>OCTX012280737.1_pt1 | contig 60782 bp, 61 predicted proteins | sample 1539691 | NCBI WGS metagenome assembly OCTX01 (sample SAMN02144231, study PRJEB22623) | gut metagenome | biome: sheep rumen | host: Ovis aries | place: New Zealand
GTTATACCTTTTAGGGCAAAAGGTTGGACCTTTTGGGTAAAAAGGTTATACCTTTTATGGTAAAAGGTTATACCTTTTGGGTAAAAAGGTCCAACCTTTTTGCGCTGGCGTTCCAATGCGGGCTTGGCAGGTCGCTTTTGCCCCAATGTCCGCGATGCGCTGATTGAGACGATCTGCAGCGATGCGCGTCAAACTCCTCGCGGCACGGCAAAAACAGTCGCTGGAAAGGAGAATGAAAACTGAGTGGTTCGAGCATTTGTATAGTTGAGTCTGGTGCGAGTGCGTCCATGCTTGGTTGAAATGCGAATGGACGAATTAGACGCTTGCGGTGCGCTATTGACAGGTTGCGAAAGAATAGTGTATAATATCGACTGGAGTGTTCAGAAATCGGATGCTGTCAAGAATCTGTCGACCTGCCGCCGTTCACCGCAAAAGGAGACATGCTGAAGGTGAAGCTGCCGTCTGGAGAACAGACTTTCGAATCAAAATCCTGGAGATATTATGAGATATTCTATTCTGCCAGCAATTGCAATCATTGCGGCATCGTGCCCGGCGAACCTTTTTGCCGTGCCGCAACTCAAAACCCAGGCTGAACTTGCGGCAAATGGCGAAGTGAAAATAAAGCCCCTTGCAAACGCCCACGGCGTGCCTCCTCCAACGCCGAAGTCGTATTCCTATCGCATCACTCGCAATGGCGTGTCGGAAAATGTCAAATTCTACATGCCGCGCGATTTGTGGTATCTTCGCGCTTTTGCCGCGGAATGGAAAGACAAGAAGGGCAATGTGATGAGACTTGCCAGAGTCAAGTCGCTCGTCCCGTCGTTTGAGCGCGAAGTTTGGTACAAAGATGAAATCGAAAAGAGTCTGGACGATCTCGAGAAGGAGTTCGAGGCTACGGCAGAACAGCTCGATGAGTGGAAGAGAATATGGGGCGGCGGCGGGAAAGGACGCTTCGCGACCGTTCGCGGCAAAACGTATTACATCGATTTCGAATTCACCGAAGACGTTCCGGATGGCGCGCTTGAGAAGTTGCTCAAGGCGGCCGTTTCGTCGCTCTCCGGCGCGACAAGGCTTTCAAACGCGCCAAGTCTGTCTATGAAATGGTGGACGCTGGAGAACTCGCAATATAAATTCATGACCGACCTGGACAAAGCCAAGGGCGGCAAGTTCATCAAAGATGCGATGAAACTGATGTCGGCAATGCGCAAGAGCTACGAGTTCTATGTACCGGCGACAAACAGCGTGGGACAGTGCACGGTCAGGATTTTCAAGACGCTCGACGGATATAAGGAATATCTTTCAACGACAGGCGAGGAGTTCGAATGGAGCTGCGGACTGTGGGATCCAAGCCGGGAAGAGCTCCTCATCGCCGCCGAAGACCGCGACATAGCCCAAAACACAATGCGCCACGAAGCCTTTCACCAGTATTTGCACTATGCAACCAAAAACGGTGACCACGCCGTCTGGTTCAATGAGGGACATGCATGTTTCTTTGAAAATGTCCAGTACAATCCTGCAAAGAACGTCGTAAAGGTGATCGACAAAGGCAACAGGGCGATGTGGACGGCTGAAAACCCTCAAGCCGTGGCGGAACTGCTCGGCCCCGTAACGGCGATGACCAGCGAAGAGTTTTATTCGGGCGATATACACCAGCACTATGTCGCAAGCTGGGCGCTCGTGTATTTTCTTGAAAAGGGGGCGTGGACGCACGATGACTTCGCCCCGTATCGAAAAGTCGTGCCAGCATATCTCAAGGCAATGGCCGAAGGGATGGACAGCCAAAGCGCCACCGCACTCGCCTTCAAGGAGATCCACGACTTGAAGCGCGACATCGCGGCGGATTTCATGAAGTTCTGGACGCGATATCGCAAGCAAGCAGTCAATGCGAGGTAGCGCGGTATCGCTCCCCCGCGAAACACTCGGCCGTCATTTCCTGCTCATGGCGTGAACTGCCGAAGCGAGAGGCGGCCCAAAGCATCTTGCCTTTTCGCCGGATATTTGGTATAATCTTGCCATCTCAAGCGGATTTGGATTTCGCTTGAGTGTGCGCAAATGTTTGCAATACGGGAATTGGCGAAACGGGCGGCTAGATTTTCCATTTCGAGCCTTATGGGGTTCGCGGTGGACAATGTAGTCTTTACGCTGGTTCTCTTTTTGGTTCGCGACATGGTGAGTGTGCGCCGCGCGGCGATTTGCATTGCGCTTGCCGTCGCGCGCCTGACGTCCGCCTTGGCAAATTATGCCTGCAACCGCTGGTGGGTTTTCAATGCTTCGACGACGCGGCGGCACTCGTTCTGGCGATATGCGTCCCTGGTCGCGGTAATCGCCGTGCTTTCCTATTCCGGCACTTCCGGTCTTGCTTATCTATTCGACCTCGAGGGATTGGAAATTACCGCCGTAAAGATCGCGGTCGAAGTCGTACTGTTCGCTTTTTCCTATTTTGCCCAGCGCATCTGGGTATTTCCTAAATGAAACGACCTGAAATTCTTGCTCCTGCCGGAGATTTTGTTTGTCTGCAGGCGGCGCTCGACGCCGGTGCGGATGCCGTGTATTTCGGCCTTGGAACTTTCAATATGCGCGCACGAAGCGGCGTCAATTTCAAAGCGGACGATCTCCCGGAGATTCGCCGCCGCTGCGATGAAAAGGGCGCCAAGGCGTATCTCGCGCTCAACTCGATCATGTTCGAGGGCGAAATCCAGGCCGTAGAGCGCACCATAGTCGCGGCGAAGCCTTATGTCGACGCGTTCATCGTCGCCGATTGGGGCGTGATCGACCTTTGCCGCAAGCATGGCTGCACGGTGCACGTCTCCACCCAAATGTCCATTTCCAATTCTTCTGCCGTGAAGTTTCTCGCTTCGCAGGGCGTTTCGCGCGTCGTGCTGGCGCGGGAATGCACGCTGAAGGAAGTGAAGGCGATAATCGACAAGACGGGAATGGAAATCGAGACGTTCGTTCATGGCGCCCAGTGTGTCGCGGAGTCGGGACGCTGTCTGATGAGCCACGAGGCGTTCGGCAAAAGCGCCTGCCGCGGCGAATGCCATCAGCCGTGCCGTCGCCGTTTTCTCGTCCAGGCGGTGGATCTCTACGAGGATGAGGAAGGAAATCCGGTCCACGAGTCGGATACGCGTTTCATCGTCGAGCCGCACACCGTCCTTTCCGCGCGCGATCTTTGTTCGCTTTCGTTCGTCGACAAGCTTATGGAGGCCGGTATCGCATCGTTCAAGATCGAGGGCCGCGCACGCAATGCCGAATACGTGAAGACTTGCGTCGGGTGCTACCGTCGCGCAGTCGATGCCGTGCTTGCGGGAACATGGACGCCGGAGCTTGTCGAAGAATTGACGCGCGAAGTGAAGAAGGTGTTTCATCGCGAATTCAGCCGCGGGATGTTCTACGGCCGTCCGGGCGAAGAGCAGTTCACCGACAGCGAAGATTCGCTCGCGACTACTGTGAAGCGCCACGCCGGCATTGTCATCGACTACTTTTTGAAGGCCGGCATCGCACAAGTGAAAATCCAGGATCATGCGCTCGCGCCCGGCGATGCGGTGCAGATTCACGGGCGGACGACCGGAGTCGTGGAGCTGGTGCTGGGCGAAATGCGCCGCGACGACCAAATCGTTGCCAAGGCCGAACGCGGAACTTGGGTCACATTCAAAGCGCCGCGCTGCCGCGTCGGCGACAAGGTGTTCTTCATCGAAGAGCGCGGAGGGGGCGAATAATGGAGAATACGCGCAGGCTTGCCGCGCTTGTCTACCGCAAATGGCTTTTGTCGGGCGGCGAAATCCAGTCGATGCTGCCGGACGGCGAGGGGCGGCAGTTCGTTCAAGACATTGTCTACACCGCCGTGCGCCGCCGCCGCGCAATCCGTTTCGCTCTGGACATGTTCGTGAAGCAATGGCCCAAGGGCGAGCTCGAGAGCCTGCTTGTCGTGGGCGCTGCGCAAATCCTCTATATGGAGAGCGTGCCGGATTTCGCCGCCGTGAGCGAGACGGTGGAGGCGGCAAAACGATGCGAAAATCCGTCGGTCGCGAAAGTCGTCAATGGCGTGCTGCGCAATCTGATCCGCCGCCGCGCCGAGGTGGAGAGCCGTCTTGCCGCCGCGCCTTTGGCGGTGCGCGAAAGTTTCCCCGATGCGCTCGTCAAGCGCTGGGAGCGCGATTTCGGGCCTGAAAACGCGGCGGCGATTTGCATCGCGTTCAATCGTCCCGCCGACAACTTCATCGCCGCAAAGGACGGCACGTTCCGCAAGCTCGAGCATGGCCGCAAGGTGCAGGACGAACCGGGATTCGCCGACGGCGCATTTATCGTTCAGGATCCGGCGACGCGCCACGCCGTGGAACTTCTGGACATTCAGCCCGGCGAGAGGATTCTCGACGCCTGCGCCGCTCCGGGCGGCAAATCGATCCAAATCGCCTGGCGCGGCGCGGAGCTCACCGCTTGCGAAGTCAATCCCAAGCGCCGCCGCCGCCTTGAAGAAAATCTTGCCCGCACCAAGCTGTCGGACAAGGTTCAAATCGCCGGAAGTCTCGACTCGCTTCCGGACGGATCGTTCGATAAAGTGCTTGTGGACGCACCGTGCTCGAATACCGGCGTCATGCGCCGGCGCGCCGACGCCCGCTGGAACTGGAGCGCGAAGAAGGTCGCGGAGCTCGTGGCGCTCCAGCGCGAAATTCTCGCGAAGGCCGCCGCGAAGTGCCGCCGCGGCGGCATTGTCGTGTATTCCACCTGCTCGATCGACAGGGAAGAGAACGAAGCGCAGGTAAAAGCGTTTATCGCCTCGCATCCCGGTGCGGCGCTCGCAACTGAAAGATCGTCGCTTCCGTTTGCGTCGGACGATGACGGCGCATACGCCGCCGCGCTCCGCGTTTGACGCGTTCGTATTGCCTTTTCGCGCGATTTTTGGTATAATACACTACACTATGAATATTGTAATTCTTTTGGGGGCGCCTGGTTCCGGCAAAGGAACGATTGCAGGCCGTTTGGCGGCGGAGCATCCTGAGCTTCGCCATGTTTCGTCCGGTGATTTGCTGCGCGGTGCGGTTGCGAAGGGCACCGAGGCCGGCAAGGCGGCGAAAGCCGCGATGGAAGCGGGGCAGCTCGTCGCCGACGAACTTATCGCCACCATGATCAAGGATGTGATCGCCGAAACTACCGGCGATGTCACGATGCTGCTCGACGGATTCCCGCGCAATGTCAGGCAGGCCGAAATCCTCGAGGCGATCGGTGCGCCGGTCAAGAGCGTCGTCCTCGTCGATGTCCCCGATGCCGTAATCGCCGACCGCATCGCCGGTCGCCGCACCTGCCCGCAATGCAAGGCCGGCTACCACATCCACGCGCTGCCGCCCAAAGTCGAGGGCGTCTGCGACAAGTGCGGAGCCAAGCTCGTCATCCGCAAGGACGACAATCCCGATACCGTCAAGGACCGCCTTCAGGTCTATCACGCCCAGACCGAACCGCTTATCGCCTACTACGAGGCCAAGGGTCTGTTGAGGAAGATCGACGGCGATCAGGGTCCCGAGAAGAATGCGGCGGCGTTCTTCGCGGTGATGTGAAATGAAAGTAGACATCAAGACCAAGGCCGAAATCGACCGCATGCGCGAAGCGTGCCGCATGAGCGCGGAAATCCGCGACATCTGCGCCAACGCCGTCATACCTGGCATGACCACGGGGGAGATCGACGACTTGGTGATCGAGTATTGCCGCAAACATGGCGTCCGGGCGAGTTTCTATCAGTATAGCGGCTTCCCCGGACATCTTTGCGTTTCCATCAACGATGAAGTAATCCACGGCATTCCTTCGCACAATCGCATCATCATGCCGGGCGACTTGGTGAAAACGGATGTAGGCATCTTCAAGAATGGCTTCAACGGCGACACCTCGCGCACTGTAATGGTGGGCGTGAACGACCCTGAAACCATCCGGCTTGTGGAGACGACGAAGGCGTGCCTCAGGGCCGGAATCGCGGCATGCGGCCCCGGCGTCCATCTTGGCGATGTCGGCTATGCGATCGAGCAGGTGGCGCTTGAGGCGGGATTCGGCGTCGTGCGCGACTGGATCGGCCATGGCGTCGGGCGCACGGTGCATGAAGATCCGCAAGTGCCCAACTACGGCAAGCCCGGCACGAAATTGGCGCTCAGACCCGGCATGACGATCGCGATCGAACCGATGATCACGATGACCAAGGCCGGGGAGAAGACCGATATTCTCGACGACGATTGGACGGTCGTCACCCGCGACCGCTCGCTCGCCGCACATTTCGAGCACACCGTGCTGATTACCGATGACGGTTGCGAAATCCTGACTTTACCGGCGGACTATCCCTGAAGTCCCTAAAGCCCGAAGGCGCTTAGGTCGAATGGCGGCTGATTGCTTGGGGGCGGATGGTTCGTCGGTTTTTCCTTTTTCCATGCCGGCAGATTTCGACAAAAAAGAATTGAGGCGCATCATGCGCGAAAGGCGGCGGCAAATTCCGTGCGCCGAGCGCGACCGCTATTCGGCGGCGGTTTGCGCCGAACTTTTGCGGCGGTTTGCGCCGGTGAAACTCGTTTGCTGCTACGACGCTTTCCCGGATGAAATAGACCTCGCGCCGTTTATCGACGCTTGCGGCGGCGAGGTCGTCTTCCCCGAAAAGCGCGGCAAGGAATATTTCGTCGATCGCGCCGGAGAAGTGGATTTGTGGATCTGCCCCGGACTTGCGTTCACCAAAGACGGCAAGCGCATCGGTTTCGGCGGCGGCTGGTACGACCGGTTCCTGGCTGGCGCGAAGGGATGGAAAGTCGGCGTCGCCTACCCGTGGCAGCTAGTCGAAACGCTTCCGCAGGAGCCTACCGACATCCGGCTCGACGAGGTGGTTTATGTCTAAAGCCAAAGGCGCGATTTGCATCGTAGCTTCCGCCTTCGGGTTCGCGCTAATGGCGCTTTTCGTGGGCATGTGCGACCGCTATGGCGCAAGTGTCTCCAGTTTTCAGAAATCCTTTTTCCGCAATCTCCCGGCCGTTTTCATCGCGGCGGCGATTTGCCGGAAACCGCAGTCGATGCCGCCGCTTGCCTTGACCAGACGCCAATGGACGATGCTTGTTTTGCGCAGTGCGGTCGGTGCGGCGGGTATTTTTTGCAATTTCTATGCGCTTTCGCATATCGCCATCGGCGAAGGCATGACGCTCAATAAAATGGCGCCAATCTGGACGGTCATCATGTCTTGGCTTTTCCTCAAGGAGAAAATCGATTTCCGGCGCGGTCTTTTTCTTTTGCTTGCATTCGTCGGCGCGGTGCTTATCATCAAACCCGGCTTCCAGGGCGGCGGTTCTTTCGCATACGCCATGGCGGCGCTTGGCGGACTCTGCGCCGGCACGGCTTATGTGTTTGTCCATGCGTTGGGACGCGAAAACGTGCCCAGTGCATTCATCGTCTTTTTCTTTTCGCTTTTTTCGTGCCTTGCCGCCGTGCCGTTCATGATTGCCGACTGGACGCCCATGACCCCGGTCCAATTGATGATTATGGCGGGTGCGGGAATCGGCGGCGCAATCGGGCAGTTCGGCGTCACGATGGCATATCGCTACGCCGAGCCGCGCGATATCGCGGTTTACGACTATTCCAATGTGATTTTTGCCGCAATTCTCGGATTCTTTTTCCTTTCCCAGCAGATTGACTTTATTTCCATCGCCGGAATGGCGATAATCGGCTTCGCCGCCCACGGCTCGCGCCGCAATCGAAAAATCGATTAATCGATTCTTCAATAGCAAAGCTTCTGCGGCGCATATTGCCTCTGTGTGGTTAAAATTCGGTGTTCGCGGATGCTTGCGCGGAGAGAGAATTTTTCGATTTTCCGTTAGAAAAAGAAGAAGGGAAGAATCGAAAAATCTTTCTTTACCCCGGATGGGATATATGATATAATACGCGGCAGTGATGATAATTTCTTTTATTCCGGTCGCTGCCTTGATCGTGGCATTGACCGTGTTCAAGCTCGCGGCGTGGCGAGCGGCGCTCATCGCGCTCGCGGTGGGTGCGGCGGAAGCTCTCTGGTGGCGCGGGTTGCCGGCCGGCGAACTTGCCGCCTGCGTCGCCAAAGGCGCACAGACAGGGCTTTATCCCATCGGACTGGTGATTGTCGCCGCGCTCTTCACATACGCGATTACGGTCGAATCCAAGGCCATCGACGAAATCAAGCGGGCGCTGGCGTCGCTTTCGTCCGAAAAGTGCTATCTGGCGCTGCTTATCGCCTGGGGATTCGGCAACTTCATGGAAGGCATGGCCGGATTCGGCACGGCGGTCGCGATTCCGTGCGCGATACTCGTCGGCATCGGCTTCGATCCGATGAAAGCGGTATTGTGCTGTCTCGTCGCGAACACTACGCCGACGGCGTTTGGGTCGGTTGGCGTACCGACGATGGTACTCGCGAGTGAAACGGGTTTGGAGGTCTCGCGGCTTACCGCCACGATTGCATATCTTGAACTTGTTCCGACGGCGCTTTCGCCTTTTATCATCCTTGCCATCGTGGAAGGGCGGCAGGGACTGAAGGCGCATTGGCGGCTTGCGCTGCTTGCCGACGTGGCGTTTCTCGTGCCGTGGCTGGCGATTGCGGCCACATTTTCGTGCGAACTCCCCAACATAATCGGCGGCATCGTCACGATGGTCGCGATTGGCGCGATCGGCAATTGCAAGGAGATTGACGTTCGCGCCCAAGCTTGGGCTTGGATGCCGTTTGCTTTCGTCGTGGCGCTCTTGTCGGTCGCCGCGCTCATGCCTGCGCATGTCAAACCTTCGCCGGGGCTTGTGATTCTGATTGCCGCCTTTTTGGGCGGACTTTGCCAGAAAATCCGGCCCGCACGCCTTTTCGGACTGCTTTTCGAGACTTTGCGGCGTTATGCGCTCGCGCTGTTCACGATTTGCGCGGTGCTTGCGCTCGCGAAGATAATGGGTGCGGCGGGCATGACGGACTTGCTCGCCAAGGCGCTGGTCGCGGCTACAGGACGGTATTATGCCGCCGTATCGCCAGTGATTGGTGCGCTCGCCGGGTTTGTCACCGGCTCCGGCACGAGCTCGAACGTCCTCTTCGGTTCGTTGCAGACATCAGTCGCCGCGAGCGAAGCGCACCGGTTCCTGTTCGCGGCGGCAAATGTGATGGGCGCGGGAATCGGCAAGATGATTTGTCCGCAGTCAATAGTCCTGGGCTGTGCGGCGGCGGGACTTGCGGGACTGGAAAATGCCGTGATGTCCAAGGCGGCGAAGTTTTTTGCCGCCGTTCTGTTCGCCGCCGCCCTCGCAACCTTCGCCGCCGCTTTCTAGTCCAGCCCCCTCCACTTCCTAGTCCAGCCTTTTTTCCTTAGTAGTCCAGGCTTCTCGACTTCGTAGTCCAGGCTTCTCGACTTCGTAGTCCAGCTTCTTTTACTTGGCAGTCTAGGGTCTTTTACTTGGCGGTCCATGGTCTTTTACTTGGCAGTCCAGCCATCTGGACTGCGGACGAACACCGATTCCTTTCTCACTTTCCCGTTTTTTCACACACAAAACGCAGGACAGGGTCGTAATCAGCCAGTTTGCTAACCGCCAACCGCTAAAACCTTGCTTGTATTTTGGCTGGAAATATGGTATACTATGCGTCAAAGGTAAAGAAAAGGAGCGCTACCCATGACAAAGAGACGGTCGGTTGTTTGCTATGGTACGACGATACTGCTGGTGATGGTGGCGATATTACCGATGCACGGGGCACCCAAGGGCAAGATCGTGACCGATGCCGAGAGCAAGTCTTCGGCATCGGTGCTCAAGGTAAAGCCGGGCAATTATACGCCTGGCGGCAAACTCACGCGCCGCGAATTCGTTGAAAAGACGTTCGGGGTTAAGTTCGGCGAGGAGATCGCCAAATACGCCAAACCCGGCGATGGTTTCGATCCGGATATGGGTGTATTGCCGAAAAGGCTGTCGGCGCCGGTTTGCGGCCGCAAAGACGCGCTACTCTTTGCGTCGAACGGCAAGCTCGAGAGCATCCAACTGGTTGCGGATGGTCCGGCCAAGCGGGGGTCAGGCATCAAAGCCTCCAAGGCGCGGATGACCAAGTTTAGCCAAGGGGTCGGCAAATGGCTGGGAATCAAAACGTTCGAAACGCACGACGAGGTAACCCGCGAAAGTCCGGAAGGCAAAGCGTGGCACTTGGCGCGGGTTTTCGAAGACGACAGCCTCGATGTGGCGGCCGAGGCCGATTGCATCGAACAAGGCAAGGCGGCAATGGGGTATGGTTGCACGCTGATGATTACGGCCAAGGTGGCGAGCGCACCGTCCAAGGCACCGGCCAAGGCGCAACCGAGCGAAGATCGGGAGGCGGCGGAGGCCAAAGCGGTCGAAGCGCAAATGAAGAAGATTATCATCCCCAATGTCTCGTTCAAGCCGCCTTGCACGATAATCGATGCGATGGAATTCTTCCGGGCGGCGTCCAAGGATTACGACGACCCCAAGTTGCCGCCGGAGCAGCGCGGGTGCAATTTTGCGATCAAAACCGCAGATGACGGCAAGGTGCCGGTGGTGCCCATGTTCGCCGCCTCCAATATCAGCCTTTGGGATGCGCTCAAGCAGGTGTGCGCCAGTTGCGACTACAAGTTTGCCATTTACGGCAAGATAGTTTGCATAATGCCCAAGGCGATGAAGTTCGACTAATTGCGCGAAAGTTGCCGGCCTTATGGCAAAAGGAGCAACCATGAAACCATTTGCACGAATATTATTCGTCTCATTCTTCGTGGCGGTGCTTTGCGTGTGCGTGAGCGATTGCTGATTTTGCGTTTTTCACGCCGTGCGTTTGCCCTAACCACGCCGTGCGTCCACCATTTTCACGCCGTCAATTCGTGCTTTCTCCCCTTGCCAAAATGCGTTTCATTATGGTATAATATACAAGTTATGCGGAAAAATCTGCTGATTTTCGCGATAGCGCTCGTTTCCACGGGCGCTTGGGCGTCGTGGTATTGGCCTTTTGGCTCTGAAGAGGAGACCGAAGAGGTCAAGCGGCTGTCCGAACTCATGGAGCCGGCATCGGTGGCAATCGACGAGGCGGCGGATCTCGTGGCGGACGGGAAAAGCGATGAGGCCGTGGAGCAATACCGCAAGGCGCTCGAACTTTTGGACGAGATCGAAGCCGAGAATCCGGATCGTGCGGCCACGCCGGAATTCGCGTCGCTGCGCAACAAGCGTGCGTATGTGAGCGCGGCAATCGATTCCATTTTGCTGCAGCAGGCGAGGGCGAACGCCAAGGCGGTGGCGATTACCGACACTTCCGAACTGGAGAAGAAATTCGCCGAGCGGCGCGGCAAGCGCATCGAGGCCGACGGCGGCGACAAGCCAAAGCTTGAAGAGGTGCATGTAGACCACTGGGGCAAGACGAAGGAAGGCAGGCGCAAGCAGCTGGAAGTCGCGATGGAGGCCTTGCACGAGAAAGATTGGGAGACGGCAAAGGGGATTTGCGGAGATTTGCTCGAAAAGGACGAAAAAGACCTCGCGGCGCTGAACATCAAGGCGGCGGCGGAGAAGGGCGAAGGCAAGGCGAAAGAGGCCGAAAAGACGCTTGCGGCGGCGATCAAGGCCGCGCCGCGCGACTATAACGCCTATTACAACATGGCCGAACTCATCGCCGACGAGGGCGGCAATCTCGCAAGCGCCAGACGTTACTATGACATGGGGCGCAAACTTGGCGGAGCGCGCGACAAAACGCTGGAGGCGAAGTTGGGACTATGATGATCGCGGCGATTTTGGCGGCGACGGCGCTGCAACTCGTTCAGGAATGCCGCACGGCAATCCCTGCCGACGTGACGCTCAAGGGCAGGATCGTCCAGCGCAACCGGCGCGGCATCCCGATCGTGGAAAAGAACTACACGCTCGTGCGCAAGGGCGGCGAAACAACGCTGGATTTCAATATCGACGAATTGGGCGTGGACGTCACATGGAGCGACATTACGCTTGATTATCTGTGGTGGGATGACGTCAGCTTCGATGAAACCAACGAAGGCGAGAGCGTCAACGGGCAGAAGTGCAAGATTGTCGTGCTCAAGAAGGGCGATCGCACGGTCCGGGCGTGGATCGAGGAGAAGCACGGCGCATTGATGCAGGCCGAAGAGATGGTGGGCGGCAAACCGCATCGCAGACTTTGGGGCACAAGGATAAAGAAATTCGGCGATCGCTGGATGGCGAACGTCATGGAGACGGAAACAATCGGATCGGGACACCGCACTAAAATAATCGTGGAGGAAGTGGAATGAAAATCTTGAAAGCCATAAAGAAGTTGATTAAAGCCATAATCTGGACATTGGTTTTGATTGTTCTCATCCCGGTAGTCGCGATTCTGGCGATTCCGCTGTGGCTTGGACCGGTGGTCAAGCCCATCGTCAACAAGACGGTTCCGGACTTTACCGGCACGGCGTTCAACCTGGGCAAGTTCCACATAAACCCGTATACATGCTACTTCGAGCTGGGGGAAATGTATCTCGACAACCCTGAGGGCTTCAGCGAGAAAAAGGCGGTTACGCTGGGGAATTTCGTTCTGGACATCGAGACGGCGACAATCAACAAAGATGTGATCGTGATCGAGAATGTCGAACTTTCCGACATGTTCGTTTCCTACATCAAAAACGGCGAGGGCAAATACAACTTCGAGGTCATTGCGGACAATGCATCGGCCAAGGAGGAGAAACTTGAAGCCGAGGAGACTGCCGCCGAGGCAAAGGGCGAAAAGCCGTCGTTTTCGATTGATTGGCAGAAGTTGCGCGAGCGGCTTGAAGGTGTGAAGATTCCAGAGTGCAAGGCTGGTGCGCCGGGCGAAGCGGCCGCAGAGGCGGAGCCCGCTCAAGTCGCCGACGCGGAGGAGGTAAAGCCCGTAAAGTTCATCATCAAGCGTCTCGTAGTGAGGAACATCAGCGGCAAATACGGCATGATGCCGTTTAGGGTGCCGTCGATTGAAATGCACAACCTTGGCGAAGATTCCGGCGGCTATATCGCCAGTGAAATGGGTCAGGCGATTTTGAACGAAGCCGTGGCGTCGATTCTCGCGTCGGCGAAGGATCTGGTCGGCGGCGTGATCAAGCTTGGCGAGGGCGGCCTTGAGGCGGTTACCAACTTGAGCGTGACGGCGGCGACGGAAGCGATCGGGACGATTGGCGGCGCGGCGGTCGATTTGACGAAGGGCGTAGGCGCAGGCGCGAAAGATGCCGGTCAGGCGATAATCGGCACTACGGCCGATATCACGAAAGAAGTTGGCGGCGGCGTGGTCGGCGTCACGAAAGAAGTCGGTGGAGGTGTCGTTGGCGCCACGAAAGAAATGAGCGGCAGCGTCGTCGATGCCACGAAAGAAGTTGGCGGCAGCGTGGTGGACATCTCGAAGGATGTCGGCGTTGGCGCAAAGGACGCCTTGAAGGACGCCGGGGAGAACGTTTTGGGAATGGCGGAAGACATCGGGCTGGGCACCAAGGAGAGTTTGAAGGACGCAGGCAGGGAACTCAAGCAGACCGGAAAGGCGCTTAAAGAACTTTTCAAAACGAAAAAACAGAAATAGCGGAACAACATTCAGGAATTCCAACCAAAACCATAAACATCAATGGAAAAGAAGACAATGACCAAAAAGAAAGACCGCCGTGTTGAAATGTCGGTGGAGGGGCTCAAGGAAGATTTCGCGTGGCATTTGCGCTACACTTTAGCCAAGGCCGAAGGCATGGCCACGGAGCGTGACCATTACACCGCCTTTGCGAACGCGGTGCGCGACCGCATCGTCGAGCGCTGGATCAACACGCAGTCCGAGTATCACAAGCAGAACACGAAGCGCGTCTACTACATGTCGCTCGAGTTCCTCATCGGTCGCCTTCTTGGCAATAATGTGATCAACCTCAAGGCGGACAACATCGCCCGTGAAGCGCTCAAGGATTATGGCATCGACTGGAACAGCCTGCGCGATTACGAGACCGACGCCGGTCTCGGCAACGGCGGTCTCGGCCGTCTCGCGGCGTGCTATCTGGACTCCATGTCTACGCTCGACCTCGCGGGCATGGGCTATGGCATCCGCTACGACTACGGCATTTTCCGCCAGAAGATCGTGGACGGGCAGCAGGTCGAAGAGCCGGATCTCTGGCTCAAGGACGGCTATCCCTGGGAAATGGTGCGCCCGGAGTATTCGCAGACGGTGGGCTTCGGCGGACATGTGGAGTACACGACCGTAAAGGGTCGCCAGATATGGCATTGGGTTCCATCCGAGCAGGTCCAGGGCGTGCCGTACGATCTGCCGATTGTCGGCTATCGCCACGCGGTAAACTCGCTCCGCCTGTGGAGTGCGCGCGCCGTCGAGGAGTTCGACCTCGCCGACTTCAACAAGGGTTCGTATGTCGAGGCCGTGGAGGCGAAGGTGCTCTCGGAGAACCTCACGAAGGTGCTCTATCCCAACGACAACACCATGGCCGGCAAGGAATTGCGGCTCAGGCAGCAGTATTTCTTCGTGTGCTGCTCGGTGCGCGATATTCTGCGCCGCTACCGCGAACTCAACGATTCCTGGGACAACCTGCCCGAGAAGGTGTACATCCACCTCAACGAGACCCATCCCGCGCTCGTCATCCCCGAACTCATGCGCATTCTCATCGATGAAGAGGGGCTCGACTGGGACAAGGCATGGGAGCTTACGCGCAAGAGCTGCGGCTACACGAACCACACGATTCTGCCCGAGGCGCTCGAAAAGTGGCCGGTGCCCATGATGGAGCGCCTCCTGCCGCGCCATCTGCAGATCATCTACGAGATCAACGGACGCTTCCTGCAGCAGATCAGTTCGCTCTATCCCGGCGACGTCAAGCGCCTGCAGCGCATGAGCCTCATCGATGAAACCGGCGAGCGCTATGTGCGCATGGCCAACATGTGCATCATCGCCTCCACCTCCACGAACGGCGTGGCGGAGCTCCACTCGCAGATCCTGAAGGATTCGCTCTTCAAGGACTTCTACGAACTCTATCCCGAACGCTTCACGAATGTCACGAACGGCATTACGCCGCGCCGCTGGCTCTTGAAGGCCAATCCCGCATTGAGCCAGCTCATCACCGACAAGATCGGCGACAACTGGATCGTGAATCTCGATGAACTCAAGAACTTCGAGAAGTTCAAAAACGACAAGGCGGTGCTCAACGAACTCGCGAAGATCAAGAAGGCCAACAAGGGGGCGCTTGCGAAGTATGTGAAGGATTCGCTTGGCGTCAGCCTCGATACGGACGCGATCTTCGACGTCCAGGTGAAGAGGTTGCACGAATACAAGCGCCAGCTTATGCTCGCGCTGTATATCATAATGTTCTACAACCGCCTCTTGAACGACTCCAAGTACGATCCCGTGCCGAGGAACTTCATCTTCGCGGCCAAGGCGGCGCCTGGCTATTATATGGCCAAGCTCATCATCCGCCTCATCCACGGCATCGCGGGAGTGGTGAACTCCAACCCGAAGACCCGCGGCAAACTCTCGGTCGTATTCCTCCCAGACTACCGCGTCTCGCTGGCGGAAAAGATCATGCCGGCCTCCGAAGTCTCCGAGCAGATTTCGCTCGCGGGCATGGAAGCGTCCGGCACCGGCAACATGAAATTCATGATGAACGGCGCCTTGACGCTCGGCACCTACGACGGCGCGAATGTGGAAATCAATCAGGAAGTTGGCGACGAGAACATGTTCCTCTTCGGTCTGCGCACCGAGGACGTGGCGCGTATGCGTGCGACTTACGTCTCGCGCGATTACTACAAGAAGGATCCGGAGATCCGCATGGCGCTCGACATGATCAAGGCTAACGTCTTCTCGCTCCTCGAGCCCGGTCTCTTCGATCCGATCTTGCGCAATCTCCTCGATTACAACGACTACTACATGCTGCTCGCGGATCTTCGCAGCTACTCCGACGCCCAGACGCGGATCGACAAGACCTATCGCGACGCGAAGAAGTGGAACCAGATGTCGCTCGTCAATATCGCCCGTTCCGGACGCTTCTCGTCCGATCGCGCGATTATGGAGTACGCCAAGAACATCTGGAACATCGAGCCGGTCAAGTTCGACTGATGGAGTGGTATGTAAAATCGCCCGACGGGGCCGTATTCGGCCCCGCCGACATTGAAAAGCTCAAGGCGTGGGCGGACGAAAGCCGCATCTCGCCGGAGCATGTGGTGTCGGAGGACAAGCAGACATGGACGCCGGTTTCGCGTCTTGCGGAATTGGAGATGGTCTATCTCGTGGAAGTCGCGCCGGGCGACATCTTCGGTCCGTTCACGCGCAAGGTGGTGGATTCGCTCATCGAGGGCGGACAGCTTCCCGCAGACGCGCGGGTCTATGTGGCGGCGGAGGAACTTGCCGCCGCGTTGGATGAGGTCAAGAATCTCCGCGAGGGGCTGGAGGCGGCGCAAAGCGCACTTGCGGCGGCGGAGGCGCGCTCGGCGGAACTCGATTCGCGGCTGGCGGCGGCGGTGCGCGAAGGCGAACAGCTCGCGGCGAAACTCGCCGAAAAGGAAAGCTGCATCGTCATCGACCCCGAGGTCCTCGATCCCGCAGAGGAGGAGCCTCAGACCAAGGTCACGCGCGGAGCGCCGCCAAAAGTCTCGCCGCTCGATGGTCAGGCGATACTCGAGGCGCGGCTCAGGAATGAACTCATCCGTGCGCGCCAGAAGGGCGTGGATTTCTCCTTCCTCAAGCGCCGTTAAAGGATAATACCTATGACCGAAGCCGAATACGAAGAGACTATCGCGAAGTACAAAGAACATATCGCGCAACTCGAGAACGACATCAGGCGCTATCCCTCCGATGCCGCCGCAGTGGCAAACATGCAGGCTGCGGTGTATGCGGTCGTCAGCGACGAAATCGCGGATCTCTCCGAGACTATCGAGTCTGAAAAGGCGGCGTTCGACAAAATCAAGCGTCGCTACGAAGCCCGGCTTGAAAAACAGCTCGAGCGCAAGCGCGAACTCATGAAGAGAGCCGGTGGCGGCATGGAGGACATGACGCGCAAGGCGCTCGCAGATCGTCCCGAAGATCCGCGCACGAATCTGCTCCGCAAGGAGTTTGACGAATATCGCGACAAGATGGAGCGCATCGTGCGGCAGAACGGCGACGAGATCGGCCGGCTCAAGGAGGCGTTGGCGTTCGAGCGCAACGAGAATACGCGGAGACGATCGGACGGAGTGCTCGACAATACGCAGCTTCAGCGTCAGGTGACCGATCTTCAAAGCCGGCTTGCCGCACGCGAACAGGAACTCGTCGCGGCGAAGCAGCGCATCGACGAACTTCAGCAGAACCAGTCGTTCCATCAGCAGCAAATCATGGCCAAGCTCGCGAAGCTTGAGACGACATCCATCGGCACGGTTCAGACTTTGTCCACCAACCAATCCCGCGAGGCGAGGATGGTGAAAATTCCCAGTTGGATGAAACTCGGGAAGTAAGCGAGGGCCGGAAGCGATGCCGCTGGTGCTTGCGATTGTTTTGTCGGTGCTGTCGGTGTGGGATTATCCCTCGCGGTGGCGGCAGCACGAGCAATTGCGAGTCCAGTTTACGGCGGCGTTGCGCGAAGGCGATACCGCTACGATGACCGAGACTTGCCGCAAGGGCATTGCGCTTTTGCCGGACGACCCCACCTGGCATTTCAATCTCGCCTGTTCGCTCGCCTACTACAAGAACCAGACTCCGGCGTTGGATGAACTTGAGAAGGCGATCGATTTGGGATTCCGCAACGCGGATGAAATCGCCGCCGACCGCGACCTCGCAAGGCTCAAGACCAATCCTCGCTTCAAGGAACTGGTCGATTACGCCCGCGACATGGCGCGGCGTCCGCTGATGCTGGGACCGATGGCCAATTGCCCGGCGACCGGGCTTTTCGGCAAGCCGATCGCGATGGGAGAGCAGAATTTCGCCTGGGATTTTTCGGTCGGGTGCTTCAGCGCCAAGCTTCAGCTTGCGCAAGACGGACCTGCCGCCGGCAACACGGGCGATTTGTATTTCAACCGCGACGGCGGCCACTCGCGGCTCAATACCGACAATTTCCCGGGCATCACCGTCGTCAGGCTCGATCAAGACGGCCGCGAGCGCGGCATGGACATGAACGCGCCGAACATGCTTTTCCCCTATCCCGTCTTCGGCAACTGTTCCCGGGCGTTCACGCAGGGGCCGTATTGGCGCTCGTTGCCGCGCTCGATGATGACGATCGACGCATGGCGGATGCAGCTTTGGCTAAAACTTTATCTCTCGAACCAGATCTGGGTCTTCCCGGCGGCTGACGACAGCCCGAATGGCGGCAAGGCAGGCGACGTGTTCCAGTCTGTCTGCCCCTACTTTCTCGTGACTGAGGGCGCCAGTTGGTCGGATCAATATTATCTGCGCGCCGCCCTCGAATGCTCGCGCTCGTTCAAGCCCGAGGTGAAAAAGGAACTCGTGCGCCGAGGCGCTCTCGCCCCGACGATCAACAAAATCATCCGCTCGAGCCTCAAGTCGGTCACGAATGAAGTGGACTATCTTTCGGCAAAGGCTCATCCAACCTGTCTTCCTCCCGGCGGCTTGGACATGGCGAAACTGAAATCGCAGGCCAAGGAACTCGGACTCGGCGAAATTCCCCCGATCGCGGTGCTCAATGTCGCCACGCCGCCGCTCGATGTTCCTACCGTAGTCCCTGAATGCACCTACTTTTCCGCGCTGGCCTGCGCATTCGTGCTGCGCGCCGATATCGAGGAGCGCGAATTTGTCGTAAAGGCCAGCGGCGCCAGGGAATTCGCATTCGCTTGCGTACATGGTGAATGCGAAATCAAGAAGACTGCGCACGACACTGCATTGGTGAAAGTGAAGAAGTCGTCGCTTTCGCCGACGAATCGTGTGGATGTGGCGGTCTTCGGAAAGAATCCCGGCACAGGCTGGGGCGCACCATCGTTCGTGTCGTTTTCGGCGGTCGATCCCGACGCGCCATATTCCGATCCTTTCCTTACTCCGCAACGCGCGGATTGAGACAGAATTTCAAAAAGGAGAAACGAAATGAAGAAGATGAAGATACTGGCGTTCGCAATCGCGGCGGCGGCAATTCCGGCGTTCGGATGGGAGAAAATCGGCGTCGTTCAAGTGACCGATACTACCGGTCTCATGCGTGCGGTGACGCAAGTCGGCGAAATGACCGGCAACCAGGCGCTCGGCGTCATGGCGGCGGCAAAACTTTCCTCGCTTCCTTGCGATTCGTTCTTCGGCGCAATGCGTCCGGGAACTTCCATGGTGTTTCCATTGTTCGCGGAAGAAGGCGAGGATGACCTGGAAATCGCCGTCATCTATCCCGTCAGTCTTTCCAAGAGCCAATTCCTCGCCATGCACCAGGATGCGGTCGAGACGAACGGCTGCTGGAAAGTGAAGGGTGCTCCGCTGGGTTTGGAATCCAGCAGATGCGAGACGACATTTGTGCGCTGGACGCAAGACGGGAAATGGGCTGTCGCCAGCGATTCGATTGAGCAAGTCGAAAAGAGCATGGACGAGGTGGAGAACGCCAAACGCCCGATGAACGGTGCACTGGCGAGGGTAGTCATTTTCCCGCGTGGATTTGAGATGCTGCGCAAGGAGATGGACAAGAAACTCGCAGATTGCGGCGACGAAGATGAGCGCAAGCAGTGTGAAATCGCCAAAATCGCGGCGGACGGCGTGTCCATGGCCGGGCTTTCGCTAAAGGTGACGGAAGCGGGGATCGAACTTGGAGGCAAGATTTCGGTCGTCGAAGGCTCGGAGCTTTCCAGGCTTGGCGAAGGAATCGATTGTTTCGCGCCGGCGTCGATTCCGTCCGGCGACGCTTTCTACTCGTCCAAGACCGCGTATGGACGGGTGCAGCCTGAAGAAACACAGCGCGTCTGGAAAGAAATTTGCGAGATCGCGGAAACGCGCAAATTCCCGCTTGCCAAGTTTGCGAGCCTTGCCGCCAAGGAAGACGGTGCGAAGGTGGTCATGGATGTGAAGGCGATCACCGCATGGGTCAAGGAGAACGAGGATGCCGCGAACGAAATCGAGTGGGACGATTTCATCGAGAAGACCATTGCCGTGAAAGCTGGAAAGATTCCCGTCTCCAAGCAAAGCTACGGGATTGGCATGGAATTCAAAGACCACAAGATGCGCCATTCCGCAGCGACGCGTCTGGCCAAGATTTTGCCGGAGACCAACGGCAAGAGCCTCGTGGCGGCGTATTCGCTCTCGCTCACCGGCATGATCCAGGGCTTTGTGAATTCCGCCATGGCCGCGCTTGAACCGGAAGAAGCGATGGCGATGGCGCCTATTGTCGCGCTTTTGCCAGAAGAAACCGAAGGCGGCATTGCCAGCGCCCTCTGGAAGGACGGCTCCAACTATGTCTTCCTGTCGCGGATCTCCGCAGGCGAAATCAAAGCGATTGGAACCGGTACCTCTGCGCTCATGGCTTATTTCATGTTCAGCAATGCCGGCGACGACGAGCCGCCGCCGGATTTTGAAATGGACCTCGACGACGATGACGACGATGACGACGATGCGGACGAGGAAGCGGACGAGGACGACACCAGCGCGAGTTTGACCGAAGAGTGACGCAAGTTCTGCTAAAGCCCGGTCGCGAACGCAGCGTGCGAGAAGGTCATCCTTGGATCTTCTCCGGTGCGATTGCCTCATGCCCTACTTCCGCCGTGGAGGAGGTGGAAGTCATATCCTCCAAGGGCGAAAAGCTTGGGCGCGGAGTCTATTCCCCGGCATCGATGATCCGCGTGAGGATGATGCGCGGGGAGGCGGCCTCGCTTGTCCGCGCCGCGGTTGCGCGCAGGCAGATTGAGCCAGATGCCGCCGTAAGGCTCGTCAACGCCGAAAACGACGGCATCCCCGGACTTATAGCCGATTTCTACGCCGGTTTCGCCGTTTGCCAGTTTACTTCCGCTCTGGCCGAGTTTTATCGCGACCAGATCCTTGATGCGCTGATGGAGACGCCGGGACTCCAAGGGATCTCCGAGCGGCTGGACTTGGATTCCCGCCGCAAGGAAGGAATGGCCGTCAATCCAGCGTGGCGCAACCTTCGCGGCGCAGAGCCGCCGGAGAGAATCGCGATAACCGAAAACGGCCTCAAGTTTCTTGTGGATGTGCGAAATGGACACAAGACCGGGTTTTACCTCGATCAGCGCGAGGCGCGGAAGGCGGTGGGGGAACTGTCCGCCGGGAGAAGGGTGCTCAACTGCTTTTGCTACACCGGGGGATTTGGGATTTACGCGGCGGCGAATGGCGCGAAAGAGGTGACGCAAGTCGATCTTTCCGCCGATGCGCTGGAGCTTGCGGGGCAAAATGCCGCCTTGAACGGGGTGAAGTGCGCATTCGAGCGCGCCGATGTCTTCAAGTATTTGCGCACGTGCCGGGATGCAGGCAGGACTTTCGATCTGATTGTCCTCGATCCGCCCAAGTTCGCGGAGACGAAGAGCCAGCTCATGAAAGCCGCGCGAGGCTACAAGGACATAAATCTCCTTGCGATGAAGCTGCTTGCGCCGGGCGGCATTCTCGCCACTTTCTCCTGCTCCGGCGCAATGACGCGCGATTTCTTCCTGCGCATCCTGCAGGAGGCTGCCGCCGATTCCGGCCGACGCTTCCAGATCGCCGCCGAAACCAGGCAGGCTTCCGACCACCCCGTCGGTCTCGCATTCCCCGAAGGACTCTACTTGAAAGGATTCATACTCCGTGAACATTAATATCTTCGACTTGAACACCCGCTACGGCGCCCCCGGTCGCATAGTCTTCCACGAAGGTCTTGGCGGCTATCCTGAGGTTGTCATCTCCAATAAATTCGGCGTTGCCGAAATCTCGCTCCTCGGTGCGAATGTCCTTTCATACCGCCCCACCGGCCACTCGCCGGTGCTCTTCCGTCCGGCGTTCCGCGACTATCGCCGCGGCGACAGCGTGCATGGCGGCTGTCCGCTTTGCTGGCCGTGGTTTGGCAAGTCCGGCGAGCCGGGCTCCAAGCCGCATGGCTTCGCGAGGCTTTGCGTCTTCGAGGTGCGCGGCAGTTCCTACTCCGAAGAAATGACTGAAATCACCCTTGGACTCAAGTCTTCGCCCGAAACGAAATCGCTTTGGAATTTCGACTTCGATCTCGAATACCGGATTTCGGTATCGATGAAACTCAACTTGACGCTGGTCACGGAAAATACAGGCGACAAAGAGTTTGTCCTCACTGAAGGGTTTCATCCATATTTTCTCGTCAAAGACCGCAATGGCTGCGAGGTGCGCGGTGTTGAAGGGCTGTCGTATGTCGATGCTCGCGACATGAGCGGGGGCGTCTTTGCCGGCGACTTCAAAACGGATCGGGAAAGCGACCACGTAATCACCCTCAAGGACGAGCCCAAGCACGAGTTCGTGCTTATGGACAACGGCATCGGCCGCGCCATCGCGATCGCGTCAGCCGGACACAAAAAGCTCGTCGTCTGGAATCCCGGGCCTGGCGTCAAGCTCGCCGATCAGGCGGATGGCGATTGGCGCAAGTTCTTGTGCGTCGAGCCCGCGACCTTGTGGCGCGACGCCGGCTGGACGCTTAAGGGCGGCGAAAAGCATACCTTCATGGCGGCAATCCAATCCTCTCTCCCGCAATGAAAGACAAGATCGCGCCATTTCCCTGCAGCGCACGGAACGTGTTTCGCAAACAGGTGTGCGGACTCAAGCGCAGACTGGAGGCGATTGGCTGCAAGGCGGTATGCATTGGCCTTTCCGGAGGACTCGACTCTACGCTCGCGCTGCTCGTGGCGAAAGCCGCGTTTGAGGAAATGGGACTTGATGACGGCGGCATTCATCTTTTCACGATGCCGGGCTTCGGCACCACGAAGCGCACGAAAGGAAATGCGGAGAAACTTGCCGACGGCTTGGGGATCGAGTGCGAGACGATTTCGATCGTCAAGTCGTGCCGGCAGCACTTCAAGGACATCGGACACGACGGCAGAACGCCCGACATAACCTTCGAGAATGCGCAGGCGCGGATGCGCACCATGATTCTTTTCGACAAGGCGAATATGCTGGGCGCAATCAATCTGGGAACCGGGGACATGAGCGAGGCGGCGCTTGGCTGGTGCACCTACGGCGGCGACCAATTTGCGCATTTCAACGTGAATATCGGCGTTCCCAAGACGATTGTGCGCAAGGTGTGCGCGTGGTGGGCAAAGGAGCATCCGGGGCCTGCGGCCGACGCGATAAACGATATAATCGCAACTCCGATAAGCCCGGAACTTGTTCCCGGACAGGTCACGGAAAAAACGGTCGGTCCTTACGAACTGCACGATTTCTTCATTTGGAATTTCGTGATGAACAAGATGGGCAAGAAGGAATTGGCGACAGCGGCGGCAAAATATTTCAATGGGCGGTTTGACGGAGCGCAGATTGCGACCACGCTTGACATATTCTTGCGTCGACTGTTCACGCAGGCGTTCAAGCGCAATGCGGCGCCGGACGGCGTCAGGGTTTTTGCGTTTGATCTCTCGCGCGATGGATTCTACATTCCTTCCGACCTCGGTCTCCCCGCCAAATACCGTTAGCCAAACATCGATGCCTTTCCGCAGAATTCTCGCAGCGCTTTCCGCATCTGCTCTTCCACTATCCGGAATGGCGCACTTGGTCGACAGAATCGATTGGACATATGTAGTGATTTCAAAACCCTACATCAGAATCACCTCTGCAACAATGGAAGGCGGAGGTGAACTTTCCGGGCACATATCAATTCCTGCCACCTTTGCCGAAGGCTATAAAACGGTCGCTTTTGAGAATAATGTGTTCAGAGACTGCACGAAGATAATTTCGGTCAAAATTCCTGAAGGGATAAAAGAGATCGGCGAAGGTGCTTTTGCTGGATGTACACAGCTTAACAAAATTGAAATCCCGGCGAGCGTGACCAATATAGGATATTCTGCATTTTCGCAATGCGAGAATCTTGCGACGGTCATCTTCAACGGCAATGCGGCGCCTGGATTTGACGGCAGTATGTTCGGTGGTGCGACACCCCAGAATTGCACTATTTACGTTCCTGACGGTGCGACCGGCTGGGGCGTGGATATACCGGGCGAGTGGAACGGCGTGAAAATTGTCTACATGTCGCAAGCTGGCGGCGATGAAGGAGAGGCCATATTGAAAATCCAGGGCGAAAGACTGGTCGCGGTCGAGCTCAATGGAGCGAAAGAGGTGGAAATTCCAGATTATGTGACCTCGATCGCCGCTGGTGCGTTTGTCGATTGCGAAACGGTCGAGCGCGTCATCATCCCCGACAGCGTCACGAATATTCCGTTTTCGGTCTTCGCCGATTGCGGCAGATTATGGGCCAATTGGTACAAGGCTCTTGCCGCAGGCGGCGGAAATAGCGGATCTGGCGCGGCTGCGGCGCCAGGTTCGCCGGATGGATTTGTGAATATCATCGCCGAAGTCGCTTCGCCCGCTCCGCTCGCGATTCCATCGTCTTGGGCAGATCGCTACAGCGGCTTTGCCGAAAAATTCGGGGACGATTTTACCGCCGCGCTATTAAAGCCGTCCGGCAAGCGCGACGCCGCCGGCAAGGCGATGCAAGTATGGCAGGATTTTGTGGCCGGAACCGACCCTACCGACGAGACCGACGTCTTTCGCGCCGGCATAATCTTCAAGGATGACGGCAGCCCCGAGATTTTCGTCTTGCCGGAACTTTCCGCCGATGAGCGCGAGAAGCGGATATACCGCAAGTTCGGCAAGGTGCGCTTGAACGACCAAGACTGGGTTCAAATCCAGGACGGCGAAGAGCCGGATTACAATTTCTTCAGAATTACGGTGGAAATGAAATGACCTTGGCAGCGGATTTCCCGTTGAAAATTCCACGCACCCGCACCCGTTGACATTCGCATGGATATTTGGTAAAATACACGCAAAAGCAAACATAAATAACCCTCAAAAAAGGACTGAATGGTACAGACAACTCGTGTGAACTATAAGATTCGCGTGCCGCAGGTGCGCGTCATCGATCAAAACGGAACGATGATCGGCGTGATGTCGACGCGCGACGCCCAGCGGATGGCGGAAGATCGAGGGCTCGATCTTGTCGAGATTACGCCGAACGCCATGCCGCCGGTGTGCAAGATCATGGATTACGGCAAGTTCAAATATGAGGAGTCCATCCGCGAGAAGCAGGCGCGGAAGGCCCAGAAGGTCCAGAAGGTCAAAGAAATCAAGTTCCATCCCGGAACCGACACCAACGACTTCGAGATGAAGCTTCGTCAGATTCGTTCGTTCCTCAAGGATGGCTGCAAGGTAAAGCTTTCATTGCAGTATCGCGGACGCGAGAATGCGCATCGCGAGCTTGGCGAAGACGTCATCAACCGGGTGCTCGAATGCCTTAAAGACGAGTGTTTCGTAGAGCAGGCGCCAAAGACGCTTGGACGCGTTTTGGGTGCGCTTATCGGTCCGCCGCGCAAGAACGGCCCGAAGCCCAAGCCGCAGAACCCCGGCGCAATCAAGATTCAAGTTTCGTAAACTGGAGTAAAGCCATGGAAGAATCCCGTCCGGATTTCAGCACCAAATCCTATCTTCTGCCGCACATAAATCCCGAAGGCGTCAAATTCGGCATGATTGCGCTTTTCGTGGCGGCGGTCGTTTCAATTCTCGCTCACACGGTATGTGCGCTGACCTATCTGGTCATTCCCGCGTTTCTGCTCGCCTACGGAGTGTTTCTCTTTTTCCGCGACCCCGATCGCTATCCGCCGGACGACGAAAAGGCGATTCTTTCGCCTGCCGACGGGCGCGTGTGCCTCATCGAGGAGTGCGAATTCCCCGATGGGCTGGCCGACGGCAAGAAGCATTGGCGCGTTTCGGTATTCATGTCGATCATGAATGTGCATGTGAACCGCATGCCCACTGCTGGCGAAGTCGTGAAGAAGGAATATATCGCCGCCGGAAAGTTCTTCAACGCGAGTCTGGACAAGGCGAGCAAGGAAAACGAGCGCTGCAACTATCTTGTCAAGGCCGGTGATGCGGAGTATGCGATAACCCAGATCGCCGGTCTCGTCGCGCGCCGCATCGTGCCGCAGGTCGCAGACGGCCAGAAGATGGCGCGTGCGCAGCGTTTCGGGCTCATAAGGTTCGGGTCGCGTCTTGACGTCTATCTCCCCGAAGGAGTCGCGCCGGAAGTGAAAATCGGCCAGACGATGGTCGCTGGCGAGTCGGTGATCGGGCATCTTTCATGACTGCGGAAGTTCCAGTCCGGGCGATAATCCCGAATCTCGTCACTTCGCTTGCGGTGTGCGCGGGGATAACCGCGATTTCGTTTTCGAGCGAGGGACGTTTTCGCGAAGCGCTCTTTGCGCTCTTCGTCGCGTGCATCTGCGACGGGCTCGACGGCCGGATCGCCCGCTTCCTGCGAGCCTCTTCGAAGATGGGCGCGGAGCTTGATTCGCTTGCGGATTTCGTGAACTTTGGCGTGGCGCCTGCCCTGTTCATGTATTATTGGATGACCGGGGGGCCTGCGCACATGATGGCGGACGGCGCGGCGGTTTCGCCGGTGATGATCCGTCTGACGCTGGGGGCGGCGCTTTTCTACGCGATGTGCGATTGTTTCCGTCTCGCGCGGTTCAATACGATGCTCGAGACGCCCGCCGAACCGTATTGGAAGCATTTCTTCACTGGCGTTCCCGCGCCCGGCGGCTGCTGGATGGTGCTCACGCCTGCGATTCTGTCGCTCGCGCTCGACGCCAAGGGGATAAGCCCGGTGCTTGCCAATGCGTTGCAGAATCCGTATCTCGGCGTTTTCATGCTCCTTTTCGTAGGCTCGCTCATGGCCTCGCGCCTGCCCACTATCAGCCTCAAGAAACTCCGCATCTCGCGTGCATATCTTTTGCCGGTCATGGTTGCGCTGGTGTTTGTCATTGCGCTGCTGTTCACCAACTTCTGGCTGACGATCGGGGTTATCGGCGTTTTGTATATCCTCACCGTGCCGGTTTCATGCTGGGCGTTTTGCAGGATGAGAGCGAAGTGCGTCGCCGCGCCATGCGCTTCGTGATTACCGCGGGGCCGACGCGCGAGCATATCGACGCGGTGCGGTTTCTCTCCAATCCCTCTACGGGAAAGATGGGCTTTGCCATCGCGGAGGCGGCGGCAAAACGCGGTCACGAGGTTGTGCTGATTGCAGGCCCGGTCGTCCTCAAAACCCCCGCCGGCGTCCGCAGGGTGGATGTTGTCAGCGCCCGGGAAATGCTTAAAGCGGTTTGTGCCGAGTGCCGCCCGGGGACGGTGCTTGCGGGCGTCGCGGCGGTCGCGGATTTCCGCCCGAAGATTTCCGCCAAAAGAAAACTCCACAAAGGCGAAATGCCGGGCGCGATCGAGCTTGTGCACAACCCGGATATTCTCGCGTCGGTCAAAACCAAGGGCGTCGTCAAGGTTGGATTTGCCGCCGAGACCGACGATGTGCTCGCCAGCGCCGCCGACAAGTGCCGCCGCAAGAATCTGCGGATGATCGTCGCCAATGATGTTTCCCGCCGCGGAATCGGTTTCGGGGCCGACGACAATGAAGTCGCGTTTCTTTTCCCCGACGGCGCCGTCGAGCGGCTCCCCAAGATGACGAAACGCGCCGTCGCCAGGCGCATTGTGGAAAGGATCGAATCATGGTTCTGAAAAACGGAGTCGTTTTCAAAGGCGAAGAGTTCGTCGAATGCCCGGTGGCCGTCAAAGACGGTGTCATCGCCGGCTTCGACGCCGCCGCGTGCGAAGACGCAGGCGGAGAGGAAATCGACGCCAACGGCTGCCTTGTCCTGCCGGGGCTCGTCAATTGCCACGGCCACACGGCAATGACGCTCGTCCGCGGGCTGGGTGCTGGTCTTCCGCTCCAGCGCTGGCTGGAAGAGGCGATTTTCCCGGTCGAAGCGAAAATGACGCCGGAAGACATCGCCGCCGGAATGACTTGGGGCGCGATGGAAATGCTCGCCGGGGGCACGACCACCGTGGCCGACATGTATGACTTCCCCAATGCCGGCGCGGCGGCATTGTCAAACGCGGGAATGCGCGGCAATCTCTGCCGGGTGGGGCTCGCCTTCAGCGAAGACCAGGAACTGCCCCCGAACCGCTTGAAGGAATGCATCGATTTCGTAGTCGCCCACAGCGACGGCAATATCCTTGGCGATTTCTGCCTCCATTCAGAGTATCTTACGAACGAAAAGTTCTGCCGCGAACTCGTGAAGGCGAATTCCGTCTTCCGCCGCCCGGTGCATGTCCATGTTTCCGAAACCGAAAAGGAGCACCGCGATTCCATCCAGCGCCACGGCAAGACCCCCATGCGCTACCTCTGCGATCTTGGCGTGTTCGACCATGGCGGCTATGCGGCGCATTGCGTGTATGCAACCGACGACGACTTGCGGCTCATGCGCGAGAAGGGCGTCACTTTGGTGCACAACCCCACGAGCAACATGAAGCTCGGCTCCGGTTTTGCGCCGGTCGCCAAGGCGCTTGCGACGGGCGTCAATGTCGCGCTCGGCACCGACGGCTGCGCGTCCAACGACAATCTCGACATGTTCGAGGAAATGCACCTCGCCTCTCTCGTCGCCAAGGGAATCGCCAGAGATCCCGCCGCGCTCCCAGCGCTGGACGTCATCAAAATGGCTACGGCAAACGGCGCCAAGGCGCTGGGGCGCGGGAATATCGGCAGAATCGAAACCGGGATGCTCGCCGATTTCGCAATCGTGGATTTGAGCAGGCCGCATCTGCGACCGGTTTTGGATTTCGCCGGGCTGGTCGTCAATTCCATGCACGCTTCCGATGTAATCATGACGATAGTCGGCGGCGAAATCCTCTACAACCGCGGAGTGTTCCCGTCGATCGACCCGTGGAAGGCGAAGGAGGATTTCGACTCCAGCGTCCGCCGCCTGCACTCCAGGTAAGGCAATGTTCGCAGTCCGCTCTTTCCTGCTCGATATAAGCCGCGATCGGGTGCCGACTTTCCGCACCTTGAAGGAAATCGTAGATCTCCTCGCCAGATGCGACTACAACCAGTTTCAGCTCTACATGGAGCACACGTTCGAGTATCCCGGCCATGAGGACGTCTGGGGCGAAGCCGACGCGCTTTCCGCCGCCGAGATCATGAAGCTCGATGCCTATTGCCGCATGAACGGAATCGAGCTCGTGCCTTGCCAGAATACTTTCGGCCACATGGAACGCTGGCTCGTGAAAGACGCCTACAACCATTTGGCGCGATTCCCCAAGGGCGGCGCGATTACGCCTTGGGGCGCGATCAAGAAATTCCCCACGACGCTCGACCCGCGCAACGAAGGTTCGCTCAAACTCGTCGAGGAAATCCTCGGCTCGCTTTTGCCGTGCTTTACTTCTGAACTCGCCAACATCTGCTGCGACGAAACGTTCGAGATTTCAGACCCAGAGGAATATCTCGGGTTTCTTCTGAAAATCTGCGATATTGCGCGCCGTCACGGCAAGCGTCCGATGTTCTGGGGGGATATCGTCCTCAAGCATCCGGAGTTGATCGAACGTCTCCCCAAGGATCTTGTCGCTCTCGACTGGGGCTACGAGGCGAATCATCCGTTCGAGCGGGAAGCGGCGCGGTTCAAGGCGTCGGGCTTGGATTTCTACGTCTGCCCCGGGACGTCCTCGTGGCGGTCGCTGGGCGGGCGCATCGAGAACATGCGCGAGAATCTCGAGTCGGCGGAAAGAGCCGGGCGGCGGTTCGGCGCCAAGGGATACATGGTTGCCGACTGGGGCGACGAAGGGCATTGGCAGCCGCTGGCCTGCTCGCTGCCCGGCATCGTCCTCGGCGGCGCTTTTGCCGCCAGCGGGTCGAAAAGCGCCAAGATGGATCTGGAGCTGGAGCTCGACCGCATAATGGATGCGCCGCTGGGCGGGCTTCTGCTCCGGCTGGGGACTTTGTACATGCGCGGCGGCGCGTTGCGCGCCAATTGCTCGGAGCTTTTCAACATCCTCTTGAACGGCCATTCCTATTCGCGCCACCCCGGTCTCACCGACGGCGTGCTGGACGAAATAAGCGGCATCGCAAGCGGCGTCAGGATAGCCGCCGGGCGCTATGCCGACGACAATGTCTGGGCGAAGGAAATCGTCTACATGGCCAACCTCATCGACGCCGCGTGCCATCGCCGCGACGAAGGGCGCTTGCGGGCGCTCCGGGCCGAGCACGGGCTTGTCTGGCGGCTGAGGTCGCGCGAAGGCGGCCGGGCCGACTCCCTCGCCAAACTGCCGCGCTTTTGAATACACGATTGAAAGCCGCGCCAAAATATGGTATAATTCTCAAATCCAAACCCAAAAACCGCGCAAATGACGCACGGAAGGATGTGCAAATGGAAGACAACGGCAGACAGTTCAAAGACAAAACGCTCCTCATAACCGGAGGCACGGGGAGCTTCGGCCACGCGGTGCTGAACCGGCTCGTCGACGAGTTCGGCGAAATCAGGATTTTCTCGCGCGACGAGAAGAAGCAGGACGACATGCGCCACGAACTGCAGAAGGCGAACGTCAAGTTCTACATTGGCGACGTGCGCGACCGCGCGAGCGTCGACGGCGTCATGCGCGGCGTCGATTACGTCTTTGCGGCGGCGGCGCTCAAGCAGGTGCCAAGCTGCGAATTCTTCCCGATGCAGGCCGTATTGACCAATGTCATCGGCACGAACAATGTGATCGAAAGCGCCGTCGCCAACGGCGTGGCGAAAGTCGTCGTGCTCTCTACCGACAAGGCGGCGTATCCGATCAACGCCATGGGCATGAGCAAGGCGCTCATGGAAAAGGTCGCCGTCGCGAAGGGCAGGGCGCTGGGAGCCGACGCGAAAACGACGATCTGCTGCACGCGCTACGGCAATGTGATGGCGAGCCGCGGCAGCGTCATCCCGCTCTTCATCGACCAGCTCAAATCCGGCAAGCCACTCACCGTCACCGATCCCAGAATGACGCGGTTCATGATGACGCTGGAGGACGCGGTGGATCTCGTGCTCTTTGCGTGGGCGCACGGCAGGAACGGCGACCTCTTCGTGCAAAAGGCGCCGGCGGCGACGATCGGCACTCTGGCCGAAGCCGTGATCGCGCTCGCCAGGGAAGGCACAAAGCTTCGCGAACAGGCGCAAAAGGCGGAGATCAAAGTCATCGGCACCCGCCACGGCGAAAAACTCTACGAGACGCTCGTCGGCCGCGAGGACATGGTCAAGGCAATCGACATGGGCGACTACTTCCGCATCCCCGCGGACGCCCGCGACCTCAACTACGACAAGTATTTCGTCGAAGGCGAGGAAATCCCGCAGAGCCTCGAGACCTACCACTCTGAAAACACCGAGCGGCTCGATGTCGAGGGAATGAAAAAACTGCTCCTCAAACTTCCGCTGGTGCGCAGCGAATTCGGACTATGAACAAACTCAAAGTAATGACGGTGGTGGGGACGCGGCCGGAGATCATCCGGCTCTCGCAAGTCCTCAAGGCGCTCGACCGCAGCCCGGCGGTGGAATCGGTGCTCGTGCACACGGGCCAGAATTACGACTACGAGCTCAACGAGGTTTTCTTCGAGGACCTGGGGCTTAAGAAGCCGGACTTCTTCCTCAATGCCGCCGGAGGCAACGCGACCGTCACCGCAGGCAGGATCCTGGAGGCGATCGACCCCGTGCTCGAGGAAGTCCGCCCCGACGCGTTTCTCGTGCTTGGCGACACCAACAGCTGCCTGTGCGCGATCGCCGCCAAAAAACGCCACATCCCGATTTTCCACATGGAAGCCGGCAACCGCTGTTTCGATCAGCGGGTCCCGGAAGAGTCCAACCGCAAAATCGTCGATCACATCAGCGACATCAATCTTTGCTATTCGTCGATCGCGCGCGAATATCTCCTGCGCGAGGGGCTTGCGCCCGATACCGTGATCAAGACCGGCTCGCCGATGGCTGAAGTCCTTGCCGCGCAGATGGACAAGGTGGACGCGGCGGCGCTGGGCGTGCTCGCGGATATGAAACTTGAAAAGGGCGCTTATTTCGTCGTGAGCGCCCACCGCGAGGAGAATATCGCCGACGAAGCCCATTTCTTCGAGCTTGTCGGGACGCTCAACGCCATCGCCGCCGAATATGCGCTCCCGGTGATCGTCTCCACGCACCCTCGAACCCGCAAGATGATCGAATCGAAGGGCGTGAAGTTCCACGACCTCGTGCGGCTCATGAAGCCGATGGGGCTGACGCAATATCTCGCGCTGCAGCTTAATGCGCGCGCCGTGCTGTCGGACTCCGGCACGATCAGCGAGGAGTCGAGCATCCTCGGCTTCAAGGCGCTCAATCTCCGCGAGGCGCACGAACGCCCGGAGGCGATGGAGGAGGCCGCCGTGATGATGACCGGGCTCGCGAAAGAGCGCATCATGCAGGCTTTGGCCCAGCTCGAGGTAGCGCGCCCCTGCCGCAAGGTGGCGGACTACTCCATGCCCGACGTGAGCGAGAAGGTGGTGCGCATCATCATCTCCTATACCGACTACATCCGCCGCCGCGTGTGGGGAGAGAAATGAAGATTCTGGTCACGGGGGCGCGGGGGTTCGTAGGCCGCAATCTCTCTCTCGCCTTGGGCGAGATGGAAGGCGTCCAAACGCTCAAATACGACCTTGGCGACGAAGCGAAGCTTGACGCTTTTGCGCGGGAGTGCGATTTTGTGATGCATCTCGCGGGCGTCAACCGTCCCAAGGATCCCTCCGAGTTCCGCACCGGCAACACGCTTTTCACCGAGGATATCCTCGAGCGTCTTGCCGCGCGGCCGGATCCGCCGCCGGTGCTGCTGTCCTCTTCCATCCAGGCCGCGCTCGACAACGACTACGGGCGCAGCAAGGCGGCGGCGGAGGACGCGGTTCGCGCATACGGCGCGAAGACCGGCGCGAGCGTCTTCATCTACCGTCTCGCCAATGTCTTCGGCAAATGGGCGCGCCCGAACTACAACAGCGCAGTCGCCACATGGGTCCACAATATCGCTCGCGATCTCCCCATCCAGGTGCGCGACGAAAATGCCGCGGTCGACCTCGTGTATATCGACGACGTGGTCAAGAGCTTCATTTCGCATCTGACCGCCGCTCCGGCGGGACGCGGCGACAGCGCCGCGCCGCCGCCGTTTCTCTCCGTCGCGCCCGTCTACCATAAAACTTTGGGCGAGATCGTGTCCGCGATCCGCTCGTTCCGCGACGAGACTAAAACCCTCCTCGTGCCCGACCAGCAGGACGGCTTCACGAAAAAACTCTACGCCACCTACTTAAGCGCGCTCCCCGAGGATGCGTTCGCCTATCCGCTCCAAGTCCACGCCGATGCGCGCGGCAGCTTCACCGAGGTTCTCCGCTCCGCCGATCGCGGACAGGTAAGCGTGAACGTGTCGCGTCCGGGCATCGTGAAAGGGCAGCATTGGCACCACACGAAGCACGAAAAGTTTCTGGTGGTGAGCGGCACCGGCGAAATCAACTTCCGGCTGGCCGACTCCCCGGACGGCAAAATCGTTACCTATAAGGTCAGCGGCGAAAAGCCCGAGGTCGTGCGCATTCCGCCCGGCTGGACGCACAATATCGTCAACCTCGGCGATACCGATATGGTCACTTTGATGTGGGCGAACGAGGTTTTCGACCCCGCCAATCCCGACACCTTCCGGCTCGAAGTATGAAGATAACGGTTTTAAGTCTCATCTTCAGCCCCGACAATGTCTCGACCGCCCAGATCTGGGCGTCGCTGGCCGAAGACTTCAAGGCCGCAGGCCACGAGGTTTGCGTGATTACGACCACCCCCCACTTCCACCGCGATGCCGGCATGGAGCGCAAGCAGCCGCTGCGCAATTGGCTCTGGCGGCTTGTGCGCAGGAGCGAATACGCCGGCATTCCCGTCTATCACGTGCTCATGCCCGACAAGAGCGTCTGGCCGCCGTTGCGGATGCTTTCGTGGATATGGTTTCATTTCGCCGCCACGCTCCTCGGGTGGTTTCTGCGCTTCAAGCCGGATGTCGTCGTCGCGCCTTCGCCGCCGCTCACGATCGGGCTCAACGCCTGGGCGATCGCCGCCGTCCGCCGCGCCAGGTATGTATACAACGTCCAGGAAATCTACCCGGATATCGCGATCAACCTCGGGATGATGAAGAGCCGCCGGGCAATAAAGTTCTTCCGCGCCATAGAGCGCCTCACTTACGCGAAGGCCGCCGCCGTGACTTCGATCACGCCTGCGATGTGCGCGAAAATCGCCTCGCGCACCGATCCCGGCAAAGTGCGGCTCATCCCGAATTTCGTCGATCTCTCCGACGTCCGCGAAGTCGCGCGCGACAATGGATTCGCGCGCGAACACGGCCTTGGTGGCAGATTCGTCCTTGCCTACGCCGGCAACATGGGAGTGCCGCAAAAACTTGGCGTCATGGTGGAACTCGCGCGCCGCATCCCGGAATTGACCGTGCTGTTCGTCGGCGGCGGCGGCGACGCCGACCGCCTGAAGCGCGAAGCCGACGGGCTCGCGAACGTCGTTTTCGTCGATTACCAGCCCATTTCGCGCATGGGCGAAATCTACGCCGCAAGCGATATTTTCTACGTGGGGCAGGATCCCCAGGCGGCAGCCGACGGCATACCGAGCAAGATTTACCGCATTCTCGGACACAACAAGCCGATACTCGCCATGACTTCGCCCGGCTCCGACCTCGCGGACTTTGTGCGCTCGTCCGGCGGCGGCGTTTTGATCGGGGAGGATATGGACGCTGCGGCGGCAGTCATGCGCGAACTTATGGCGGACCGCCCCCGGCTCGCCGCGCTCGCCGCGACCGGACGCGATTATGTTTTAAAGTCGTTCTCCCGCTCCACCGTCGCCGCCTCCTACCTGCAACTCTTCACCGCCGTCCGGTAGGAGAGCCGTCGCCGTTTTACATTCAATGTATCTCCATCTTTACATATCATGTAATAAAATACCCTGGACTTCGTAGTCCAGGGTGCTTTACTGCCAAGTCCGGCGCTCTGGACTGCGAAGTCCAGCCTCTTTTACTTGGCAGTGCGGGAATTTTCACTACGGATGCACGGAAAGCAGGGGAGTAGCGGAGCATCAAATGGAAAAATGCTCGCATACAAAAACTGGCGAGTGGACGGCGCCCGGATGGGAGCGCGATGAAAACGGGGTGCTGCGCCGCGAGAAGCGGCCGCACATGGGGCGGCGGCTCCCCGATTTCGACTATTCCGGGCGCATGATCTATGAAATCACGCTCGTTTTGAAGGAGCGGAGCCCGGTGCTGGGGACGCTTGCAAGGCGCGATGACCGCTGGACGGTAGAGCCGTCGCGCATGGGATGCGCCGTCCTTGACTGCTGGCGCAAAATCCCGGTTTTCTGGCCGCAGGTCTCGCTCATCGAGGCGCAATTGATGCCAGACCATTTTCACGGCATCTTGTTTGTACAGGAACGCCTGCCGCTCGTTCATCCCGATCGCCCGGAAGGCCGCGGCAACCGGCGCAAAAACCTTGGCGATATAATCCGCGGCTTCAAGGCGGGATGCTCAATGGCCTGGCGGGAACTTGGCAACGGCGGCAACTCTGCCGCCGGGCAGGACGCTCCCGCCCCGGCGCAGATTTGCGCCGGTTCCTGCGGCAGTCCCGCCCCGGCGCAGATTTGCGCCGGTTCCTGCGGCAGTTCCGCCCCGGCGCAGATTTGCGCCGGTTCCAGCGGTTCCGTCCCCCGGTGGGATGAGGGCTTTGTTGATACCATTCTTTTTGGCAAGGGGCAATTGGAGAAGATGGTTGCTTATCTTCGCGACAATCCGCGGCGCTTGGGGATGAAGCGCGAGCACCCGGAACTTTTCAAGGTCGCGCATAATCTGGAAGTCGCCTTTGCAAGCCCCGCGTTCGCGCCGTGGAGCGGGCCGGCAAGCGGCCGTTTTGCGGCGATTGGCAACCGTTTTCTGCTCGCCTGCTCGCGCCTGGTGCAGGTGCAGTGCTCGCGCTCGCTCTTCAAATACCGCCGCGAATACCCGGCGGGGGCGCGCGGCGGAAAACCGCGCATCTGCCGCGATCAAGACGCCCGTCCGGTCGTGGAGCTTTCCACCCCCGGATTCGCGACCAAATTGCGCGAGGCGCTCGCGGCGGCGCGGCACGGCGCGGTTCTGGTTTCGCCCTGCATTTCGCATGGCGAGCGCGAAATCGCCAGACAGGCGTTCGAGGCCGGCTTTCGCGTCATCGCGCTCTGCAACAAGGGGTTTTCGCCGCTCTGCAAACCCGGCGGCAAGCTGTTTGAGACTTGCGCCGGCGGCAATCTCCTCATGCTTGCGCCTGCCGCCTGGCCATATCAGCCCGCCGAAAAACCGATGACCCGCGACGATGCCCTTGCGCTCAACCGCATCGCCCAGCTCATCGCCGGCGATTGCGCAATTGAGATAGATTACAAAGGTGCCGTCATGCGCGGTATCGATGAATACGTCGCCGCAGCCACGTCATTTTAACCACACAGAGGCAAATTGAGGGCTGAGGGCTGAGAGCTGAGGAAGATTTGGCGAAGCCAAACCCGAAGGGTGCGCCTGCGGCGAATCTGCCCTCCGAAGCAAAGCTTCTGCGGCGCATTTTGCCTCTGTGTGGTAAAAAAAAAAAAAACTTTGCGGACTTCGCGCGAGATAAAAACGGGGAGCGGGGAACGGGAAGGAGGGCGGCGCACTTGCATTTCACCCCGATTTTTGGTATAATACTACTAATAAAATAATATAGCATGGATATGGTCTAACATGAGCCTTGAAGAAATAAACATCGAGGATGAACTTTCGCGCGATTACATCGATTATTCGATGTCGGTGATTGTGGGACGAGCGCTGCCGGACGTGCGCGACGGCTTGAAACCGGTGCATCGCCGGTGCCTGTATGCGATGTACAAGCTCGGCAATACGTGGAACTCCAAGCATTTGAAGTCGGCGCGCATTGTCGGCGATGTGATCGGTAAATACCATCCGCACGGCGATACGGCGGTATACGACACGATTGTCAGAATGGCGCAGGATTTTTCGCTCCGGATTCCCTTGGTGGACGGGCACGGCAACTTCGGGTCGGTAGACGGCGATCCGCCGGCGGCGATGCGTTACACGGAAGTGAGGATGCACCGCATTGCGGAGGAGCTTTTGTCGGATCTAGAAAAGGATACGGTGGACATGATGCCCAACTACGACGAGACGACGGAAGAGCCGTCGGTCTTGCCGGGCAAGCTGCCGAATCTGCTTTTGAACGGCTGTTCGGGCATTGCGGTGGGCATGGCGACGAATATTCCGCCGCACAATCTGGGCGAGCTTTGCGACGGTATCGACTACTATATCCAGCACCGCGACGACTGCACGGTGGACGACTTGATGCAGTTTGTGAAGGGGCCGGACTTCCCTACCGGGGCGCAGATTTGCGGCCATAACGGCATCAACGCGATGTACAAGACCGGGCGCGGACAGCTTACGGTGCGCGGCAAGGCCGAGGTCGTGACGAACGAGAAGACGGGGCGGCAGCAGATTGTCATCACCGAGATCCCCTACGCCGTGAACAAGGCGGAGATGATCAAGCACGCCGCCGAACTCGTGAAGGCGAAAATCATCACCGGGATAAGCGACATCCGCGACGAATCGAAGGCGGACGTGCGGATCGTCGTGGACGTGAAACGCGATGCGGAGGGTGAAATCGTCCTCAACAGCCTCTACAAGCATACGCAACTCCAGACGACATTCGGCGCGAACATGCTCGCCTTGGACGGCGGCAGGCCGAAGGTGATGAATCTCAAGGAGTTCTTCAAGTGCTATGCCGACCACCGCTTCCAGGTGATCACGCGCCGCACGCGCTTCGAGCTCGACAAGGCGGAGGCGCGCAGGCACATCCTCGACGGACTCTTGCTGGCGATCGACAATCTCGACGAGGTGGTGTCGATCATCCGCGCTTCGCAGAACCGCGACGAAGCCAAAAAGCGTCTGCAGGAGAGATTCGGCTTTTCCGATCCGCAAGTGAACGCGATTCTGGAAATGCGCCTTTACCAGCTTACCGGGTTGGAGCGCGGCAAGCTTGCCGACGAACTTGCGAAACTGCTGGCGACGATTGCGGATCTCCAGGCGATACTTGCCGATCCCGAACGCATTTACGCGATCATCCGCGAGGATCTGGCGGACTTGAAGCTCAGATACTGCGCGAAGGAAGACGCGAAGCGCAGGACGGAGATCGTGGCCGACGAGAACGAGGTGACGGTGAAAGACCTCATACCGGACGCGCCTTGCGTGATTACGCTCTCCAACCGCGGGTATGTCAAGCGCGTGGCGCTTTCCGAATACCGCGAACAGCGGCGCGGCGGCAGCGGCGTGAAGGGCGCGCAGATCAAGGAAGAGGACTTCATCCGCCTCGTGTTCGTTTCGCGCACGCATGACGCCTTGCTGTTTTTCACGAACACCGGCAGGCTTTTCATCAAGGATGCGTACCAGATTCCCGAGGCGCAGAAGACGAGCTTCGGGCGGCCATTGGTCAATCTCCTGCAATTGCAGGAAGGCGAGAAGGTTTTGAATCTCCTCACGCTTCGCGATCTGGAGCAGGATGTGGACGTGATGTTCGCGACCAAAAACGGCATCGTGAAAAGGACGCATCTTTCCGAATACAAGAACGTGAACCGCGCCGGCAAGCGGGCGATCAACATCGAGGAGGGCGACGAGCTCAAGGACGTGAGGCTGGTGCGCGAGAGCGACGATGTGGTGATCGTCACCGAAAACGGCATGAGCACGCGCTTCAGCGCGGGAGAGGCGAGACGGACGGGGAGAATCTCGACGGGCGTGATCGGCATCAGGCTGAGAGACGGCGACCGGGTGGTGTCGATGGATGTCGTGGAAGCGGGCAAGACGCTGTTCATCGCCACGTCCAACGGCTTCGCCAAGCGCACGCCGTTCGATGAATTCCGCAAGCTGCACCGCGGCGGACATGGAGTCATCGCGATCAGGAATCTGGAGCGCAACGGCAAAATCGTGGCGGCGCACGCCGTCGCGGAAGACGAGTCGTTCATTTCGATCACGTCCGACGCCCAGATGGTGAGAAGCCCGGTGAACCAGATTCCGGTGCATTCGCGCGTCGGGACCGGCAACCGCATCGTGCGGCTCAAGGAGGGCGCGAGTCTGGTGTCGGTCTCGATTTGCGAAGGCGAAGAGAAGGCGGACGCCGAGGCGGCGGAGGGCGCGGGCGAAGACGCGGCGCCGGAAACTCCGCAGGAGCAGACTTGATGATCCGCGCGGTCGTATTCGACTTTGGCGGAGTGATGACGGCCGCAACGATGCCGATGCGGGTCAAGGCCGTGGCGGACGCCATGGGACTGGACTGGGGGATATTCGTGGAGGGATTCCGCAAATACCGGCTCGATTACGACCGCGGCGACAAGACGCTCAAGGAGATGTACGACGCGATTTTCGGCGATGCGGGTTTGGCGGTGGCGGAGCGCGAGCGGATAGAGGCGGCGGATACCGCAAGCTGGCTCTACCGCAACGAGAAGACGCTCGAATGGATGAAGGCGCTCAAGGCTCGCGGATTCAAGATCGGGATTCTCACGAACATGGCGCCGGCGTTCGCACCATTGTTCCGCAGTCATTTCGCGGATTTCATCGCGCTTGCCGATGCGCTGGTCATTTCCGGGGAAGAGCATTTGACGAAGCCGGATCCGGCGATCTACGAACTTCTTCGCGCACGCATCGGACTGCCGGCGGAGGAGCTGTGTTTCATTGACGATCTTGAAGTCAACTGCGAGGCGGCGCGCCAATGCGGGTGGAGAGCGATACGATTTTTAGGCAATGCCCAGGTTGTCGCTGAATTCGAAAAGGCACTCCTGGAATGATGATTTCCTCGTTGTTGGCGGGGCTGGCGTTTTTTTTTTTTTTTGCCGCCGCGCACACCGCAATTATCGATACCAACTTGCACGTTTCCGGGCTTCGCCGCTGCCGTAAAGCGTTGCAATTTAGTCTTGCAATTTGCAGGCGAAATATGATATAATATATGCAATATTACGCCGCAGAGGGTAGCGCGAGTGCGCGAGAGTAGGCGGCAGAGACCAATAAAAGGCGAAAAATGGATCAGATAAGGATCAAGGCGGCGCCACGTACCGAGCAAGGTACCGGGGCTGTGCGCCGTTTGCGCCGCACGGGGATGATTCCCGGCAGCGTGATGAAGATGAAGAAGGGCGGCACGGAGCTCGTTAAGCTTCCGTTGCACGACTTCATGTTGGCGATGCGCGGTCACACGAGCAAGCAGCTCCTCGTGACGCTGGACATGGACGGGCGTGAAGTGCCTGCGCTGATGCGCGAGGTGCAGAACGATGTTCTCGCGGGAACTCCCATTCATGTGGACTTCAGCGAGGTGGCGCTTTCGGAGAAGGTGCGCGTGACGGTTCCCGTGAGACTCGTCGGCGAGCCTGTCGGCGTGAAGCTCGGCGGCGGCGTCCTCGAGCAGGTGCTTCGTTCGATCGATGTCGAGTGCCTCCCTGCGGACATTGCCGAGAAGTTCGAGATCGACGTTTCGGGTCTCGGGCTCGACCAGACGCTGTTCGTGCGCGATCTGCAGCTTGGCGACAATCAGACGGTGGTTACGCGCGGCGAACTCGCGCTCGCGGTCGTGAAGGCTCCGGATGACGTTCCGGCGGCCAGCGCGGGCGGTGAAGCCGGCAAGGCGCCCGAAGTGATCAAGAAGGGCAAGGAAGACGAAGCCAAGGCAGGAGACAAGAAGTAATGAAACAGTATGATGCTCTTTACATCTTCACCGGGGTTTCCCGCGATGAAGCGCTGCAGGCGAACCTTGACAAGGCGCTTGCGGAGGTGACTCGTCTTGGCGGCGAGCTCGTCGGGCAGAATACGCTCGGCAAGCGCGCGTTTGCGCGTCCGATGAAGAAGCGCGACACTGGCGTCTATGTCAAGGTTCGTTTCTCGATCGAACCTTCGGCGCTCAAGGAGCTGGTGAACCGCTATCGCCTCGTCGAGGAAGTCTTCCGCGTGCAGATTCTTGCGGTGGACGACCGTCGCGAGGCGAAGATCGCGGCCGAGCGCCAGGCTCGTGCCGAGCGTCAGGCCAAAAAGGACGAGGCCAGGGAGGCGCAGGCCGTCGAGGCTTGAACCCAAAGCCGGAATCAACCTGGGGAGGTAGGACATGGCATCTTTCAATAAAGTAATCCTGATGGGAAATCTCACGCGCGATCCCGACGTGCGTCCGACCGGCGCCACCGGCATGAAGGTGGCCAGGCTCGGGCTCGCGGTCAACGAGCGCAGGAGAGACCGCAACGGCATGGTGCAGGAGTTCCCGGTGTTCGTCGATGTCGACGCATGGGACAAACTCGCCGAGCTGTGCGGCCAGTATCTCTCGAAGGGGCGTACGATCCTTGTCGAGGGTCGGCTGCAAATGGATACTTGGGAGAAAGACGGCATGAAGCACCAGAAGCTGAAGGTCCGTGCGTCCACCATCAAGTTCCTGCCGGCGGGAGACCGTCTCGGCGGAAGTCCGCGCGAACGCGAGGATGTGATGGGCGGGCTGCCGGTCGTGGATAGCGATCCGGGGGACGTTCCGTTCTGAAACTGAAAACAACTTCAAGGGAAAACGAAAATGGCGTTCAAGAAATCCAACAGTTCGGCCGGCGAGGAATTCGCCGCCCGCAAGCGTCCTCCGCTGGGCCCCAAGGACCAGATTGATGTCAACGACATCGAGACGCTCAAGTACTACATCACCGACTACGGCAAGATTCTGCCGGCTCGCATCACCGGAGTGACCTCGGCGCAGCAGCGCCAGATCCGCCAGGGAGTCAAGCGCGCCCGCAACATGGGCCTCATGGCCTGAGGAAAGGAGCATGGCAATGCAAGTTGAAGTTATGCTCATGGACAACGTGAAGAAGCTCGGCAAGTCCGGCGAGATCGTCAAGGTCGCCGCCGGCTACGCCCGCAACTTCCTGCTTCCCCAGGGACTCGCCGCAGAGGTGACCGAAGCGGCCAAGCGCAGGCTCAAGAAACTTGAGGCCGAGCGCGCCGCCAAGGCCGCAGAACTCAAGAAGGCCGCTCTCGAAGTCGCCCGCAAGCTCGAAAAGCTCGAGCTCACGGTTTCGGCTCCGACGGTCGACGGCAAGAAGCTCTACGGATCGGTTTCGGTTTCCGATCTTCTTACGGCGATCGAGGCGAACCGCGGCGTGAAGGTCGAACGCGGCATGCTGGACATCGAGGATTCGCTCCGCGAAGTGGGCGAATACGAAGCGACGATCGATCTCGGCCACGGCGTCACGGTCAAGTTCAAGATCAACATCCTGGACGAAGGCGCGCAGGAGGCCGATGCCTAAAAAAGCGATTGACCCGCGTCCTTCATGGGATGACTATTTCATGGAGATCGCTCGCGTGGTGGCGAAGCGCAGCAACTGCTCGCGCCGCCACGTGGGGGCGGTCGTGATGCGGGACAATCATATTCTCTCCACGGGGTACAACGGTACCCCGCATGGAGTGAAAAACTGTTTCGCGGGAGGATGCCCGAGGTGCGCAGGCCAAGTAAAGAGCGGCTCGCATCTTGAGGAATGTCTTTGCGTCCACGCCGAGCAGAATGCCATCTGTCAGGCGGCGCTTTACGGCACGAGCCTGCAGGGGGCTTCCATATATGTGACACTTTCCCCTTGTCTCACCTGCGCGAAGCTGATAATCAACTCCGGCATCGGAGAGGTGGTGTACGACGGGGAATACGAATTTCTCGCTACGGTCGAGGAAATGTTCGAATCGAGCGGGGTGAAATACCGCAAATACGCTTTCAAGGAAGGGAAATGAAAATGCGCAAGAAAATCATCGCCGGAAACTGGAAAATGAATGTGTTGCCCAGCGAAACGGCGGAATTGGTCAAGGCGGTCGCGGAAGCGACTAAAGATTTCACGAATGTGGAAGTGGTGTGCTGCACGCCGGCGATTGACATCGCCGCGGCTGTCGATGCCGCGAAGGGTACGAATGTCGGCATTGGCGCGGAGAATGCGCATTGGGAAGCGAAGGGCGCTTTCACTGGCGAGATCAGCTGCCCGATGCTGGTCGACGCCGGAGTCAAGTATGTGATCATCGGCCACAGCGAGCGCCGCCAGTATTTCGGCGAGACGGACGAGACTGTGAACAAGCGCGCCCGCGCGGTGATGGCGGCTGGAATGACGGCTATCGTCTGCGTTGGCGAGACGCTTGAAGAGCGCGAGGCCGGCAAGCTCGTCGAGGTGATCGAGCGTCAGATGAAGGTTGGTCTCAAGGATGTGGCGGCGGCGGATTGCGACAGACTGGTGATCGCATACGAACCCGTATGGGCGATCGGCACGGGCAAGACCGCGACCCCCGACCAGGCGCAGGAAGTCCATGCGCTCATCCGCTCCACGCTTGCCGGACTCGTGGGCGCGGAAACTGCGGACAAAGTGCGCATTCAGTATGGCGGTTCCATGAAGCCCGGCAATGCCGCCGAGCTTTTGGCCAAGCCGGATATCGACGGCGGATTGATCGGCGGGGCGGCGCTCAAGGCGGCGGACTTCGCCGGCATCGTCGCCGCTGGAAATTGATGGGAAGCTGCATATCAAAGGTAACTCTGGCCGGCGCGGCTTTGGTCGCGCTGGCTGGTTGTTTCAACGAGCCCGAGCCCGCGTACAAAACGAGGCCGGAAGGCGCAGAAGTGCGCCTGAACGACCTTGGGCTCGAGAAACTTGAAACAAAACTCGATACCGAGGTCGTGGTTTACATAAATCTCGACCGCAACAACTTGACGGTTTTGCCGCCGGAGGTGCTTTCCTGCAGGAAACTGAAGTGGCTCAGGCTCAATTCCAACCGTCTGTCCGGTTTGCCGGATATGGCGGAATTGCGGGATTTGCGCAGAATCTACCTCAAGAACAACCGCTTCATGGAAGTGCCGCCAGCGCTCGAAAAACTCGATAAACTCACCGATATCGATTTGAGCGGAAATCCAATCCGCGAGATTCCGGATTGGCTGGCAAAGAAGCGCGGGCTTAAAAATCTTTCGTTTACACGCACGCTGGTGCGGAAGTTGCCGGACGACTTGAGCGCGTGGCGCGACCTTGATTCGCTGCAGCTTGGCGATCTCGAGCTGTCCGCCGGGGAAATGGCGAGAATCCGCAGAGCGCTTCCAAAGGTCGCAATCGTTTTCTGACGGACGATGGGACCGGATAGAGACAGGAATCTCGAAGAACTCGGAAGCGCGCGTCCGGGGAAACTGCTGTTCAAATATTCGTGGCCGGCATTGGTCGCAATGACGCTCAATGCCCTCTATGTGGTCGTAGACCGCATATTCATCGGACAGGGATGCGGAGTCGACGCCATCGCCGGCATGACGCTCTCAATGCCGCTGATGATGCTTTTCGGAGCATTTGGCGTTTTCGTAGGGGCGGGACACAGTTCGGTCTTGTCCATCAAGCTCGGCGAAGGCGACAGGACTGCATGCGAGAAGATTCTCGGACAGCTTATCGCGTTCAAACTCGCATTCTTTTTTGTCATTCCGCCATTGGTTTTCATTTTCCTCGATGAAGTGTTGGGGCTGTGCGGCGCGGACAAACTGACGCCCGAGGCGCTCGCGAGCGCCAAGACTTATTTGCGGCTAGTTCTCTTTTCGCATCTGTTCTCCCATCTTGCCTTCGGGCTCTCTGCATTGCAGCGTGCGGAAGGCGCGGCGAAGAAGTCGATGATGGCGATGGTGGTTGGATTCGGCGCAAACCTCATCCTCGATCCCATTTTGATTTTCGGCTTCGGTATGGGCATTGCGGGCGCGGCGTGGGCCACGAATATCGCGATGGTCTTGTCGTGCGGCTGGGCGATGCAATACTATCTGCGCGGGACGACGGCGGTAAGGCTATCTTTCCGTAGAATCGGATTCTACCGCGAATATGCAGTCAAGGCGGCGGGAATAGGATTCGGGCCGTTCCTTCAGCAACTGCTTTCGGCGATGATTGCGGTTTCGATGCAGCTGGCGTTTTCCAAATGGATTGCCGACAAGGCGCAGTGCACGGCGCAGATCGCGTCGCTAGGCGTGTTCCAGTCGGTCTTGATTCTTACCGTGCTTCCGATTCTCGGTACGCAGCAAGGGCTTCAGCCGATTATCGGCTTCAATTGGGGCGCACGGCAATTCCGCAGGGTGCGCGGCACGATGGATCTTGGTTTTTGGGTGACGGGAGTACTGTGCTGTCTAGCATGTTTCGTTCAAGTCGTGCCGCCTTTCCCGCAACTGCTTTCGCGCATGTTCGTTTCGGATCCGGAGATGGTGTCGCTCGCGGCGAAGGATCTCCAGCTTGCCAATTGCATGCTGTGGTGCATCTGGCTCAATATCGTGGCGACGACTTACTTCCAGTCGATCGGCAGGCCGAAGACGGCGATAATGCTTTCGGTTTTGCGGCAGGGTGTGATAATGATCCCGTGCATTCTTTTCCTGCCGCATTTCATCGACGACAAGACATTCGCGATCTGGCTATGCATGCCGGTCTCGGATGTGGCGGCGTTTTTGGCGACGATTCCGCCGGTTTTGGCGCATCGCAGATTTTTGGGGAAGGTAAGAGACTACAGGAGAAAGACGACAATATGAGCAATGCGGCAGACAAGGTGCGCACGGCTGAAATTGTGCGCAATACGCGCGAGACGCAGATAAAGTTGAGTTTGAATCTGGACGGATCCGGCGAGGGAAATGTTTCGACGGGCATAGGATTTTTCGACCACATGCTCGAACTTTTGAAGAAGCACGCGAATATCGATCTTGACGTGCAGGCCAATGGCGATATCGAGGTTGACTATCACCACACTGTCGAAGACGTGGGACTGGTTCTCGGCAAGGCGGTGAACGGCGCATTGGGAGATCGCAGAGGATTGGTGCGCTACGGTTTTGCGTCGGTTCCGATGGACGAGACGCTTTGCGAGACGTCGCTCGATCTTGGCGGAAGGCCTTTTCTCGTCATGGTTTCGCCGATGAAGCACATGATGGTGCGGGACTTCGAGGTCAAGCTCATCGAGGAGTTCTTCCGCGCATTCAGCGTTGAGGCGAGGGCGAATGTGCACATGCGGCAGATTTACGGCGATGAAACGCATCATGTCTGCGAGGGCTTTTTCAAATCGTTTGCCCGTGCGTTGCGCACAGCGATAAAGATCGATCCTTCCGAAAAGGGAGTTCCGTCGTCGAAAGGAGTGATATGATTGTTCTTCCGGCGATTGATTTGAAGGGCGGCAAGTGCGTGCGTCTGCGCCAAGGACGGGCGGCGGATATGACGGTATACAGCGAGGATCCGGCGTTGCAGGCTCGCGATTGGCGCGACCAGGGCGGACAGGAACTGCATGTTGTCGATTTGGACGGTGCGTTCGACGGGCTTCCGCGCCATCTTGAGGAGATCAAGGCGATCATCAAGGCATTTGGCGGGCCGGTTGAAGTCGGCGGCGGATTGCGCACGCCCGAGGCGCTCACGGCGGTTCTCGATGCCGGCGCGGCGCGGGCGATAATCGGCTCGGCGGCGCTTGAGGATCCGGATTTTCTTTCGCGTGCGGTGGAACTCTGGGGCGACAGGATTGCGGTGGGGATCGATGCGCGCGGCGGCATGGTGCAGACTCGCGGATGGGTCACGACTACTGCGGTAAGGGCGATGGATCTCGCCGCCGCCGTCGCGAAAATGGGAGTCAAGACGATTATCTACACCGACACCGCAACCGACGGCATGCTCGGCGGACCGAATCTCGCGCAGCTTGCGGTAATCTGCGATGCGGCGCCTTCTTGCCAGATTACCGCTTCGGGCGGAGTTTCTTCGCCTTACGACATCGAGAATCTGAAAGCGCTCGAGCGTCCGAACTTGAGGGCGGCGATTTGCGGCAAGGCTTTGTATGACGGGAAAACCACATTGAGGGAAATGAATGTCGCCGCATTGTGAAAAACTGGAGAGCGGGCTCACTGTCGTGCTTGTGCCTTGCGAATCGGAGTCGGTGGCTGTAGGCATGTTTGTCGCTTCTGGCTCGCGCCACGAAGACAACCGCCGCGCCGGCATCTCGCACTTTATCGAACACATGCTCTTCAAAGGGACTGAAAAGCGCAGCGCGCTCGAGATCACCCGCGAAATCGAAGGACGCGGCGGGTCGTTCAATGCGTTCACGAGCGAAGAGAGCACTTGCTTCTATGCGCACATGCCCGACGATTATCTTGAAGAGGCGCTAGACATCCTGATCGACATGTTCAAGAACGCCAAAATCGGCGAGAATGAATTTGCGATGGAAAAAAGCGTCATCCTCGAAGAAATCAAAATGTATGGCGACGATCCGGATTCGGTCGTAATGGAGAATCTGCAGAAGTGTCTCTTCCCCGGGCATCCGCTCGGGCGTTCCGTCGCAGGCGACATGAACACGGTTTCCGCGCTTACGCGAGAAGACATGAAGGGGTGGATAAAGTCGCATTATCTCCCGGCGAAGACGACGCTTGTGGTCGCCGGGCATTTCGACGAGGCGAAGGTTCTCGAGAGAGCGAGGGGGTTGTGAAGAGCGTAATCCCGGAAATCACGGTCAGGAAAGACGTCAAACAGGCGCAACTCGCAATCGGGTTCAGGACGTTTGGCGTAGAAGACAAGCGCATCTTCGTCTTCACGGTTCTGGATGCGATTATGGGGCGCGGAATGTCCAGCCGGCTTTTCGTGGAGGTGCGCGAGAAGCGCGGGCTCAGCTATGACATCAGCTCGCGGTTCCAGGCGTTCCACGGCCATGGCATGTGGGCGATTTCCGCCGGCGTCGACGTAGCCAAGAAGGATGTGGCGCTAAAAGTGATTTTGAAGGAAATCGACCGCATCCGCACCCGCAAGGTTTCCGCCGCCGAATTGAAGCGGGTGAAAGAATTTCTCACCGGGAATTTCAAGCTCGCGCACGAGCGGGTCATCAGCAAGCTTTTCTACCACGGCTCCACTCTGCTGTCGTTCGGGCGGCTGATTCCCACCGAGGAGCAGATCGCCGCCGTAAAGGCGGTGACGGCCGATGATATACTTTCCGTAGCCCAGGAAGTCTTGAAAGACGATGTCAGAGCAATCAGTTGGGTATTGCCAAATGAAGAAAAATAAGATAATCGCAACCGCGCCGATGACAGTGGCGCAGAAGATTATCGCCGCCCATCTTGTCGAGGGCGACAGCGCAAAGGATTCGGAGCTCGGGATCAGGATCGACCAGACGCTCACGCAGGATGCGACCGGAACCATGGCGTATCTGCAGTTCGAGTCGATGGGCAAAAAGCATGTGATGAACGACCTTGCCGTAAGTTATGTAGACCATAACACGGTGCAGATCGGCTTTGAAAACGCCGACGATCACGACTTCCTCGCCTCGATTGCAAAGAAATACGGAATCATCTATTCAAAAGCCGGAAACGGAATTTGCCACCAATTGCACCTTGAGCGCTTCGGCAAGCCGGGGACGACGCTTTTGGGATCGGATTCGCATACGCCCACCGGAGGAGGAATCGGGCAGATTGCAATCGGGGCGGGCGGCATCGATATCGCCGTTGCCATGGCAGGCGGTGCGTTTCATATTCCTGCGCCGAAAATCTGCGGCATCCGGCTGAAAGGGTGTCTGCGTCAGGGCGTAAGCGCGAAAGACGTGATCTTGAAGGTGCTTGAAAAATTCGGCACGAAGGGCAATGTCGGCTGGATTTTCGAATACTTCGGTCCGGGTGTCGCCACGCTTGACGTACCTTCGCGCGCGACGATTGCCAATATGGGAGCTGAACTCGGCGTCACGACGAGCGTGTTTCCGTCTGATGAGACGACACGCCAGTTCCTCGCTGCGCAGGGCCGGGCGAAGGACTGGACGGAAATCGTCGCCGACAAAGGCGCGAAGTACGACAACATATTCGAGGTGGATCTTTCTGAACTGGAGCCGCTTGCGGCCGCTCCGCACAGCCCCGGCAATATCGTGACCGTGAAGAGTCTTGCGGGGATGAAGGTCAATCAGATAATGATCGGCTCCTGCACCAACAGCTCTTACCGCGACATCCGTACCGTGGCCCGAATCCTGAATGGCAAGCATGTGGCGGACGATGTAGAGGTCGGCATCGCCTGCGGATCGCGTCAGGTGATCAAGATGCTTGTCGAAGACGGCTCGCTCGCGATTCTCCATGCCGCCGGGTGCCGCATGCTCGAGAACGCCTGCGGATTCTGCATTGGCGCACACATGTCGCCTTCCACGAATGCCGTGAGCCTCAGGACGAACAACCGCAATTTTGAAGGGCGCAGCGGCACCAAGAGCGCGAAGGTGTATCTCGTGTCTCCTGAAACCGCCGCCGCGAGCGCCTTGAATGGCGTCGTCACGGTTTGCGAAAAGGCGGAGAAGGTGCCTGCGCCCGCCAAGTTCCCGATCGTCGATGACATGTTCCTTTACCGCGAAACGGCGGGAAAGGGCGTGCCGAAGACGAAGATCGTCCGCGGCCCCAATATCGCGAAGGTTCCTGCGGGCGTGGCGATGAAGGATAGCTTCAAGGCGAAAGTCGCCATAAAGGTTGGCGACAAGATTACGACCGACCATATCATGCCGGCCGGAGCCAGACTTAAATTCCGCTCCAATGTGCCGGAATACTCGAAGTATGTCTTCGAGCCGTGCGACCGGAATTTCCATGACAATTGCCTCGCGAATGTCAAGTGCGGTTTTGCGAACGTGATTGTCGCCGGGGAGAGCTACGGGCAGGGATCCAGCCGTGAACATGCCGCGCTTTGTCCGATGTATCTTGGCGTCAAGGCGGTTGTCGCCAAGTCGATCGAGCGCATCCATCGCGCCAATCTCATCAATTTCGGGATCGTGCCTTTCGTTTTCGCAAATCCGGCCGACTACGACAAGCTTGAGCCGGGATTCGAATTCACTTTCGAGGGCATGCGCAAAGCGATCGAGGGCGATGGCGAAATCGAAGTCGACGGCATTAAACTCAAGACTTCGCTTTCCGGTCGTGAAAAAGAAATAATCTTGAAGGGAGGGTTGCTCGCATGGCTGAGCTGATAGTTGCATTGGATGTCCAGACTCGTGAAGAGGCCGTTGCCGCCGTCAAGCGCATTGGCGACAGCGTGGGGTTCTACAAAATAGGACTTGAACTTTACACCGCCGAAGGACCGGATGTCGTCAAGGCTGTCCGCGACCTGGGCAAGAAGGTCTTTCTGGATCTCAAGTTCCATGATATTCCGCGCACGGTGGAACGCGCAGTCCGTTCGGGCGGCAAACTTGGCGTCGACCTCATGACCATCCACTCGGTTGGCGGCAAGGCGATGATTGCGGCGGCGAAAGCGGCTGCGCTTGAATTCGGCGAAGCGGCCCCCAAGATTCTCGCCGTCACCGTCTTGACTTCTCTCGACCAGACGGATCTTGAAGATGTCGGGATTACCGGGCGGACGCCTGCCGGGCAGGTGGAAGCCATGGCGCGTTTTGCTACTGCCAATGGCGCCGACGGACTTGTCTGTTCGCCGCGCGAGGTTGGAAATCTGAGCGCGATTCTTCCGAAGGGCACGTTGTTCATTACGCCTGGCGTGAGGCCTGCCGGTGCGGATGTGGGCGACCAAAAGCGCATCGCAACGCCTGCCGACGCGGTTCGCGACGGATCTACGCATCTCGTCGTCGGCCGTCCGATCATGGCCGCGGCCGATCCTGCCGCCGCCGCCCGCGCAATCCTCGCGGAAATCGCCGGATGCCGCTGAATTCGCTATTCGCAACGGCGTTGATTCTCGCCGCGTCCCAACCGCTCTCGGATGCCGAGGAGTGGAATCGCGGCGTTGATTTCTACAACGCCGGAGACGTGACGAATGCGCTTTCGGTGTTGCGTCCGCTGATGGTTTCACCGGATTTCGGCGCACGCGCGGCGGAAGTGGTCGCCAAACTGGAGTCCGATGCCGGCAATTTCGAAGAGGCGCTTTCCGCGTCCCAGATCGCGTTAAGAGCCAACCCCAAGGGCGAAATCGAAAACCGCAACTTCTCCTGCGCGGTCGCCAATATCGAAACCTGCCGCGACAACCGCCATATCACCGAAGTTCTCGAGGCGGCGCAGGGCAAAGATCCGGTTGCCATGTTGCGCAAGGCCACTGCCGAGTGCCGGGATCTTTTGTCCGAAGCGGGGAATTATCGCACCAATTCCGCCGAACGGGCGATCGAAAAATCCATCGGGCTTTCAAAACGGACGAAAGCGCTTGCGGATGTATGGATTCCGATTCGCGAAGTCGTGGTCGAAAATGCGACGAACGATCAGGAGATTGCATACATCATATCGCGCCTCGACGCAGCACGCGCCGCCACTGCCGATGCTGCCATGCAACTGGAAGATTTGAACGGCGAGGCATACGCCAGCCTCGCCAAGAGCGAGGGAGAGTTTACCGGATTTATGAAGCAATTCCTCAGGTTCTGCATCCGCCCGCAAGATGCAATCGAGGAAGATCTGGTTGCGCAGTCCAACGCCTTGATGCAAGTGGAGGCGGTAAACGGACGCCCCTGGCAAGCCGAGGCTTGCGAGTTTACCGATGCTTTCCGCGCAACCTTTCCCGAATGGGCGCGCACATACGAGCAGCAAGCCCAGAACGACACGAACCGCGAGCCGTTTACTGCGGAGACGCAGGAGAAGATAAGTGCGCTTGCCGCCGAGCTTGACAAACTGCAGAACGAGCTTGTCGATAAACCTGACCAAGTTCGTCAGCAAGAGGCGCTGGACAAAATTGCCGAGATTATCGCCCTGATGCCCAAAGACAAGGGAACAGGCAGCGGAGAATCCGCTTCAGCCAATGCGGCGGCGGACGAGCCGGAAAATGGGAACGAGGAACAGGAAGCCGGGAATGAAAGTGCGGACGCTGCGCAGCAGCCTCAAAAAGAGGACGACCAGGAGCAGGCGCAAGACGATTCACAGGACGAGAAGGAAGAGTCGATCGAGGCATTGTTGAAGAAGGCGGAAGAGCGAAACGAAGAATACGAGGCGGAAAAGAAGGCCCGCATCAGGAAAGCTGCTTTGCCGCCGAACGAAAGGGACTGGTAAATGAAGATAATCGTTGCCTGCGGCGGCACCGGGGGGCATTCTTTTCCGGGAATCGCGGTTGCCAAGGAATTGGCAAGCCGCGGCCATGAAGTCGCAATCTGGGCCTCTGGCCGCGATATCGAATCTAGCGTGCTGAAGAGCTGGGAAGGGCCGGTCTTTTCCACGCGCGCACGCCAGTTGCGGCTTAAATACATCTTCTCGATCTTGTCCTCGATATTCCGCTGCATGCGTGCCATGAAACGCGCGAAGCCGGATGTGCTGCTTGCGATGGGATCTTACTCCTCGCTGCCGCCGGTTCTTGCCGCACATCATTACCATGTTCCGGTCGTGCTCCACGAGGCGAATACCATTCCCGGCAAGGCGGTTGAATTCCTGTCCCGCTACGCCAAGGTGGTGGCGACCTCTTTCGAAATTACGAAGAACCATCTTCACCGCACCAAGGTTGAACTTACCGGTCTGCCGATTCGCGGCGAAATCGCCAAGGGAAGCAGATTCGACTTCATTCCGTCCGGCAGCTGGACGATATTCGTGACAGGCGGCTCTCAAGGCGCACACCGCGTGAACGAACTTGCGAGCGAAGCGCTCTGCATCGTCAAACAGGAACTGGACAAGCGGCAAAGCCCTGGGCGCAAGCTCTATGTGATTCATCAAACCGGATCTGCCGACGAGCCATGGGTGATGGCGAAATACGCCGAGGCCGGATTGCCGGCGCGCGTTCACGCCTTTGAACGCGAAATGGCGAATGCTTTCGCGTCGGCCGATCTGGTTGTCGCCCGCGCCGGCGCTTCCACCTGTTTCGAGCTTGCCGCTTGCGCGAAGCCGACGCTTTTCATTCCGCTGCCGAGCGCGATGCGCAATCATCAGCATTTCAATGCGGATGCTTTTGCGGCCAAGGGCGCCGCCGCCGAGGCCAAACAGTCCATGCTCACCGCTAAAAATCTCGCGCGGTTCATTATCAATGCCTACGACAATCCCGGCAAACTCGCCGATATGAGCGACCGCATCCGCGCGCTCGCGCCGGTTGATGCCGCCGCGAAAGTCGCCGATCTCGTCGAGAAAAGTGCTGAATGAGGATATAATCGCACGCGCGGGGATTGTCGGCGCAATCCGCGCGTTCTTCGATTCTCGAGGATTTATAGAGGTCGATACCCCCGTTCGCATTGCCGCGCCCGCGCCTGAGCCTAATATCGATTGCCCGCCATGCGGCGGCAAGTTCCTGCGCGCCTCGCCGGAACTCCAGATGAAAAAACTCCTCGCACAGGGCATGGAGAAAATCTACCAGATCGGGCCGTGTTTCCGCGATGGCGAGAATGGCTCCAGGCACAATGACGAATTCACCATGATCGAGTGGTATCGCAAGGGCTGCGATGATGCAGACATAATGCGCGATGCCGCAGAACTTCTCAATCACCTCGGCGTAAAGTCCGAACCGGAAGTCTTGTCTGTGCGCGACGCATACCGGAAGTTTGCCGGTTGGGATCCATTCGAAGTCTTTGACCACGATCGATTCGATTTCGACATGTCGGAGAAGATCGAGCCTAATCTCGACGGTTGGACGTTTCTCAGCGGCTATCCTCCCGAATGCGCATCGCTTGCGAAAATAGAAGCTGGCATCGCGCAGAGGTGGGAGCTTTATTTCGGATCGCTTGAAATCGCCAATTGCTTTACCGAACTTTGCGATGAATCCGAACAGCGCATGCGCTTTGCCGCCGCGCGTGAGCAGCGCCGACGCCTTGGCGAAGCCGATTATCCTCTCGATGAGGAGTTTCTCGCTTCGCTCCCGCTGATCGGTTCCGCCGCCGGTGTGGCGCTGGGAATCGACCGTTTGGTCATGGCGCTTCTCGGCAAATCCACTATCGCCCAAGCCCGGATTCTTTAGCCCCGTCGGCCTCCGCCGCTTGTGAGACCTTTGGCGGGTTTGATATAAACCACACAGAGGCACATAGTTGGTAGGGCTTATCGCCCCGCGACCGCCCTACCTTGGCAACATTCTTCCCTGTTCCCTTAGATTTTTACTTTACCCCCTAGACAGAAAAAAAAAAAAATGCTATAATGCGTACATGAATGCGCGAAATGGCGAAGAGAATGATATAGCATGTAGATAGGGTGGATGGCAGAAGGATATGGTTGGCTGTTGTCTGCGCCGTCTTGGCAGGCAGGTTCCCATGAAACTGAAGCCTTGCCCCTTGTGCCACTATAGAGTGATATTGGAATGAAACGCATAATAGTAAACGCCGATGACTTTGGTTTGAATGACCATACGGTCGAGTGGACGATCAAAGGCTTTGCGTGTGGGGCGTTGACCAGCGCCACGCTTATGGCCGGAATGCCTGCAACTGACAAGGCGGTTGAATATGCCAAGGCGCATCCGCAGTTTTCTTTCGGGGTGCATTTCTATCTTGTGGATGAAACTCCGATGTGCCAGCCAGAATCGATACCAAGCATGATAGATCCAAGGACTGGCAAGCTATGGCAGACGCGTCTGTTTATCTTGCGAAATTTTGCTGGACTTATCAAAGTGGAAGATATTAAGCGCGAGATGCGGGCGCAGTTTATGGCAATAAAGAACGCTGGAGTCGTAATTTCTCATATTGACGGGCATGGACACAACCACCGTCTGCCGCAGAGTATCAAGGCTCTTGCCGAGCTGAAGGATGAATTAGGAATCGATAAAGTCAGACGCTGTCAAGATTTGACATGTGCGGGAACTCGACTCGGTCTCCTTTCTCGGCTCATAAATAGACCAATGCAGAGCCAACTTGACGCAGTTGGATTTAAGACGACAGACCATTTTTTGATGAACGCGGGACACACGTCAGATTCCGAGTGGTTCTCAAAAGCCTTACGGATGTTGCCAGACGGCGTGACGGAGATTGGTGTACATCCTGGTTCCGATGAAGAATGGCGGAGAGTAGATACTGAGGATTGTTTCAAGAACTGCAAAGACCTGTGTGAGAATATTAATATAAAGATTGAGACATTTAATGGCATATAAGACGAATATGAAGACTAATCTAATACAATTCTTTGAAAAGACTGCATCGGCGAATCATGATACGGTTGCGATCAGTGACGGTGAGACCTCGGTCTCTTTTGATGTGCTTAAGGTGCTAGAGACGAAATATGCCGATTGGCTGGCTGCGACCTATCAAACGACGCGGCGGCCTGTTGCTGTTTTTCTTCCAAAGTGTGCCCACACAATTGCGGCTGACCTAGCAATTATCCATTCAGGCAACGCCTACATGAACATGGATGTCAAGACGCCGCAGGAGCGTCTGACGAATGTTTTGAAACAGGCGCAGCCGCTCTGCATTATCACGAACGAGAAGTACCGTGGCATCATTGCGCCGATTGCGGACGACGTGCCGATTGTCTTGGTTGAGGATTTGGACAGACTGGAGGCTCGTGAAGGTGCTGAAGAACGTCTAAATGCAATCATCGAGCAAGGCATAGACACGGATCCGCTTTGTCTGATAAATACATCTGGTTCTACTGGAACGCCGAAGTGCGTGGTGCTGAATCATCGCAGTTTCTTCGACTTCATGGAGTGCGCATTCGAGACATGGCAAATGAAAGATGGTATGGTGGTTGGTTCTCTCTCGCCAGTCATCTTTGACATCTACAGTTTCGAACTCTGCTTGTTGTGCGCTAAATGTGCGACGCTTGTCCTTATTCCCGACAGCTGGGCTATGTTCCCGGTCAAGATACTCGAACTTCTTCAGAAGGAAAAAGTGTCGTGGATATTCTGGGTTCCGACGATCATGGTCAATATGGCGAACATGGGGCTGCTGGAAAAGATGCCTTTGACGGAATTGAAGACGGTGTGGTTTGCAGGAGAAGTATTCCCGACAAAGCAGTTCAATGTCTGGAAGAAGAATCTTCCATGGGCGAGGTTCGTCAATCTCTACGGGCCAATCGAAATCACGCTTGATTGCACTTGGTTTGAGGTGACGCGCGAGTTCCGCGACGATGAGCCGCTGCCAATCGGATTCCCCTGTCGAAATACGGACATTCTGATATTGAATGTCGACAACAAGCCCGTCGTCGGAGACGAAGAAGGGGAACTTTGCGTTCGCGGTACTTCACTTGCCATGGGGTATTACAACAATCCCGAAAAAACTGCGGCAGCATTTACGCAGAATCCATTGAATACGGCTTATCCAGAAATCATCTATCGGACCGGCGATATCGTTTCTCGCAACGAGCGCGACGAAATAATGTTCAAGGGACGAAAGGATACGCTAATAAAGCACTCTGGTTATAGGATTGAACTGGGTGAAATCGAGCATGTCATTATCAATACGCTCAAACTCGTCCCGAATGGATGTGTTGTGTACAACAAGGCGGAGAAGGTGATCGTGTTCTTCTACGAAAGTGAACGCGAGATATCCGCAGGCGAGTTCAGAAAGGCAATTGGTCAAGTCCTGCCAAAGTATATGATTCCGTCTGACTTCCGCCATCTTACGGAGCTCCCCCGGGGTGGAACTGGCAAAATTGACCGAGCACTCTTGAACAGACAGGTGAACGGGTGAGAAGGTGGGCGAAACGCAGATGAAACCGCTTCAGACATGGGCTACAGTTCAGGGACTGGTGGCGCAAGCCCGGAACGAGGGGCTTGTGGTAACGAACTTCTTCCCCGACGAGGCACGGATGTCGGCATGGTGCAGGGACGGTGCGTTCTATGAGGTGCGTTGCGGTGATACGCAGTTCTTCGTGCGGCGGCAACCGACGTTTTCAAACGTGTATTTCATGAGCCGGTCAGTTGATGCGCTGGGCAAGGATTGGAAATTGTTTGTATCGGAAAATAGTAACGGCAGATGGATTATCGATCTGATCGGGCCGAACAGGGTACGACAACCGTTGGAGGGTGCGATGGCTTCCGTGGGGTTCTCGTGTCTTACCACGTTGCAGCGCATGGGGCGCAAGGCGCCAGAAGATGTTGAAGAACCTTCGCCTGATGTGGAATGTGCGACGCAGAATGATGCGGGGAAAATAAAAGAACTGTTGGATGTATACTTTATTGCCGAGGAAGAGCAGATTCCGTCCATCGAAGAAATCGGGGAATGGATTGATGCCCAGACTTTGTTTGTCGTGAGGGGCGGCGCAGAGACTCCGATAGACGGGTTCGTAATATTTGATCTTTTCCCCTCTGCGCTTTATCTGCGCTACTGGTTTGTGCATCCGTCTGCGCGTGGTAAAGGTGTTGGCGGGCGGCTCATGAAAGCAATGTTTTCCGCCGGGCGCAATACAAAGCGACAGTATTTTTGGGTCAAGACGGACAACGAGAATGCACTAAAAAGATATCGGCATTACGGATTTCAGTTTGAGCCTATGAAAGATGTCGTTATGGCCTATACATCAACTTGATTTTCACGAGATGAAAGGAAAGCAATGAAAGATAAAATACTGGACATCCTGAAGGAAATCCGCCCGGAGTTCGAATTCGACGGCGTGGAGGATTTCTTTGCCGAAGGGATGCTTGATTCCTTTGATCTGATGACGCTCGTCTCGACGCTTGACGAACGCTTCGCCATCAAGATCGACGGGACGGACATCCTGCCCGAGAATTTCATGAACGTCGATGCGATTGCGGCGCTCGTGGAAAGGTCCCCCAAGAGATGAAGTTCCATTTTACAGACAAGGCCATTACGGGCATGATGGTTGTCGTGCCTGAACAGGAGCGGTTGTTTGCGGACGACATGCGCCTGTTCAATGCTCCCGAAAACCGTTCGCGCAAACTCGCCATGGTGATGGGATATTGGGCGCATCGTGTCGTGGAGGAGGGCGTCTGTGCCTCCGATCTGGCCGAATACGGATTCCGCAAGTTGTTCGCGGACGGGAAGCTGAAGCCTGAAGAGATCGACGCGCTCGTCTATGTGACAATCTCCCCGGACCATTTCATGCCGCCCACGTCCTGCATCCTGCATGGCAAACTCGGGCTTCGCCGCGACTGTTTCTGCCTCGATGTTTCGCAAGGCTGTTGCGGATTTGTCGTCGGGCTTCTCCAGGCATTTCAGTTGCTGGAGCAGAAGGGCGTCCGGAAAGTCGTTGTCGTCAATGCGGACGTCATCAGCCGCAAGGTTTCGCCGAAGGACCGCAACAGTTACCCGCTCATTGGCGACGCCGCGACAATCGCCATTGTCGAGAACCGCGAAGGGGCCGGCGACGTATTTGCCGATGTCCGCTTTGACGGAACGCGGGCGATGGCGCTCAAGATTCCGGCGGGCGGGTTCCGTCAGCCCAGTTCGCCTGAGACGGCAATTATGACGGCTGACCATGAAGGCAACGAGCGCGCGCCGGACAACCTTGTAATGGATGGCACGGCTGTTTTCAACTTTGTGATGGCCGATGTGCCGCCGATGCTTGCCGATCTCGCCCATGACGCGGGAACAGATTTTGCAGGCATAGACAAATACTACTTCCACCAGCCCAACAAGTTCATGTTGCAGAAACTGGCGGAGAAACTTGACGTGCCCTACGATAAGATGCCAAACAATGTCGTCGAGAACTATGGCAACTCCAGCGGGGCGACAATACCTTCTGCTATGGCGCTCAACGATGCCGAGATGCTTTGCCGCGAGACGAAGCGAGTCTGCTTCTCGGGCTTTGGCGTTGGACTCACTTACGGCGGCATCGTGATGAATTGCGGCGGCTTCGATTTTTGTGATACAATATACTACCCAAACAAAGGAGAATAACAATGGATAAGAATGCATTCCTTGACGAACTCGCTAACATCCTGGACGAGTCGAGTGTGGAGGACAGCGCGAATCTTCGAGACTATCCCTCTTGGGATTCGCTGGCGGTTCTTTCGATAGTTGCTCTCGCCGACTCAAAGTTCGGTTTCACCCTGACGTTTCCAGATGTAAAGGGGCTTACCACTGTCGCCGATCTCTGGGCGTTTTTCGAGAAGAGCAGGACTAAGTAACTGTATGACAGAAGAAACCTACACCCTTGTTACGGGGGCTTCGTCAGGTATTGGACGGGCGGTAGCTGTAGAATTGTCAAAGACCGACAATTTGATCCTGCATGGACGCAACAGGCAGAAGCTTGAAGAAACATTGCGACTTTGCAACAAAGGGAAACATGTCATTTGGTCATACGACCTTGCCAATGTTGACATGCTGCAAGCGGACTTTGAGAATTTTGTAGTTGCTGGTGGATATCAGATAGACAAGTTTGTCCATTGTGCCGGCATGGTTCTGCTGACGGCTATCAAGACGATAGATCTTGCATCGTATCGTCGTATAATGGATACGAATGCGACATCTGCCATTCTTTTGACGGGCTCTCTCATGAAGCGCAAGGTTGCTGGTGCAACCATGAAGAGTATAGTCCTAATCTCCAGCATAGCGGCTACACAGGCAACACGCGGCAAATCACTCTATGGCGCTAGCAAAGGCATTTTGAATTCTTTTGCGCGTGCCTCGGCTGTAGAATTAGCTCCGAAGGTTAGGATAAATACGGTATGCCCGGCTGCTGTTCACACAGAAATGGCGGATGATATTTTCAATGATCCAGACGCTGTGGCTGCTATGAATCGCAGGCATCCAATGGGAACAGGGAAGCCGCAAGATGTGGCGGGGGTCGTCGCGTTTCTCCTTTCAGACGCTGCAAGGTGGATAACTGGCAGCCAAGTTATGGTTGATGGTGGTGCTTCCTGCGATTTAACATTCAAGTGAGTAGGATAATGTCCTCAAACATTATATATCGGGGATTGTGCGACATTAAGGCCAAACGTCTATCTGGTATTTCGATTCCAGATGAATATAAGGTGTCTGATAATGCTGCTGAAATTATTGTCAACAATCCCCGCAACGAGAATCGAGATGTGCCAGTTCAGAAACTCGGTGTAGTGGGCGGTAAGATCGGAGGTGCGGCGTACTCATTCCCGACTGAAATCCGTATAGGCGAAAAGCTTGTTAAGGCTTGTTCGGGCGGCGAATTATTTGTGGCAGAATGGGCAAGGCGTAGCGGTCTAGGGTTTGACTTATGTGATTTTGATAAGGACGGTCGCGATGGTGACCATGTTATCTTTGAAGGTGCGGGATTATCACAGATCGCAGTCAAAGTTCATCGGTTCATGGGGTATAAAGTCTTTGAATATCCGCGCTATATTATGCTTCTGAAAAGCAGATCGTTGTTGGAGATGAAACTTCGTGGCGTATTGAAAGTCATTGGAATAAAATTGGTGGATGTCGCAATAAATGTGTACGCTTTGCTTATCCGTGCTGTTTCTTTACTAAGCGGGGTAGGAACATCAATTATTGAGGTCGAACCAGATGACGGCGAGCAATTGATGGTTTTGGGTATGTTAGCAACGCAGCATCAGCATAGGTTTTCAGAAGTTCACGACTTCCGCTGGTTTAAGTGGGTGCTGAATAATTCCTTTTCTAAAGACGGCCCAGCCAAAGCGTATCTTATGTTCAAACAAGAACAACCGATTGGCTTTTTTGTGGTCAAGAAGCGATTTCATGAGCAAGCATCACACAGAGGATTCAAAAATGTTTGGTTGGGTTCGATAATTGAATGGGGTTGTCTACCTGGATGTGAAAAGAAACTTTTGTGGACGATTGTTGCATGGACGATGAGATCGCGTAAGAAACTTGACGCGGTTGAATTTCCAGTTTATGAGCCATTCGTGCAAAGATTCTTAAGGCGGTTGGGATGGCAGCATGTTGGCGATGCCAATTTTTGCTATAACATCAGACCTGATTCCGGTTTTGTAGCACCAGAGGGGATGGATGATCCTGCGAATTGGCACCTGCGCCCTGCTATGGGCGATGTCGGGTTGAACTAAAATTCGCGGAATCGAAAAATCTTCCCTGTTTCCTGTTTTCATCTCACGCGAAGTCCACGAAGTGCGCAAAGTTTTCTGGTAGGGCGTTTCTGTTTTCCGTTCCC
>OCTX012281746.1_pt1 | contig 60713 bp, 47 predicted proteins | sample 1539691 | NCBI WGS metagenome assembly OCTX01 (sample SAMN02144231, study PRJEB22623) | gut metagenome | biome: sheep rumen | host: Ovis aries | place: New Zealand
TCCCCGGAAACATTAAAGCAAACAATCTGCAGGCCTGATAAGGCTTAAAGCCGTTTGCGTAATGCCTTCCGGGGACGTGTTTTATACGCCTTTCCAGGCGTAAACTTTGGACCAACAGGCCGAATTAATCGTATTTGTCCATCAGATCCTGCAGCGGATGGGGTTTGTGGGCCTCGGACGATACTTCGACCGCATCGACATTTTCGACATCTTCAAACGGATTGAAGGTCATATCGACGGTCTCACCGGCAACCGGTTTGTCAGCTGCCGCCTGGATCCTTGTCACGCGGTAGATCAGGAGATAGACACAGATGACGATGAGAATGAAGCAGATCATCGACAGGTTCGTGTTGAGCATGGCACAGGTATCGTAGAGACCGTGGAGGATCGATGCCAGGACATAGCCGGTGATCCGAAAGCTTTTGGCCTCATCAAAGTGGCCGTAGCTTTCTGCAACCTTTGCCCGGCCATAGTAGGTACCCATAATGACCGCAAAGCTCATATGGCCGGGGATCGAAAGGAGTGCCCGGCTGAGCAGGACGCCAGGACCATAGGCAAAGGTGTAGCCGACGTTTTCGATCGCGGCAAAACCCAGAGAGGTAAACACACAGTAGACGACACCGTCAAACTGGTAATTGAATGCCGGATGGTTCCAGGTTGTTTTCTTGGTGAGGAAATATTTGGTTCCTTCCTCCACGAAACCGACGCAGAAGACCGCTTCGATGAAGACATACAGGAAGCCGTCCGGGGTGAGCGGTGTCATGTTCAGGACCCGGATCAGGACACTCTCGATCGCACCTGCCAAAGCACCGGCCAGGACGCCCATGATAATCAGGCGGATGAGCAGGTCTCGGGGCTCTTTTTCAATTCTGTCCTGCCGGTAAATGCGGATCATGAAGTAGATCGCAGGCAGGATAGCAAGAAAGACGTAGACAAACAAAAAACTGACTACTGGAAATAGAAGAAACATATTTTTCCCCCTGTACTTTAGAGTTATCCGGAAGATACAGTTTCCGAATGTATCAGACGCTGTTATTATACCATCTGCCAGGAGAAAGAAACAGTATTTTCACGTCAAATGCCGGATCATGGTTCACACAATTTTCAAATATTATATGTATGATAAGAACGGATTGCAGCTGAAAGTAAAATAATGATGGATTGCAGCTGGAAGTAAAAATAATGATGGATTCCAGGCGGGAGTATAATAATGATGGGCCGCTTCTAGGGTATGACAATGGCGAGCCGCTGGCAGAGTATGACAATGGTGAGCCGCCGGCAGTGGTATGACAAGGATGGGTCACTGGCAGGGGGACCTTCTCTGTGCGGCAGGAAAGGAGCAGAGCATGAGACTGGCAAAATGGATTATGCTGAATAATGAACTGATCGGGGAGGTGTTGGGCAGCGAACGGTATGAAGACGGAACACTGATCCACACATCTGCTGTGGTGACAATGGCGTACGATGACGGCCTTTTCCTCATGCGGACCGGAAACTCGATCTACGAATGCCTTGCCCGGGATTTTGCCGGGAAGGAGACAGAGCTTGAGATGCTGATCGCAAATGCGCAGAGCAGTGAGCGGCAGACAACGGAACAGATTCATATCAACATGGCAGAGGAGCATCCGGAGGTCTGATTCCAAAACCTGGAACAAAAAATGATGCTAAAACCAGGGACCGGGCGATAATTCACACAGTGTCATACGTCGAAGCAGCGAGGGTGCGGAAAGCCTTTTGACCGTCTCCGGAAGAAGAGCGAAAAACAGAATACAGACAGAAAAAGCAGCGAGCTGATGCACATAAAATGCGTCGGCTCTTTTTTTTGTCTGTTCTGCATAAAAAACGGAAACGGTATTTGTCGATTTAGTTTCTTGCCCTTAAGAATGGTGGATGATACAATAAAAATCAAGGAAACTATAGGCAACAAAAACGTTTCCGCGGAGGTATGACATGGCGGAGGAAATCAGAAACGAGATACTGGACGCCACGATCGAACTATTTAATGAAAACGGCCTGAAATTTACGATGGATGATCTGGCCGGAAAGCTTCATCGCAGCAAAAAGACCATCTATGTATACTTTCCGGACAAGCGGGCACTCCTCGATGAAATGGTCGATTATATTTTTGATTCGATCAAGGCAAGTGAGCAGGAGATCATTCAGGATCCGGCCCTGCCGCTGACCGAGAAGCTGCGCAGGGTCCTGGGGGCAATGCCGGATAAATACAGAAACGTGGATTTCCGGCAGCTGTATGTGCTGAAGGATAAATATCCGAAGATCTATGCGCATATGGAACGGCGTCTGGAAAACGACTGGGAGGCGACATCGGATCTGCTGACCGAGGGTATGGAGACCGGTGTGATCCGGATCATTTCGATCCCGCTGTTCAAGACGATGATGCAGGCGACACTGGAGCAGTTTTTCCAGCGGGATATCCTGGTGCAGAACGGCATATCCTATACAAGAGCCCTGCAGGAGGTCGTGGATATCCTGGTGGACGGCATAGCCGTACATAAAGAATAGCGCTGTACATAGATTTATAAGAAAACATTCCCCGTGCTTTTGCAAAGGAGTTTGTGAAGACACGGATAAAACGATATGGATAAAACGATATGGATAAGACGATACAGGGAGGATCGCTGATGAACGAAACAATCTGGCTGAATGACCAGTGGGAATTTACGGAAAACTATTCGGAAGCATTTGCTGCAGGAGAGGCCTGCGATACCGTGGAAGTACGTCTGCCTCATACGGTCAAAGAGACCCCCTTCCATTATTTTGATGACCGGATCTACCAGATGGTCTGCGGCTACCGTCGGCTGCTGTTTGCTCCGGAGAGCTGGCGCGGCAGGCACGTGCTCCTGAACATCGGAGCAGCGGGCCATTCTGCCGAGGTCTATGTGAACGGCAGGAAAGCAGCGGAGCATGGCTGCGGGTACACTGCTTTCTGCGTGGATCTGTCCGAATTCCTGAAGTACGGAGAAAAGAACCTGCTCGTCATCCGGGTGGATTCCCGGGAGCAGCAGAATATACCGCCCTTTGGCTTTGTCATCGATTATATGACCTATGGCGGTCTCTACCGGGAGGTCAGTCTGGAGATCAAAGAGGAGAACTATCTGGAGGATGTGTTTGTCCGGCCGGAGATCCCCAGAAAAGAGCTGCTTCTGGATGATTCCATGACGCAAAGCGAGGTAAAAGAGGCACTGGCCGATATCCGGTTTGCCGGTACGGTCCGCAGCGAGATCCTCCTTGGCGGGGCGGAACCGGCAGGGGAAGGTAAAAGAGCAGCGGAAGGCCTGTTCATCCGGCAGCGTATCTTCTGCTATGGCGGCGGCCATGCAGACGGGGAGTGCCTCGCAGAAAAGATCCTGCCGATAGAAAAGTGCCAGCCCATTATCCGGGAGGGCCTGGGCCGGACGGATCGCGGCTGGTCCATATCGCTGGTGCTGGAAAAAGCAGCCCTGTGGGATATCGAGTCCCCGGGCCTCTACTTGCTGAAGACAGAGCTTCTCGAAGGAGGGGAGAGCGGTCAGACCCTTGATGCAAAGGAGACCGTGTTCGGCTTCCGGAGAGCAGAATTCCGCAAGGAAGGCTTCTGGCTGAATGGAAGAAAGGTAAAGCTCCTGGGCCTGAACCGGCATCAGAGCTATCCCTATGTCGGTTATGCCATGCCCCGGTCCATGCAGCGGCTGGATGCGGATATCCTGAAAAAGGAGCTCGGGCTCAACGCCGTCCGGACCTCCCATTATCCCCAGTCCCCGTATTTCTGTGACAGGTGCGATGAGCTTGGCCTTCTGATGTTTACGGAGATCCCCGGCTGGCAGCACATCGGCGATGCCGCCTGGAAGGAACAGGCTGTCCGCAATGTGGAGGAGATGGTCAGGCAGTACCGCAATCATCCGTCCATCATCCTGTGGGGCGTCCGGATCAACGAGTCCCAGGATGACGAGGCATTGTATACCAGGACCAATGAACTGGCCAGAAAGCTGGATCCGACCAGACCGACCGGCGGCGTGCGCTACCTGAAAAAGAGCCAGTTCCTTGAGGATGTCTATACCTACAATGATTTTATTCATGACGGCGAAGCAAAGGGCTGTGAGCGAAAGAAGGACGTCACGCCGGATGTGAACCGCCCATATCTCATCAGTGAGTACAACGGCCACATGTACCCGACCAAGACCTTTGACAGCGAGGGGCACCGGCTCGAGCATGCCCTGCGGCACGCGAACGTGCTGGATGCCGTCGCGGGTCAGACGGACATCGCCGGAAGTTTTGGATGGTGTATGGCCGATTACAATACCCACAAGGATTTCGGAAGCGGCGACCGGATCTGTTATCACGGTGTGCTGGATATGTTCCGCAATCCGAAGCTGGCAGCGGCCGTCTATGCCGCCCAGCAGGAGGAAACACCCGTCCTGGAGATCAGCTCCAACATGGATATCGGTGAGCATCCGACGGGCAATATGGGCCGGATCTATATCATCACCAACGCCGACAGCGTGCGCATGTACAAAAATGGCCGGTTCGTCCGGGAGTACACACATGCGGATTCTGAGTATCGGAAGATGAAAAACGGGCCGATCCTGATCACCGATTTTATCGGAGATGCCATCATGGAGGGTGAGGGATTTCCAAAGGAGCAGGCGGATGCAGTGGCCGCGATCCTCAACGCGGCTGCCATCTACGGCAACAACCACATCCCGAAGCGCATTCTGGCAAAGGCGGTGCCGCTGATCCTTAAATTTCACATGGATCCGGGCGAAGCCTATGGCCTCTACGGCCGGTACATCGGCAACTGGGGAGGCGAAGCGACAGAGTTCCGGTTTGATGCGGTCAAGGATGGCAAAGTCGTCAGATCCGTCAAAAAAACGGCAGCCGACGCCATCCATCTTGAGGTCTGTGCCGACCATACCCACCTTGCAGAGGAGAGCACCTACGATGTTGCCGCGCTCCGGCTGTCCATGCGCGACCAGAACGACAGCCTCCTGAGCTTTTATCAGGGCGCAGTCATGGTCAGTGTCAGCGGTCCGGCAGAGGTCATTGGTCCGAAATGCGTGATCCTCCGCGGCGGAGTGGGCGGCACCTATATACGGACGACCGGAGGGACCGGCGATGTTATTGTGACGCTGACCAGTGACCAGGCAGAGCCGGTAGTTTTGCATCTTACGGCTTCCGGAAGCGGAGACCGATAAAACACATACAGAAGGAGAGAAGAGCAGATATGACAGACAGATCAGCAGTAATCTTCGGCAATCCGATCCCCAAAAAGGATCAGAACAATGCAATCCGCTCAAAGGAGGGGTACATCCGCCGGTTCGGAGATGATTCCGAGGTATCCTACCCCGCGATCCTGCGGAAGAATTCCGTGATCGGCGACATCCTTGGTGTATCGGATGTCCTGCTTCAGGAGGGTGAGGGCGATCAGGAATTTGACCAGGAAAAGGGCCTTATCGTTGGAAATATCCGGATGGGATTTGGCCATTACCGCATCTCCATGGCCATTGCCTCTGCAGCCCATGCGATGGGGTACAAGCCCTACTGGATGGACCTGAATTCCTACAGCCAGACGACCTGCACAAAGGTCATCAGCGCCCAGAACGACCTGTATTCCCTGGGATCCCGGATCTCACAGAAGAGCAAGGTGTTCAACAAGACCGTCTGGGAGCCGATGAATTATGAGGGCTTCCGCAAGCTCAGCTACAATGCTTCCGACCAGAAGAATGCAGAGCTGATGGCACCGGTATTCCGGAACGTGCCAAAGGAGATCCCGGTGATCGGCACCCATGTGTGGCCGGCACAGGCAGCCCTGCATGCCGGGATGAAGTATGTGGTCAACGCGGTCCCCGACAACTGGCCGATGGCACTCCATCTGGCAGAGGGTGCCGTTCATACCGTGCAGTGCCACTATGCGTACCAGGGATACCGGATCCTGAACGGGATGGACGGCAGCAAGGTCCTGAATCCCATGCCGGCGGACAGCCTGATCTATACCGGCCACTACGTGGATGATGAGCTGGTCCGGGGAATCGAAGCGGACTGCGCAGCCAGGATCGCCAGAAAAAAAGATGGAAAGCCGATCCGCTTCCTCCTGACCATCGGAGGAGCAGGCGCCCAGAAGGAGATCTTTGCGGCTGTTATCCGCCACCTTCTGCCCGCGATCCAGAGAAAGAAGGCCGCGCTGTACGTCAATGTCGGCGACTACCGGAACGTATGGGACGAGCTGAAGAAGGAAGTTCCGGGCCTTGGCGCGGTGTCAAAAGAGCACATGGGCAATTGGAAAGATACACTGGCCTTTACGGATGCCGCCCTGACAGAAGATGTGGAAGGCGTCCATGCGTTCTGGCATGAAAATATTTTCGAAGCCGTCTACTGCACAAACCTTCTGATGCGAAGCTGCGATGTGCTGGTGACCAAGCCCAGTGAGCTGGCCTTCTATCCGGTGCCAAAGCTGTTCATCCGCAGGATCGGCGGTCACGAGCAGTGGGGAGCCATCCATTCCGCGGAGATCGGCGACGGAACACTGGAGTGCCGGGACATTCCGCATACCCTGCAGATGGTCGACCTGTTTATGAACGATGCGGCCTTCCTGGAGGAAATGTGCGGCAATATCATCCGCAACAAGCAGATGGGCATCTATGACGGAGCCTACAAGACTGTCGAAAAAGCGATGGAGCTGAAGGAAAAGGACAGCAGCAGATAACCTAAAGATCCGGAGCCCGGATCATACAGAACAAAGCAAAACGAACCGAATAATTTAAGAGCCGCTTGCGGCAATACGATCTGAATCTGATGGAGGAAGCAATGGAAAACAAACAGGCATTATCCGGAAAATCCAAGATATCCTATGGACTGGGCGCGGTCGGCAAGGACATGGTCTACATGCTGTCCGCCAGCTATGTACTCTATTATTTCCAGGACATCCTGGGCGTCAGCGCGGTCGCCATGGGCATTATCCTTCTGGGCGCGCGTGTATTTGACGCATTCAATGACCCGATCATGGGCGTGATCGTGGCAAAGACAAAAACACGCTGGGGCAAATTCCGTCCCTGGCTGATGATCGGTACCCTGACCAATGCCGTCGTGCTGATCGCTATGTTTAGTGCGCCGCCGACCCTGTCGCCGGCCGGCATCACCGCCTATGCGGCCATCACCTATATCCTCTGGGGCGTTACCTATACCATGATGGATATCCCCTACTGGTCCATGATCCCTGCCTTTACCGAGGGCGGAAGAGAGAGAGAAGGCCTGACGACGCTGGCAAGATCCTGCGCAGGCGTCGGCTCGGCCATCGTGACCATCGTGACCATGATCGCCGTACAGGCACTTGGCAAAACCTTTGCCGGTGCTTCCGCATCCGCACAGACCATTGAGCGGGTCGGCTTCCAGTATTTCACCTATATCGTCGCTGCACTGTTTATCGTGTTCATTACACTGACCTGTGTGAACATTAAGGAGAAATCCACGGCGGACATGCAGACCGCATCGGTCGGTCAGATGTTTAAGGCACTGGTCCAGAATGACCAGACCATGACGGTCGTCATTGTTATCGTTCTGATCAACTGCTCGATCTACATTACTTCCAACCTTGTCATCTATTTCTTTAAGTACGATTTTGGCGGTACCGGCTGGTACAACAGCTATACACTGTTCAATACCTTTGGCGGCGCGATCCAGATTCTGTCCATGATGCTGTTTTATCCGGTTCTCAGAAAGTGGTTCAACAGCATCCGGATCTTCTATATCAGCCTTGGCATGGCGATCCTGGGATATGCTTCTCTGCTTTTCCTTGCCTTCACCAACATGAACAGTGTCTTTGCTCTGTTCATTCCCGGCTTCCTGATCTTTGCCGCCAACGGCATGCTGTCGGTCCTGACGACCGTATTCCTGGCCAATACCGTTGATTATGGCGAGCTGAAGAACAACAGAAGAGATGAGAGCGTCATCTTCTCCATGCAGACCTTTGTGGTCAAGCTGGCTTCCGGCGTAGCAGCCTTCATCGCGTCCCTGAGTCTGCAGATCTTCAATCTGAACAGCGATTCCACAACTGCAGCAGAGCAGGTCGTTGATTTTTCCGCCAACGTGGCGCAGAGTGCCAAGATCGGCCTGCGCATGACAATGGCGCTGGTTCCGATCGCCGGCCTGTTTGTCGCACTGCTCTGGTTCAGGAAAAAATACATCCTTACAGATGAGAAGGTCGAGGAGATTGCTGCACAGGTGAAAGCCAAGAGGGGATAAACCATGATCCGGATGATCAATGACGAGCGTCCCGTGTTCTTTCTCGGGACGCCCGGAACCACATATATATTCCGCGTGACGGAGACGGGACAGCTGGAACATCTCTATTACGGCGGCGATCTGTATGACCTTGCCAAGGTCGGGGATGCCAGGCTTTTGGCCGATGCAGAGGCGATGACCGAAAAGCGGGTGTTTTCCGCAGGCAACATGATCTCCTATGACAGGGAGCACCTGAATGTGACGCTGGAGGACATGCGCATGGAGATGTCGGGCCTGGGCAAGGGCGACATCCGGGAGCCCTTCGTGGAGATCGAGCATGCCGACGGCAGCATTACCTCGGATTTCGTTTTTGATCATGCGGAGATCTCCGATACAAAGCCTGCATACCGGACGCTGCCGGGCTCTGTCAGCGAGGACGGAAGATGCGGACATCTCTGCGTTTTCTTAAAGGACAGATCCTATGACCTGACGCTGGAGCTGCATTACTATGTGTACGAAGACTGCGATGTGATCTGCAGGAGCAGCCGTCTTGTCAACACGTCAAAAGAAACGGTCCGCCTGCACCGGCTGATGAGTGCACAGCTGGACTTCGAAGAGGATAACGCCGTCGTCACGACCTTCAGCGGAGCCTGGGCAAGGGAGATGAACCAGCGGTCGATCCGGGTAAAAAGCGGAAAGTTTGAGAATTCCTCCTATACCGGAAGCTCTTCCAACCGCAGCAATCCATTCATCATTGTCCACAGGAAAGACACGGGGGAACGCAGCGGCATCGGCTATGGCTTCAACCTCATCTACAGCGGCAATCACTATGAATCCGTCGAGGTGAACGCCTTCGGGAAGACCAGGGTGCTTGTGGGCATCAATCCCCGTTCCTTCTGTTTCCTTATGGAGCCGGGCGAGGATTTCGAGGCACCCGAAGCGGTCATGACCTTTTTTGGCAAGGGCTTTGCCCAGCTCAGCAGCCGCATGCACAGCTTTGTCCGGGAACATATCGTCCGGGGCGAGTGGAAGAAGAAGGTGCGCCCGGTCCTGCTGAACAGCTGGGAGGCAGCCTACTTTAAATTTGACGAGGCAAAGCTGCTCCGTCTGGCAAAGGCCGGAAAGGAAGCCGGCATCGAGCTGTTTGTCATGGACGACGGATGGTTTGGCGAGCGGGACTCCGATGACCGTTCCCTGGGAGACTGGACCGAAAACCGGAAAAAGCTGCCCGGCGGCCTTGCCGGCATCTGCAGGAAGATCAACGACCTGGGCATGGATTTTGGAATCTGGGTCGAACCGGAAATGGTCAATGTCAACAGTGATCTGTACCGGGCCCATCCGGACTGGAGCATGGAGATCCCCGGGAAACCGCATTCGGAAGGCAGAAACCAGCGGATCCTGGATCTGGCAAATCCGGCCGTGGCGGACTATATCATCGCCGAGATGGAGCGGGTATTTTCCTCTGCCCCCATCGCATATGTCAAATGGGATATGAACCGGATCATGTCGGACGTCTATTCTCAGTATCTGCCCGCCGAGCGGCAGGGCGAGACGGCCCACCGGTACATCATTGGCCTGTACAGGATCATGAAGACGCTGACGGAAAAATTCCCGCACATCCTCTTTGAGGGCTGCGCAGCCGGCGGCAACCGGTTTGACCTCGGCATTCTTTGCTATTTTCCGCAGATCTGGGCCAGCGATGATACCGATGCCTGCCAGAGGGTCACCATCCAGGAGGGGTACAGCTATGGATATCCGATGTCCTGCGTGGCAGCCCATGTATCCTCCTGCCCGAATCATCAGACACTGCGTGAGACACCCATGGATACCCGGTTCAACGTGGCAGCCTTTGGTGTCTGCGGCTATGAGCTGAATCTTGCCGATCTGAGCCGGAAGGAGCTGGAAACGATCAAAAAGCAGATCGCGACCTACAAACAGTGGCGAGAGGTCCTGCAGTTTGGCAGCTTCTACCGGGGAAGAAAGGAAAATATCCATGAGTGGACCTGTGTCTCTCCGGATAAAACAAAGGCCGTTGGATTGCTGTTTCAGCAGATGGCAGATCCCAATTCACCCTTCGAGCAGTTCCGGGCCAAGGGCCTGGATCCGGACCGGGTCTACCACATGTACAACGAGGAGCAGAGAAGAAATATCCGAAACTTTGGGGATCTGATCAACACGGCGGCGCCGATCCATGTAAAGCAGGATTCCCAGCTGCACTATCTGCTCAGCCGGTTCGTGACGATGCCAGGAGAAAGGGAAGAGTTCACTGTCTCCGGAAGCGTGATCATGCGCGCCGGGATCAAGCTGGCACAGGCCTATGGCGGGACCGGATACAATGAGCATACCCGCTATTTCCAGGACTTTTCCTCCAGGATGTACTTTTTCGAGGCGGTTTCTGAGACGGATGAGACATAAAGACAGCATCTTGTCGCAAAAGGCCATATTTTGCGGACAAACTGTAATTGCAATCTCGGAATTCTGTTAGTATAATAAATTGAATTTTGAAATAATGGATCAGGGGAACGTGCAGTGCCGTGCCCCTGTATCTGTATCTGACCGGGAGGGATTATAAGATGAAGGATACTGCTGCTGTCAGGCAGGAGATGAAAACTGCCGTTCTGAAAGGATTTGAGGAAAAGTTCGGTTCATTTCCGGACACCAGAGTCTATTTTGCGCCAGGCCGCGTCAATCTGATCGGCGAGCACACAGACTACAATGGCGGCCATGTATTCCCCTGTGCACTTACCATCGGCATCTATGCGGCAGCCCGTCCCAGACAGGATAGGAAGCTCCGCTTTTATTCCATGAATCTGACCCGCCTGGGTATCGTAGAGACCTCTCTCGATGAGCTGGTTCCCGATGATTCCTTCGGTTGGACCAATTATCCGAAGGGCGTGGTCTACACCTTCATCAAAAGAGGGTTTGCCATCGAAACCGGCTTCGATATGGTGATCTACGGCGACATTCCCAACGGTTCCGGCCTGTCCTCCTCCGCTGCGCTGGAGGTGCTGACCGGATATATGCTCCGGGATATTTACGGCTTTGACGTGGACAATGTCGGCCTTGCGCTGATCGGCCAGGATTCGGAAAACAATTACAACGGCATGAACTGCGGAATCATGGATCAGTTTGCCTCTGCCATGGGCAAGAAAGACAATGCCATTTTCCTGGATACCGCAACGCTCAAATATGAGTACGTGCCCATCGTGCTGGACGGGGCAAAGCTGGTCATTGCCAACACAAATAAGAAGCATAAGCTGACCGATTCCGGCTATAACAGCCGCAGGGATGAGTGCGAGACGGCTCTCCGCGACCTGCAGCGTGTGGTTGATATCGATACACTGGGCGATCTCACGGAAGAGCAGTTTGAGAAGTACAAGGATGCCATCCAGGATCCGATCTGCCGCAAACGCGCAAAGCATGCCGTCTATGAGAACCAGCGGACCATCGAAGCGGTCCGGGTGCTTAAGGCAGGCAACGTGGAGCGCTTCGGCGAGCTGATGAAGGAAGCGCATATCTCCATCAGCCAGGACTTTGAGGTGACAGGCATCGAGCTGGATACTCTGGCCGAGGAAGCCTGGAAGATCGACGGCTGCATCGGTTCCCGTATGACCGGCGGCGGCTTTGGCGGCTGCACAGTGTCTATCGTAAAGGATGAAGCTATCGATACCTTCATTGCCAAAGTCGGTGCGGCATACAAAAAGAAGATCGGATATGCAGCGGATTTCTATATCGTAGAGATCGGCAACGGTCCCTGCAGACTGTAAGAGAAATCCTGGTCTGACGCCGTATATGGGGCGCAGGCCATAAGCATACTTGCGTGACATAAAAAACAGAAGGAGAGCAGAGGATGAAGCAGATCGAGAAAAATATCGTGCGTCTGGCAGGCTATGGCGTTGCCGCAGGACTTGTCCCCGCAGAGGATGTGGTCTATACGGTGAATCAGCTGCTGATGGATCTGAAGCTGGACGATTTTGAAGGGACAGAAGCGGATGTCCTGGCGGCAGCCGCAGAATTCACCCCGGAGGTGATCGATAAGGGAAGTGCACTGGAAGCGCTCCTTGCAGAAATCTTGGATTATGCTGTATCGGAAGGGCTGACGGAAGGCGATTCGGTCGTGGCAAGGGATCTGTTTGATACCAGACTGATGGGTGACCTCATGGCAAGACCCTCCGAGATCATCCGTATGTTCCGGGAGAAATATCAGGAAAGCCCGCAGGCAGCTACCGACTGGTATTATACCTATTCCAGAAACACGGACTATATCCGCCGGTACCGCATCGCAAGAGATATGAAATGGAAGACGGCTACGGATTATGGCGAGCTGGATATCACCATCAATCTGTCCAAGCCTGAAAAAGATCCCAAGGCGATCGCTGCAGCGCGCAATGCTGTTCAGAGCGGCTATCCCAAATGTCAGCTCTGCCGGGAGAATGAGGGATACGCAGGCCGCATGAATCATCCGGCCAGGGAAAACCACCGGATCATTCCGGTTACGATCCAGGATTCCCCCTGGTTTTTCCAGTATTCCCCGTACGTGTATTATAATGAGCACTGCATCGTGTTCAACTCAAAGCACATCCCGATGAAGATCGAGCACGGGACCTTCTGCAAGCTCTTTGACTTCGTCAAGCTGTTTCCGCATTATTTCGTCGGCTCGAACGCGGACCTTCCGATCGTCGGCGGTTCGATCCTGAGCCACGATCATTTCCAGGGCGGCCATTACGATTTTGCCATGGCAAAGGCACCCATCGAGCGGAGCTTTACGGTGGAAGGGTTTGCCGATGTGGATGCAGGCGTCGTCCGCTGGCCCATGTCCTGTATCCGGCTGTCTGCCGAGGATCCGGACAGGATCATCGCTCTTGCGGATCATATCCTCGAGGCATGGAGGGGCTATACCGATGAGGCGGCCTTTATCTACGCCGAGACGGAGGGAACACCCCACAACACGATCACACCGATCGCCAGAAAGCGCGGCAGCAGATTTGAGCTGGATCTGGTCCTCAGAAACAACATCACGACCGAAGAGCATCCGCTGGGCGTGTACCATCCGCATGCAAAATATCATCACATCAAAAAAGAGAACATCGGCCTGATCGAGGTCATGGGACTTGCCGTTCTTCCGGCACGCCTGAAGAAGGAGATGGCCGACCTGAAGACCGCCATTCTCGAGGGAAGAGATCTGCGGGCAGATGAGGAGCTGGAAAAGCATGCAGACTGGGTGGAGGAGTTCACCCCGAAGTATGACGCCATCACCGAAGAGAACATCGATGCCATCATCCGCAGCGAGATCGGCGATGTGTTCATGCATGTTCTGGAGGATGCCGGCGTGTACAAGCGCACAGCAGAGGGCCAGGCAGCCTTTGACCGCTTTATCGCATCTCTCTGATCGGTTATAAGCGCCAAGGGCCGCTTATAAGAGCCAGAAAGGCTGCCGAAAGATATGCGGCAGAACAGGAAACAAAAGCCGGCGGATAGAAGAGCAGATCGAGATCCACAGGAAGACAGGAAACATACAGCTATGGCAAAAACAGCTTTTGAAAAACCGGGAAATTTTCTTTATCCGCTTCCGGCCGTCATGGTCAGCTGCAGCGGGAAAGAGGGGAAACCGAATATTATCACCGTGGCGTGGGCCGGGACCGTGTGTTCCGACCCGCCAATGGTGTCTGTATCGATCCGCAAATCCAGGTATTCCCATGAGCTGATCGCCGGGACAGGGGAATTCGTCATCAACCTGACGACGAAAGAACTGACCAGAGCAGCGGACTACTGCGGCGTACGTTCCGGCAGAGACGTCGACAAATTTGTCGAATGCCACCTGACGCCGGAAAAAAGCGAGAAGGTCAGCGCGCCTGGAATCGCCGAGTCCCCTGTGTCGATCGAATGCAGGGTGCGGCAGATCATGGAGCTGGGCAGCCACGACATGTTTCTGGCCGATGTGGTCTGTGTCCGGGTCGATGAACGGTATCTGGATGAAAAAGGGCGCTTCCACATGGAGGATGCGGGCCTGACCGCATATTCCCACGGCACATACTACGAGCTGGGCAAAACCATAGGAAGCTTTGGCTATTCAGTAAAAAAGAAGACCAGTGCATCCGGAAAACGCGGCCGCGAGAAAAAAGGCAGAAAAAAATAAAATTTCTGGTTGACATTCGCGGACCACTCTGATAATATACTCATTGTTGAGCGGCGAACCGCTCATAAATAAAGAAATGCAGGAATGGCGGAATTGGCAGACGCGCAGGCTTCAGGTGCCTGTGGTAGCGATACTGTGCGGGTTCAAGTCCCGCTTCCTGCACTTTTTTTATGCCGAAAATTCCTTGATTTTTCAAGGAAATTCGGCATTTTTTTATTGAGAAATCTGTTGATGGCACTTTGTTACACCATATTATTTGGGACTGTATCAGACAAACATTTTCTAAGCAGATACAACGCAAAAGGCAACACAAAAGACAACACATATTACATTAGTTTTCAGAGAGCTTCTGCCAATTTAGCAGGGGCTTTTTTGCCGCCGGGGCTGAATGTGATATACGCAGGAAGATCCTGGATGAGAAGGGCTTACGCCTGCAGAAAATGTACAGAAAATAGAATGGGATGATGAGGAAAATTGTAGAAATGCGACCTTTTTCTGCTCAAAAATCAAAAAATATCAGAATTGCAGATGACACATGCAGGCGGTGTGATAAAATCAGTAGATAGATAATAGCTTAGTGTTAATTATTTCTGTTTTGCCTTATATATACCAGACACTAACACCGAGTCATTCATTGTGGCTCTGGCTTGGTTTAGAAGATGCTGCTGAAAGGAAATGAAATGAATAAAGACGCCGAAAGATCCTACATTGCTTTTATCAGTTACCGACATAAACCGCTGGATAAACAAGCGGCCGAAATGATTCAAAGAAGAATCGAAAATTACAAAGTGCCAAAGGAATTTAGGGAAAAGGTTGGCGGCGAAAAGTTGGGGATGGTTTTTAGGGATGAGGATGAGCTTCCCGCTTCATCTTCGCTGTCTGACAGCATTACCTATGCCCTGGACCATTCCAAATATTTGATAGTTATCTGTACCCCTGACTTGCCGCAGTCCAAATGGTGTGAGCAGGAGATCCGCTATTTCCTGAAAACCCACGACCGGGATCATATTCTGGCTGTTCTTGCTGACGGCAGCCCGGAAGTATCATTTTCACCCTATCTCCTCCATACCTTTGATGAAGCTGGCAATATCACCGGGGATACCGAACCGCTGGCGGCCAATATCGCAGGACCGGATCACAAGATTGATAAGAAAGCTTTTGGTAAGGAGGTCGTCCGAATCTTTGCGGCTTTGATCGGATGTCCTTTTGATGCTCTGTGGCAAAGAGAACGCCGGGCCAGGACTAACCGTCTTCTGACCCTTTCCGGCATTGTCATGACGGCCATGGCTATCTTTATCGGTGTCGTGCTTTCAAAAAATGCGCAGATTGCTGAGCAGAATGCCAGTCTGCAGCGGCAGATGTCAGTCATCAAGGTTGATACCGGTCTGACGCAGCTGGAAAATTTTGATATTAAGGGAGCGCTGGGAAGCGGCGTAGACGCTCTGCTTGAGGATTCTGACGGTGATCTGTATGACCACCGGGTTGAGAAACTGTTAAATGATGCCCTCTATTCCTACCAGGACAAAGATTTGCGCAGCAGCCTTCTCTATTCTCAGGCAACTGCTATAGAAACACTGGTCATCACGCCTGACGGATCAATTGCTGTTTTTTCTGATGAAACAATGACCGTCAGAGCCATTGATACTGATTCTGGCAGCCTTCTCTGGGAATATGCACCGGAAGCAGCGCGTGACAGCCTGGATTATTCTCCGGTCGAAGTTTTCGCCTTTCAGGATCTGATCATCTGCAAATATGCGGACCGTATCATTGCCCGGTCGCCGGATGCAGGCAAGGAAATCTGGCGTTACAGCTATCAGTGCGAATATGGGACCCATTTCAGAGCATTCAATGGTGACGGCAGTAAAATGCTTTTGCTTGATCAGGCGGATCCCGAAGAGCCGGATGCCTGGCTGCTCATTCTGGATACCAGGACAGGCAATGAAGCCGGCCGTGTCAGCCTTTCCTCAAAAACGGATACAGTTGAGCTTAATGCCATGAATCCCTGGTACCAATATGCCGGTGCATTTTCAGAAGACGGGCGCTACTTTGCATCAGCCGTCTATGTCACCCATCAGAGAGACGACGGCACAGTGGGCGAAGAGCAGGGTACGCTGAAATTGTCTCTGTTTGATATGGAAAGTTTTGAAGAAGTTTACAGCATGTATTCCGATGAATCTTCGCCGAGCGGCACCGACATTATTTACGGAATCTCCATCTTAAAAGATGGCAGCCTTTTCTGTGCCAGACATCTGACCAGCTACGGCGGAATCGTTACATCGCTTCTTCATAGAATAACAAAGACAGGCGCGCAGGAGATCACGAACCAGACCATCAGCAGCTACAGCGGAGCCACCATGGATCTGTTCATGGAATATTTCCAGGTCGTTCCATTAGCCGTCAATGGAAATATGGCAGTCATTGCCAGTGAAAATGATGTGTTTTTCTTTAATATCGGATACAAGCCTGTATTACAGAAAGAACTCGCTTTCGAGGGAGATGTTCTGGCCTTTGAATGGGCGGACAAAGCGTCCTATGACATCGACATATGGAGTGCAGGTGTTGCCTCCGCACTCTATAATATGAACAGCGACGGAACTATAGAAGATTACAGCGCCTGCACTTATGACCAGTCAGATGCCAGGCTGCTTTTCCCCGTATATGGCGATGATCAGTCACTGAAATATGTTATCTCCGTCCCGGATAACCACCCTGGCAATATTCTGATCATGCGAAATTCCAGTGACGAATCTGGGCAGACATTCGCTGATCTTCCTTCAGTAGGTGATATGACCCAGTGGGCGGTTAATGCATCTCCTTCCGGAAATATCGTATATATTCAGTACAGAAACAGTCTGTCAGATCCGCTGACCGTTGCAGCCTATGATGCCGTTTCTCATGAGAAGGTGGGCAGTGCAGATTTTGATATCGATTACTCAAATTCTAAGATAGTACCGCTGGACAACAATGCTTTTCTTTATGGCAGCCGGATCTACAGTCTGGATGGAACCAAAAATGAATATCTGGAGGGAATAAACAGTTCCAACATGGACAGCAATTATCAGCACCTGATTCTTCCGGATAAACGGGTAATGTCTTTCTACAATACCTGCAGTGAGAATGGCGGAACGGGATATGTTTCCGTATGGCTGGATGGCAAGCTTCTCGCTGCATCAAGGGAACCGGCCACCGGCATCTCATTCCAGACCGGCAAGATGATGAAAGCTGGAAGCAGTGGACTCGTCGTCGGCTATGGCCTTTATAAGTATGTCACGGAAGATGGGAGCAGAGTGTATGCCGACAAGGACGGCTTTATGGCTTTCGACGCCCTGTCAGGCAGCCGCTGTACCTTTGAAGAGCTCCATCCCGAAGCCAAAGTCCGTATGCTCGCCGTCGGCAACACGGAACCTGTTTTTGCATGTGCAGATGAACTCGGCAATATCAGCCTTTACAATACAAAGACAGGTAATTGTGAAGACCTTGATACAAACTATGCAATTAGCGAGATCAAGGCCATATCCTTCTCTTCGGATGATCGTTATCTTCTCATTATCACCCGAGGAGGCAAACTTGAATGTTATGACCTGCAGGCAAAAACATATGTCTATTCTGAAATGCCAGAAATATTCAAGGGCTTTCAGTATGCTTATATGGATGAGCTGTCCTGCACAGCCAGCAGCGATGGACGTTATATTTATTTAAAAACAAATCGGAAGGATTCTCCATACGGGTACTGGTTAAGTCTCGACCAGACATCCTGGACCCTGGCTGCAGCAGCAGAAAATGTCTACGCTGCGCTGCCGGCAGATGGAGGACTCTATGCATACCGGAACTATTCCCTGTACCGGTATCCCATTCATACGATGGAGGATTTGACCTCTCAGGCAAAACAGATCATTAACAGATAAAGAAACTCCCGGTTGTCGGCGGTGAAGCCGAACAGCCGGGAGTTTTGCACTTTATGTTTTTAGCTCTCTCTTTTATGCAGTTGATCTTATCAAAAAAGCATCTGCTCAAACATCAGTCATCTTTTTCCATCAGATAGCCATATATAAATGGGGTTGCAGCGTTTTCTTCAGCAGGTGTAAGGAATCTTGTAAGCTGACCCCACTGATTTGTGCCGTCATCGTCGTGAGGAACATAGATTTTTCCGGTATTAACTTTATAATGATGTTCTTCCGTGCTGCCGTCTGTAAACGTCACACAGATCGTAAGAGCTGCCCCATTTACCTGGTCAACATCTTCCCAGAATGCCTGCTTTGGATTATCGGTATTGCTCCATAATTCTTTTGGAACTGACATCCCAAAACACATCTCTGCGTTGTAGGCTCCCTCATAATTTGGTCCGACGATCTGTAAATGTTCATAATGATCCACTTCAAGATGTTCTTCTTCTGGTTCCCCATCCAGGATTGCTTCATAAAACTCGCGGTCATCCGTTTCTGCAGTTTCTGCAAGTTCGAATTCAGGATCATCCCTGTAAACCGGGACCATTGTATAAAGCTCACATTTATCTGTTGTTACTCTTACGGATTCTATGTTTTGTCCGGAAATCGCAAATCTTTGATCCAGATAGGCAGAACTGCCGCTTCCGGCCTGAATTAATCTTAACCCGACGACATCTCCTGAAGCCGCATTTTCTGGTAATTCCTCTGCATACGCAGTGACCGCAAATATGTTTCCTGGGTTAATCGTTTTATCATTGGCTTTCTCGGCGACCGCACCAGGCTTCAAAATACCTCCTAGGAAGATCCCCATCACAAGCAAAGCCAGTGCAGCACATGCCGCAAGTCCTGACAGGAAAGATTTTCTTTTGTTCATTCTTCCTTTTTCCTTTCTCCGAACCTGGATATCGTTATCTTCAATTTCTGGAGCAAGGGCCTGCTTTAAGAGCTGATCCAATTTTTCATCTGTCATATCCTAACGCCTCCAATTCTTTTTTTATTAAAGATTTTGCTTTGTTCATGCGGCTCTTTACTGTTCCTTCCGGGAGGTTGAGCATCTGAGCAATTTCCTTCACCGACATATCCGCTGAGTAGTACAGCTGAATCGGAATCCTGTACAATTCCGGAAGATCTGCAACGACCCTCACAACAGTTTCTGTTTCATCCTTTTTGACCGCGCTTTCTTCCGGTTGAGCAGCCGATACATCTGGTAAAACCAGATTATCTTCCGACTTCATACGCTCTATGCTGTCCCAGGAGATCAATCGGTTCCGATTCGCATGCTTTTTCTTCTTGTTTTTCCAAAGCATTAAAGATACGGATAAGGCATAGCTTTTTGCATTCTGATGGGCTCTTAAAAATGATCTTTTTTCCAACAGCTTGAGCATGGTATCCTGGTACAACTCATCACCTGTTTCTTTGCCGCAGGTTATTATTCTGCAAAAACGAAGAATCTCTTTTCCGTTGTCCATGATAAACTGCTCAAATTCTTCATTGTTCATAGCAAGTTATCCTGTTCTCATTTTTCTTTTAGCCGGCTGGAAAGGGTTTTGCCCTTACACATATATATTGTCGCAACTTTAAATTTGGTTCACTCAAAGCAATATAATCGTGAGGGAACCAGAGACACAAATAATATCAGATAATGAATCAGTAATCCAGATAACAGAAGGCGCATCGCAGTACTGATTTTCATCCGGAACACGATCCATCCGGGAGAGCGTGAAAAGGACAGCCGTTGAGGCTGCCCCTTACCCTTTGCCCTTATGCGTTTTTTCGTTCTGAAAAAACGAACATTATGTGATTCCCTCAGCCATATTAATCAGAATGATCAGAAAAAAATGCAGGCAGCCGGTTCCGGCTGCCTGCGTTTTGTTTCTAATTGGAGAGGAAAAATGTGATCCACAATCTGGATCTGGATGGATATTGCTGAAAGCCTTTTGGTCAGCCGCGGATTCTCCTGTTTTCGGGATCATAGAAGATACGATCGGTGATTTCTGCCTGATAGCCGCTGATTTCTGCCTTGTCGCCAACCGCTGCCCTGCAGACATCCAGAAGGGCATATCCGATATTTTTCTCTACGGTATATCCGTATGTGAACATGGTGACCACTCCGGCTTCCGTTCCATTTATCAGAACCTTTGCGCCTGGTTCAATAACTGCCTCGTCATCATCAACGGTAAAACCAAGAAGTGCACGCCGGATCCCCTCTGCCCTGACTTTCTCCAGAGCAGCCTTTCCGATGAATTCTTTGTTCCAGTCGATGGTCCAGTCAAAGCCATCCTCCAGCGGATTGGTTCCTGCCAGATCGCTCATGAGGACGAAGCCTTTTTCCCGCGGGAGAGAAGTGATAATGACGTCTGTCGTAATCTTCATAATGCCATGCTCCTTGCCGCCTGCTTCCAGCTTTTCTTCGACCAGTGCAGCATGATCCGGATGTACATAGATCTCATATCCAAGTTCTCCGGTATAACCGCTGCGGGCAATCTTGACAGGAACATCGCCAATGGCATTGTCTTCGATCCAGAAATACTTGAGAGAATCAACGGGTTTTTCTAAAAATGTATTCAGAACCTGTCTGGAAGCCGGCCCCTGAACGGCGTACATCGTTGTGATACCGGTGATCTCTTTCCAGATGACGTCTTCTGCTTTTTTGTGTGCATCCAGCCATGCGATCAGCTCCTCGATATAGAGAGTTGAGATCCAGAAGGTATTCTCGGCAATGTGGAATACGATGACATCATCGATAATGATTCCGTCTTCATTCAGCATGGTTGTATATTTTGCCTGGCCGATTTTTGCTTTTGCAATTGCACCGTCATAGATACCATCCAAAAATACAGCTGCGTCCGGTCCGGTTACCTCCAGCAATTTATGGGTGAAATCATAATAGCCTACTCTGTTTCGAATTGCTTCGTGCTCGGTACGGACAGCCGTATTGTTTTTTCTCAGTTCCATCGCGATCTCCTTTTTATATTTTCAACAAAACAGCAGAAGGTCATTCGTTATTCTGCTTGTGTCAGATGTTTTTCAGGCCCATTAGCCTTTGTATTGCTGTCAGACGAACTTCTTGACGCTATCCCTTGTAATTCAGCCAGACCGCGTCATGATCCAGGTAATCAAAGAATTTTTTACGGTCAGAGGCGTCCCGATCCGGATGCTCACAGGAATCATACAGCTTTTTGAGGTAATTACTCCATTCCTTTGCCTGTTTGTCAAATAGTGCATATCTGGCATTGACTCTGTCGATGATCTCCTGGGAGGCCAGACCTGCTGCGATGATCTCCTGCAGTACACGAAGCCGCGTGAAGGGTTCGTATACCAGCACGATCTTCTTAACCTGAAAACTTCCCGCGTAATACAATCTGGCTGTAAGATAGGCAGAATTTCTGAATGGTGTGCCATCCTTCTTCATATAAGGGGACACTTCCAACAGCTTCATAAAAATGATGGATTTGCGGGGATCAATGATCAGGCCAATATGTAAATCATTCATATAGCCAAAATTGGCATAAGAATAGTTCCAGCCGGGATATGCAAGAACATAGTCTTCCGTGATTGCCTTCATGACGGCAGATTTTCCTTTGATGACCGGATCCTTTCCGAAGAAAGGCGGCTCGATGTCCATATAGGGCACGACCATCTCTACATCATCTGTCAGATAGCGCTCCATGGCGGAGAAATCCTTTTTCCTTGCACAGCGATTCAGGCTTTTCAGCCAGTACATGTCAGCAAAGTCCTTCAGTTCTGCATATGAGAACTGTCCGCGGGGATCGATTTTGTCCATATTGTCATCATATGATGTATATTTCTCAAGATCAGCCATTCTTTGTAACACCTCCTGTTATTTCTTTTTTCAGGAATTCATGTGCCTCTTCAGATCTGCAGTTTCGTATGCTGTGTATTTCCGTTCTATACAGAATATTCATCACGAATATCTTCCAGATGATCTTTCCAGGCAAGCATTGCCTGTTTCTCTTTTCCGCGGCGGAGATAGAACTGGTCTTCCAGAGTCTTGCTCATCTGGCCGGTGGCCAGACCCAGTTCGTGAGACCACTGAAGGGGCTGTCCGACGCCAAGATCCTCCTGCTCGATCGACTGCATGCCGCCTCCATAGAAATGTACAGTATACCCTGTACCGTCCGCTTTGTAGAAGCCGTGATAGTGTTCATCTTCTACAGCCGGCCAGGGAGATTCCATCAGCCATTCATAAGCAATTATGCCCTGTACCGGGTCCGCAAAACGTTCCAGCACCGGATATTTCCATCCGCCGTGTCCTGACATCTCTGCTCCGAAGGCGACCCGCATGGTCTCATCATATCCGCGTACAATAAAGGGATTCATATCGGAATTCAGCCAGCCATAACCGCGAAAATCCTTGCAAAGCGCATGTTCAAAAGCCTTGACGTAGCTGCCGCCTTCCCTGGCTTCCAGCATTGCATCTGTAAGATCTGTGATAAATGCATCCAGCTCCTCGTAACTCCATTTATTCATTTTGTCAGCCATCCACGCATCCTCCTTTTTTAGTGAATTCCGCTCTGGTCAGGAAAGCCTCTGCAGCAGCTTGTCCCGATTGTTGGCTTCAGGTTCCTGAAGGATAACCAAAACATATCCGATATAACAGAAAATGGCAATCCTACAGATTGAATGTTCTGAAAAAGGATTGCCATACCATTTAGTTATTCGATTTTTCTGAGGAGAACGGCTATTTATTCTTGCTGTTATCCATGTCCATCAGATACATCAATATCCTGAATTTCAGCTGGATACCGGGATCCTCCAATGCATCGCCGACAATCTCGCGAATATGAGCAAGTCTGCCAAGCATGGTGCTGCGGTGCAGGAACAATTCCCGGGCTGTTTTGGCAATATTCATATTATTGTCAAGAAATAACCGGAGAGTACCCCAGTAATCTACCCCGGCAGACTGGCTGAGGGCATATAGCTTTTTCAATGCCGGAGGACAGAGAGAGGAGATCGGAAATTCTCCTGTACAGTTGTAAAGCATATAGGTGAGGATGTGATCCTGAAAGAAAAAATAGCTTCTTCCGGGCATAAGCTCCGATCCGATTTCACAGGCATTTCTGGCCTGTCTGTAATACATATGCAGGTCGCGCAGCTCCAGAAATGAGTTGCTGATGCCTGCCTGCATCCCTGCGTCTGTCAGGAACTGCTCCAGGTGAGAAAGCTGTTCTCCTGAAAGTCCATCCTCTGTGTCCGGCAGGACAAGTGCCGTAATCTTTTCCTCATTTATGACAGCAGTACAACTGGGCACACTTTTTTCCAGGGTGGTGCATAGGTATTCTGCTGGCACGTTTTCTGTTTCATTTCCCGGGTACAGTACAATACATACATAGGACTGCCCATCAGGGATCCTGTATCGTTTGCGGACCTGCTGGATCCGGTTGTTATTTACAGGATTATGGGAAAGCAGATCCTGCATTACAGATTTAATATAGTTAGATTGGGCAGAAGCAAGAACAGCCCGGTGTATCAGAGCTTTTTCTATCGTATTCGCAAAATAATGGAACAGAATAAAATCACTCTGGGTAAGATCCCGATGCCGGGAGTCAAGGGTAACACAGCCTTCGCGGGTCTCTCCGACAAACAGGTTCAAGGTATAAACACCGGGATAGGGTGAGAACTGCTGGTGATAGGAATAATACTGACGGTAGACAGAACTGTACTTTTCAATTTTTTCAAATGACAGAGAAGGTGACCTTTTGACTGTCCATTCAGAAATATCCGTACTGTTATCGCCGATTTCAGTAATGGCCAGATGATACAGCTCCTGATCCAGTATGGCGATCCGGTTTTCAAAAATCGGCAGAGACAGTCTTACCATTTCAATCAGGTCAGCAGTTGTTTCTGCAATCCGTTCTATGGAACATGACCACTCCTGGCAGCGGGCGAAGGCCGTCTGGACTGCATTGAAAACAGCCAGCAGGTCATCGCACTCGACAGTCAGCAGAGGAAAACGATCCTTCCCATAATTCCAGCGCTGCAGCTTTCCGGAACAGATCAGAAGCGCATCCCTGGGAAAACTATTGTCCGGAGGCAGATATTCAGGACGAGTGACGTAAACATGGCCGGAAACCACTGGTATTTCCGGATAATACAAGATTGGAAGATGCAGAGGCAGTTTCAGTCCGGGACCCGACTGATGCGTTTTCCATCTGCGGTTTAAAGCATCTGTAAGCAAGGGAAGCGTTATGTCGATCATAAGGCAGTTCCTCCACTTCAAAATAATGCTGTCTTTGAAACCATTATACCTCAAAAATGAAGAACAGAGAAAAAAGAAGAGCTGATAAATAATATGGTTTTACATCGCAGAAACCATATATAATAGATGCCGCATTGCAGTACTGATTTCATCCGGAACACGATCCATCTGGGAGACCGTGTAAAGGGCAGCCTTTGAAGCACGTGACGTGGATCAGGGCAGGATAATCTTCAGGTATTTCACAATGAGTAATCTTGAAGTGGATTTTGAGATGGATCGTAAGAGATAAGGTGCCCGCTGAGAGCATTTCTCAGCGGGCTTTTATCAGATGCTGCCTGGATTTTTGCAGGCGTGATAGGGCTTTAAAGTCTTTGCGTAATGCCTTTCATGGCATGTGCTGTGTCGGTTTAGTTTTGCTGGCCTTTGTATAGCCCTGCAAGAAAGCTGCGCAGTTCAGCTTCGCTTCCCGTGAGGGATCCCTGGACCATATCCGGCCGGCCGCCTCCCTTGCCCTTGAAATGGCTGTTCAGCTGCTTTGCGGTCTCTCTGGTATCTGTGCTGCGGCTTCCGATGATGTAGTTGTAGCCGGTTTCATCCGTGCCGATGAAGAAGGCACAGATCCCGACATTCTCATTGATCATATCATCGACAAAGCGGCGGGCCTGGTTCCGGTCCATATCCGGTTCCACGCAGATCAGAAGAGGACAGGAGGCATCCGGCTTCTGGTAAGCCAGATAGCGGTCCTGCCAGCTGATCAGCTTTTCCTTCTGGGCAGCGATCTCCTCCTTCAGCTTCTCTGCCGCGCCGGCAATGCCGCTGACCGGGACGGACAGCAGACGGGAGACTTCTTTTGCAGCTTTTTCCTTGGCGAGACTGTCGGCCAGGGCACGATAGCCGCTGACGAGTGCCAGACGCATGCCGCCTTTATAGTGCTGGGCATCGATGATCCGGATCATGCCGATCTCTCCGCTGGTGGTGACATGTGGGGCACAGCAGGCACAGATATCGATCCCCGGTATGGTCACCAGACGCAACTGATCCTCGATCTCGATCTTGCTCCGGTACTCGATGGCTGCTGCTTCTTCCTTTGTCGGATAGGAGATGATGAAGGGAATATTCTGAAATACGGCCTGGTTTGCCTTGTATTCGATCATATCCAGATCTTCAGGGGTCAGAAGACCGTTGAAATCGAGGGTGGTATCCACCTCTCCCAGGTGAAAGCCGACATTGTCATAACCAAAGATCGTGTGGATGAGGCCGGTAACGATATGCTCGGCAGAGTGCTGCTGCATGCGGGTGAAGCGGATGAGCTCATCCATCTGTCCGTCTGCCGCACTTCCCACCGGAAGGGCACCGTCGGTAAAGTGCCAGATGACACCGTCCTTTTCCCTTGTGTCGATGACCCGTACAGAAACTGCAGGATCGCTGTTTTCTGCAGGCTGGGCTGCTGTAAGTGTGCCGACATCACCATCCTGGCCGCCGCCGATGGGGAAGAATGCCGTCTGGTCAAGCGCGATCCGGAAGCGGGCGCCGCCTCTGTTTTTGCTTTCCTTTTCTGTCAGCGCCTCGCAGGAGAGGACCTGCGCCTGGAAACGGTACAGGTGATTGTCCTGATAGTAAAGCTTTTCTGTAGCAGGCAGTGCCTGATCTGTTCTTATATCCATGATGAAACCATCCTGTTGAAAGTATTGAGATCCAAAGATCACAGCTGATTATAGCAGATATGCGGGAAGAATCCTATGAGGAAAAAGTGGTGTTTTTGCGTTTTCTGCATCTGCACGCAAAAAGGGAGCTGCCGCGGTCAGCTTACGTTCATGCACAGATATTTCTTTGGGAAACACGTGCCCGCTGTTTTTACAGCGGTTGTTTTCTTCCGATATGTGTGCACAAACGTTTGCCTGTTGCGGCAGCTCCCTTTTTATTTAAGCGAAGCTGTCTGCCTTCTGTGCCGGACCGGCATGAAGGGCTGCCTGGTCAGCGCAGCTGTCAGCCGTTAATGCTGACCTCGCCGAGATATACAGAACCGTCATACCCGCTGCTGATGACAGCGAAGGAATGGACGGTGCCGGACTCATCCTTGTAGGAGATGCCATAGTTCGGAATGGTCTCGGAAAGCGGAAGAACTGTGGCCAGGGGACGGGCAGAGGTCAGTTCCTTCTGGCTGTAGATCTCCCGTCCGTCAAAGCGGATGCCGCCTTCTGCGATGCCGCTAAAGCTCAGGGCCAGGATACGGAAATCTGTGACGCTGCTGTCAGCGACAAACATCAGCCTGGTGCCGGAGCCGTCTGTCTCGGGGGTATATTCATCAAAGACGCCGTACTCGGCGATCTCTTCTGCGCCGCTGATGACCGTGACGGCAGGACTCTCTGCATAGTAGAGATCCGCATCTGCATCGGTGCCGGAGAAAGTGGAAAAGCTTGTCGCATCGAAGGTCACGATGTCCTCATTGAAATCCTGCATGACAGCAGCGAAGACCTCGCCGGATACGACGGAGGATTCTTCGATATTGCTGGACCCGGTCTGATTGCGGTAATAGGAGATGGCATAGCTGTTCTCATCCGCATAGCCGGAGAAGTAATAGTCCGTAGGAATGATGCCGGATGTTGAGGCATCAAAGGTATAGGTGCCGAAAATAGACTCTGCCGCGCCGTTGGAACCTTCGCGGTAGATGGAGCCATCCTTCAGCAGGAAGCAGCGGTTCCGTGCCCAGCCCTCAAGCACGAGGACAGGCTGTCCGTCTCTTACGGTATACATGGCAAGAATCCGGGAATCGCCCTGTGTATCCTCATAGGGAGAGGAAGCAGCCAGGAAGAACAGCTCGTCCGTGCCGTCTGCATTGATATCGCGGATGGCATAGCTGACGCCGCCAAGCCGGTCCTCCGCGGTGTCCAGGGGAGCGATGATCTCTATGATACCGATCGCGCCTGCAGGGACTTCTGTGGTTTCGGCATCAAAGGTGAGGATCATCTGGCAGGTCTCCATGATCTTTGACGCATAGATGCTGTCGGTTGCAGAGACAGCAGAGGGTTGTGCGGCAGGCGTGGAGGCCGGCTGTGCCTCATCATCCGTGAATGCAGATGAGCTGGCGTAGACGATCTCTGTCTTTTGCGGTTCAGATGGTGTATCTGCAGAAAGCGACTCCGCAGAAGCAGAAGCTGCGATGACAGATTCTGCAGGGGCAGCTGACGTGGCAGAGGATGCTGCAGAAGCGCTGGCTGATGTGGCGGATGCAGAGCCGCCGCAGGCCGTCAGGGTGCAGACAAGGCCGGCAATGCACAGGCCGGGCACAAATTTCGTTCCGATACGGTGCAGGATACCGGCTGCCGGAAGGGCGGAACGGGTATCTTCATAGGTAAGGTTCTTTTTCATGATGCTCCTTTCTGTTCCTTTGACTGCTATATATAGCACTGTAAGCTTAGTGTACCACATTTCTCGCAGTTTGGGGAGAAAATAGTACAGGTGTTCTCCTGCATTCTTCCTGCATTTTTTCACTTTTCCCCTGCTCTCTTTCTGTGTTGCATCCGCCCGTTCACGTAGAGTATAATTGTGGGAGCGCCGGGGAGCACAGGGGTGCCTTTTGCCTGCTCCCTGCGACTTAATCAGGTAATATTCCGAAGGAGTACATCCATATGTTTCTGATCATTTTGAAGACGATCCTTCTGGGCATTATTGAGGGAATCACCGAGTGGCTGCCCATCAGCTCGACCGGCCATCTGATCCTGGCCGGCAGAATCCTGGATCTTGGATTTTCGGATGCCTTTATGGAGATGTTCAATGTCGTGATCCAGCTGGGTGCCATCCTGGCTGTGGTGGTCCTGTATTTTAACCGGCTCTGGCCATTTCACAAAAAGGGAAAGATCGGAAAGGGACCGGGCGGATCCCAGTTTTCCGATCCGGACCAGAAGGGGGCAATGGGGCGGTTCATCACATTTGCCGACAATTATCTGTATATGGACAAGGTGATCCTCTGGCTCAAGATCCTGGTATCTGTTCTTCCGGCGGTCGTTATCGGCCTGCCTTTGGATGACTGGCTGGATGCACATTTCTACAATCCGCCGGTCGTGGCCATTATGCTGATCCTGTATGGTGTGCTGTTTATCCTGATCGAGAACAGAAACCATGGAAAACGGGCGCGGGTAAACAGAGTCAGCCGCATCACCTGGCGGGACGCCCTGCTTATCGGCTGCTTCCAGTGCCTGGCGCTGATCCCAGGAACCTCCCGGTCCGGCGCGACGATCATCGGCGGTATCCTGATCGGACTTTCAAGGACAGCTGCCGCGGAGTACACTTTCTATCTGGCTATCCCGACCATGCTGGGCGCCTCTCTGCTCAAGCTGGTGAAATACGGTGCGGCCTTTACCGGAGCCCAGCTGTTTGTCCTGCTTCTTGGCATGGCGGTGGCATTTGGCGTGTCTGTCCTTACGATCCGTTTCCTGATGGGCTACATACGGAAACATGATTTCACGATCTTTGGCTATTACCGCATCGCACTGGGCGCTATCGTTCTGCTGGCAGGGATCATCGGCCTGATCTAAGCTGCCTGCTTTGCAGATGGCCTGCAGCACATGCAGGCGGCCGGACCGCGCAGATTCCCTGTGCGGAAAACCGGATCAAAAAAAAGACCGCTGCTGCGACAGCAATGAATTGGAGAAACTTACATGAATTATCTGCTTATATTTCTGATCTCAATGGTGCCGCTGATCGAGCTTCGGGGAGCCATCCCCTATGCCGTAGCGATGGGTGTGCCGCTGGCGCATGCATTTCCCATCGCCATTCTCGGCAATATGCTCCCGGTTCCCTTTATCTACTTTTTTGCACGGAAGGTACTGGAATGGGGGAAGGACAAACCGGTCATCGGACCGTTCTTCACCTTTTGCCTGGAAAAAGGAAAACGGGGCGGAGAGAAGCTGATGGCTAAGGCAGGACAGGGCCTGTTTCTGGCGCTTCTCCTGTTTGTCGGTATCCCGCTTCCCGGGACCGGCGCCTGGACCGGCACACTGGCCGCCAGCATCCTGGATATGGGCTTCAAAAAGAGCTCGATAGCGGTCATGCTGGGCGTCCTTCTGGCCGGTATCATCATGGCGGTTGCCTCGTTTGGGGTATTCGGCGGCATTGGGGCACTTTTTGGCTAGACAAAAGTGGGTGAACGCATTTTTTTCGTGACAAATCACGGTAAATCGTCTTATAATAGATAGGGATACTGTTGAATATTCTGTATATCCCGCTTGGTTGGATTTCATATTATGGAGGTAGATTGTAATTATGGCGAACATTTTACAGAGATTCAAAGACATCATGGCAGCAAACATCAATGCACTTCTGGACAAGGCTGAGGATCCGGAGAAGATGATCAATCAGTATCTGCGGGATATGGAAGAGGATCTGGGCGAGGTTAAGGCACAGACCGCTTCTGTCATGGCTGAAGCTGAGAAAGCCAGGAGAGAGCTTCAGGAAGTTGATGACGAGATCGCCAAGATGCAGAGATATGCCGAGAAGGCTCTGATCGCAGGCAACGATGACGATGCCCGCAGATTCCTTGAGAGAAAGGCTGAGCTGAACAAGGAGCGTGAGGCGAAGCAGCTGATGGCTGATGCTACCGCCAACAGTGCAGAGCAGATGCGCGCCATGCATGACAAGCTGACCAAGGATATCGCTACCCTGAACGAGCGCAAGGCCACCATCAAGGCTAAGGTCGCTGCAGCGAAGACACAGGAGAAGATCAATAACCTGAACGAGAAGGTCGGAAGCATCGATATTACAGATGGCATGTCCGCATTTGACCGCATGGAGGCTAAGGCCGATGCTATGCTCGACAAGGCAAATGCCATGGCTGAGCTCAATAAGCCCACAGAGGCAACACAGACCGTCGATCAGCTTGCCGCCAAGTACGATGAGGGCAGCAAGGGCGACATCGATGCCGAGCTGGCAGAGATGAAGGCTCAGCTTGGGCTGTAATCAGAATAAGATATGAACTTTGCGGAATCTCAATGTTTCGCCGTGCGGAATATTGAGATTCCCTTCATGTTGGGAGGTCACGAGTATGGGATTATTTGGCAGTCAGTTTGCAAATGTAATCGAGTGGAACCCGACCGATGAGAAGATCCTCTTCTGGAAATGGAAGGATTCCGAGATCAAAAAGGGCAGCCGGCTGATCGTACGTCCTGGCCAGGATGCGATCTTCCTGTACAACGGCAAAGTGGAAGGTATCTTCCGGGATGAGGGAAGCTTTGATGTGGAATCTGAGATCATTCCCTTCCTGTCAAGCCTGAAGGGCTTCCGGTTCGGCTTTGCCAGCGGCATCCGCGCGGAGATCCTTTTTGTCAATACAAGGGAGATCACCGAGAAATGGGGCACCAGAAACGCCATCAACATTCCGACGCCCGGTCTTCCCGGAGGAATGCCGATCCGTGCTTTTGGCACCTTTACTGTCCGGATCTCCGATGAGCAGGTGCTGATCGACCGAGTTGCCGGCATCAAGGATGAGTTTTCCATGGATGAGGTAAAGACCAGGGTGATCGCCAGCCTGGATCAGCTGCTGATGAAGCATATCGCCAATGAGGGCAAGGATATCTTCCATCTGCAGGCTTCGGCCGATGCCATCAGCAGAGGCATTGCCGAAGATCTGGATTTTGAAATGGAGAAGATCGGTATCAGCGTCACAGATTTTGCGATTGCCAGCGTGTCCTATCCGGAGGAGATCCAGGAGATCGCGGCAAAAGCGGCTTCGCAGAGCCTGATCGGCGACGTCGGCCTGTACCAGCAGGTGGCGATGGCAGATTCTCTGACTACAGAGGGAAGTGCCGCAGGAAACATGGCCGGCATGGGCATTGGTATGGCCATGGGTCAGCAGATGGCCGGAACCTTTGGCCATGGCAGCACAGCACAGGGGACCGCAGGACAGCGTTTCTGTCCAAACTGCGGCGCGAAGGTCGGCACCAGCCGTTTCTGTCCGGAATGCGGCACGAAGCTGAGCTGAGAAGCGAAGATGCAGGATCTGCCGAAGGCTCGGCATGCCTGAAAGATAAAAAAACAGACTACGGAGCATATATTTATGAAATGTCCATATTGCAATAAGGATAATACCAGAGTAGTTGATTCAAGACCGGTGGATGAGGATAACTCGATCCGTAGAAGAAGGGTCTGCGACAGCTGCGGTAAGCGCTTTACGACCTATGAGAAGATCGAGTCGATCCCCGTTATGGTCGTAAAAAAGGATCTGAGCAGAGAAAAATATGACCGGAACAAGATCTTCAACGGTGTCATGCTGGCATGCCGAAAGAGAAAGGTCTCTGTCCAGGCGATGAACGACCTTGTTGACAGTGTGGAGGTGGAGATCTTCAACCGGGAGGAAAAAGAGATCCCCAGTACAGAGATCGGTTCAATGGTCATGGACCGGCTGAAGGATCTGGATCCGGTCGCCTACGTCCGTTTTGCTTCTGTTTACAGAGAATTCAAGGACGTCAATACCTTCATGGATGAGCTGAAGAAGCTTCTTGTCTGAGCGCAAATGAGGATAGAGCAATGGCTTTTGTCAAGAATACCTACCAGCAGATGTCTTTTTATGACACCCTGAACCAGCTTAGCGAGCGTGAAATGCGGCTGCTGGACAAATCCTGGGCAAAGGTCTTCGGGGATGAGATCTTTCCGAAGATCGATGAAAGCCGGTTTGCCGTCCTGTACAGCGGGAGAGAGGCCTCCAGGCCCAACACGCCGGTAAACATCATCGTCGGCGGACTGCTGCTGGAGCGGATGTTTGATCTGAACGATGAGGAGATCATCGAGACCATCAATTTTGATGTGCGCTACCAGTACGCGCTGCATACCACAGTATATGACCAGCAGCCCTTCAGCACAAATACCTTCCGGCGGTTCCGGAACAGGAATGATGCGTACAGAGAAGCTTCCGGCGTTGATCTGCTGGAGGAATGCCTGGGAGAACTGACCGGTCTGATCCTGGAGAATCCGCGGCTGAAAGCGGCTGCCAGAAGACTGGTGAAAGGCTCCTGAGGCTTTTGCCATAGCAAATTGATATAAAAAATGCAGGATCGATATCAGGATCCTGCATTTTATTTGTGTTCATTGTTTTCATAAGTTGCAAAAATCATAACCGGGTGGTATGATGTGATTTAAAATATGTTTATCCGGAGGCAGCTGTTATGCGTAAATTTAACAAGTCATCGAAGCTGGATAATGTTCTGTACGATGTGAGAGGACCCGTCGTTGCAGAAGCAGCCCGTATGGAAGAAGAAGGAAAAAAAATCCTGAAGCTGAACATCGGCAATCCTGCAGCCTTTGGATTTACTGCTCCCGATGAGGTCATATACGATATCATCAGCAATGTCAGAGACTGCGAAGGCTATTCGGATTCCCGGGGCATGTTCTCGGCAAGAAAAGCGATCATGCAGTACTACCAGCTCAAGAATCTGCCGAATCTTGCCGTCAGTGATATTTATACCGGCAACGGTGTCAGTGAGCTGATCAATCTTGCCATGAGCGCTCTTCTGGACAACGGTGATGAGATCCTTATCCCGGCACCGGATTACCCGCTCTGGACGGCCTGCGCAACGCTGGCCGGAGGCAAGGTCGTTCACTATATCTGCGATGAAGAGAGCGAGTGGTATCCGGATATCCAGGATATCGAGTCAAAGATCACGGACAAGACCAAAGCCATTGTCGTAATCAATCCCAACAATCCCACCGGAGCAGTTTATTCAAAAGAGATCCTGATGGAGATCGTGAGGGTGGCAAGGGAGCATCAGCTGATGATTTTTGCTGATGAGATCTACGACCGTCTGGTCATGGATGAGTACAAGCACACCTGCATCGCTTCTCTGGCACCGGATCTGTTCTGCGTTACCTTCTCGGGCCTGTCCAAGTCCCATATGGTCGCAGGCTTCCGTGTCGGCTGGATGGTCATTACGGGCAATAAAAAGCTTGGCAAGGACTATATGGAGGGAATCAACATGCTCTCCAACATGCGTCTGTGCTCCAATGTACCGGCACAGTCGATCGTGCAGACGGCCCTGGGCGGCTACCAGAGTGTCAATGAGTACCTGGTACCCGGCGGCAGAGTTTATGAGCAGAGAAACTTTATCTACGATGCCCTGAAGGACATCCCGGGAATCAGTGTGGTAAAGCCAAAGGCAGCTTTCTACATCTTCCCGAAGATCGATGTAAAGAAGTTCAACATTACGGACGATATGCAGTTTGCCTATGATTTCCTGCATGAAAAGCAGGTGCTGGTCGTACAGGGCACGGGCTTTAACTGGATCGAGCCGGATCATTTCCGTATTGTCTACCTGCCTCACCGGAGGACCCTCCGCCAGGCAGCGGACAAGCTGGCAGATTTCCTGTCAACATATGAGCAGTAATACAATTTCAGACAGGCTTTTATGGAAGGATCCCGGATACTCCGCATAACGAGCGTCCGGGATCCTTCTGGTATTAGGGACGTTTTGACATCGCAGGCACAGGAAAGTGAAGTGCAGTCCTGCGGAAGCAAAGAGATACACAGGCAGCATCAGTAGAGCAGTATGGATCCTATATGGATCGATAGAAATCAGCAGACGGGGGAAGATGCGATTGGTGAGAAGCAGAAGGAACAGGTAAAAGGAGGACGCAAAGATGACCAATTTTCAGACTAAGATCACGCCTGAGATCGTGGCACTGGCCGAGCTCTGCCAGGAGAATTCCAGCATAGAAGCCTCTTTATACAGGCAGTATGAGGTAAAGAAGGGGCTCCGCGACCTGGATGGCCAGGGTGTACGCGCCGGATTGACGAATGTATCGGCGATCCTTTCTTTCAAAGCGGAAGATGGAAAGCGGGTGCCGATCCCGGGTGAGCTGTATTACCGCGGGATCAATATCAACGACCTGACCAAAGGGTTTGTAGAGGAAAAACGCTATGGCTTTGCGGAAACGACGTACCTTCTGATCTTCGGAAAGCTGCCCACTATGCAGGAGCTGGAGGATTTCAAGCAGATCCTAAAGCGGCAGCGGTCCCTGCCAAAGAATTTTGTCCGGGATGTTGTCATGAAAGCGCCGAGCCAGGATATGATGAATACCTTATCCCGAAGTGTTTTGACCCTCTATTCCTATGACAGGCAGGCGGATGACATCTCCCTTCCAAACGTTTTGCGGCAGTGTCTGAACCTGATCTCGGTCTTTCCGATGCTGTCGGTCTACGGATACCAGGCGTACAATCACTATATCCGCGGAAAAAGTCTGTATATCCACAATCCATCCAGCCGGCTGTCCCAGGCAGAAAATATCCTGCGGATGCTGCGCCCGGACAAGAAATATACGGAGCTCGAAGCCAAGGTTCTGGATCTGGCTCTGGTCCTGCATATGGAGCATGGCGGAGGAAACAACTCGACCTTTACGACCCATGTGGTGACTTCCTCCGGGACAGACACCTATTCGACTATGGCAGCGGCACTAGGTTCACTAAAAGGGCCGAAGCATGGCGGCGCCAACATAAAGGTCGTCCAGATGTTTGATGACCTGAAGAAAAACGTCAGGGATGCCACGGACGAGGAGGCCGTTGCCGACTATCTGCGCAAGCTTCTCCACAAGGAAGCCTTCGATCACAAGGGCCTGATCTATGGAATGGGCCATGCCGTCTATTCCATCTCGGATCCCAGAGCGCTTATTTTCCGCAGCTTCGTTGAAAAGCTGGCGGTGGAAAAGGGCAGGGAAAAAGATTACAGGATGTATGCACTGGTCGAGCAGCTGGCGCCAAAGATCATTGGTGAGGAACGGCATATCTACAAGGGCGTCAGCGCGAACGTCGACTTTTACAGCGGCTTTGTTTACAGCATGCTGGATCTTCCCATAGAACTCTATACGCCGATCTTTGCCTGCGCAAGGATCGTGGGCTGGAGCGCACACCGGATGGAGGAGCTGATCAACGTCGACAAGATCATACGTCCCGCGTATATGAATATCTGTGAGCCCACAGAGTATATTCCGATCGCGGAGAGGTAAGGCAACGGCATAGTCAGAAAGAGAGCCTGCATGCCAGGGTATTTTGGTCACAGAGCGGTAAGACCGGATGCTGGCAATTTGCAGGAGAGCCTGCCCGCAAAAGTTTACTGTTGAAATTGGAAACGAAATAATATAGAATAAACGGAGATTATGTCATAGTACAGACACGCATATAAAGGAGGAACATCAGAATGGCAGATGTATCAGCTGGCGATTTCAGAAATGGAATTACCCTGGAGATTGAAGGTAAGGTCGTGCAGGTTATCGAGTTTCAGCACGTAAAACCCGGTAAAGGTGCTGCCTTTGTAAGAACGAAACTGAAAGATGTGATCAATGGCGGCGTCGTCGAGAAGACCTTCCGTCCGACCGAGAAGTTCCCGGCAGCCAGGATCGACCGCAAGGAGATGCAGTATCTCTACAATGACGGTGATCTGTTCTACTTCATGGACACCGAGACCTTCGACCAGATCGCAGTTAACAACGAGACAGTAGGAGATTCCCTGAAGTTCGTCAAGGAGAACGAGATGGTCAAGCTCAACTCCTACAACGGCAGTGTATTCGCAGTCGAGGCTCCTCTGTTTGTTGAGCTTGAGATTACCGAGACCGAGCCGGGCTTTGCCGGCAATACGGCACAGGGCGCTTCCAAGCCGGCCACGGTCGAGACTGGTGCACAGATCAGCGTTCCGCTGTTCGTCAACCAGGGCGACGTAGTTCAGATCGATACCAGAACAGGTGAATATCTCAAGCGTGTCTGATGATTTTATAGAGTTCTGATATCTCAAGACAAGAATTTACGGACCTGCCGCAGTCAGCTGCGGCAGGCCCTTGTATCATTTCTTTGCCTGCTGTCCGTTCGGGCAGCTGCTTTCCAGACCGGAACAGAACAGCGTGTTGGCACATTCGGGCTGTGCCGTCCATCTCAAGAGCGCTCTGGCGTTCCTGTTTTGATGCGCACGGATGCATAAGCAGCTTTCTCTGTGGGCATCTGCCTTTTACGTTCTGTTTTTTCTCATTTTCATTTTCCTGTTTGTGACAGACCATTTTCGCATATATGGCGGGGAGGGTCCTGCTTTTATGCGCCAAAAAACAGACAGGAGAAGAAGCATATGGAATTCGAAGAATTTAAGCAGGTTTTTACGGAAGAGCTCAGATGCAAAGCCAGGGAAGAGAAGATCTGCATTACCTTTGTGCAAAAGATCAACAGCGGGAGAAAGGAGGCGATCACACTGATGCTGCCGCCGGGAGCGCTCTCGCCGACGATCACGCTGGAAGACATTTTTCTGGAATATAAACGTGCAGGTACGTATGACGGCCTTGCAGAATTTGTGCTGGGGCAGCTGAAGAAGGGGAAGGAGAAGACAGATGGGATCCGGCTGGATCTCAGCTCCTTTGAGGGGATCCGCAACCGTATCTTCTGCCGGCTGATCAACCGGACGGCAAATGAAGAGCTGCTTAAAAATGTACCCTGCAGAAGCTGGATGGATCTGGCCATCGTTTGCTATATCCAGATCGGCGACTGGGCGCCGGGAGGCTCTGCCCAGGTGACCAGGGAACTGGTGCAGCGTTGGCATGTCACAGAGGAAGAGGTCATGGATACAGCCTGGAAAAACACGATGGAACAAAAGGATCCCTTCTTTCGAAGCCTTGGCAGCGTGCTCTGTGAGATGCAGGAGCAGGCAGGGATCAGCGGTCCGGACTGGCAGACCGAAGGGAGACTGTATCTTTTGTCAAACCGGGAGCGGTGGTATGGATCCGTGTGCATGGCTTATCCGCTGATCCCCTTCTTCATCGAGAAATCACTGCAGGTACCGGCCTATTATATCCTGCCAAGCAGCATACATGAATGGCTGATCCTGCCGGATCGGGGAGAGATCACAAGGGATGAGCTGGACAGTCTGATCCGCAGAGTAAATGCAACCGAAGTTGACCCTGCAGAGGTTCTGAGTGATCACGCCTACTATTATTCCGGCGGACATATCCAGACAGTATAAGACAAAGCTTAGCACGGGCAAGGCCGTTTCCATGGAAAGACGGTGGCCATCCTGTGGGCTGCAGCAGGAATGATGAGGTGTTCCTAAACACATTTGAGCTGCAGCAGGGATGACGAAGTGTTTCGATGCACATGTTAAAGACAAGGCTCCCGCTTTTTTAAGGCTGCGGATGGCGCCATAAAAAGCGTAAGCTCCAAAAAGAAGGTCGGAGAAGCGGGAGCCTGATCCATGTAAAGCGGGAGTCTGATCCATACAAAGCGGAAACCTGATCCATACAAAGCGGAAGCCTGGAGCATACGTTTTGGATTTGACAATTGACCATACCTGTGGTATTATTCCTATGTTGCGGACATGAACGTGTGCTTTGCATGCGCGGATCTGCAAAGATACACTTGTAGCTCAGGGGATAGAGCAACGGTTTCCGGTACCGTGTGTCGGGGGTTCGAATCCCTCCAGGTGTGCGGTAAGAGGCATGAGAAAAGTGATTTCACTTTATCTCATGCCTCTTTGTTTTCTCTCTTTTTCTGAATTGTTTGCAAGCTGCCGGTGAAGATGATATAATGGTACAGTTAATAGGGGGATTACATCCAGAAAGGGGAGTAACCAATGGCAGGTACAAACAAAAAGAAAAATGAAGACGGTAATTCAACCGTTGAGTGGATTTCCGACAACCTCAGATATTTTGAACTCATCGCGATCGTAGTCGTTCTGATCGTGGTCGTATTCTTTGTCTTCCGTGCGGTTGCGGGCAATGGCTTTTTCGGATCCGGAACAAAGAACGCGGGCGGCGAGGCAGTTGCAGCTGCTTCCTCGGCAGAAGATATTGTTGAACAGACCGCGGCTGAGACGACTCCTGCAGCTGTTTCCGCTTCTTCCGCTACGGAGATCGTAACAGCATCTGCAAGCTCCGCGTCTTCTGCAGCATCTTCCACTTCTGAGGAAGAAACGGCAGCATCGTCTGAAGAGGAGCCGGCAGAAGAGGTTCCTGAGGTCGAGGCACCGGCAATTCCCGAGGGCGCATCCATGGATTATTCGGACGGTGATGTCCTGACCGCAGCAGAGAATTATCTGAACGGCCTGATCGAATCCGGAGCCAGCGAGGGCGTAGAGTCCTACAACTGGATCAACACCTACAGCTATCCGGGATATGCAGACGGAGAGGTTGTTGCTCTGGCATGCTACCATTACAAGTATACAGATTTCGAGGATTACATCCCCGGCCTTACCGCTCTGTATCTTGTTCCCGGTGAGGATGGCACGCTGACCGCGACCGAGGATCTCAGCCCGGAGCAGATGGCCTATCTGCAGTCCGTTGCCGAGACCGCTGAGGTCAAGGATCTGATCGCCAACATCGGCGCTCAGTACCAGAGTGTGATCGACAGCAACCCAGAGCTTGCCGCTTATGTGAATGGCGGAGAATGATCAATCATGAGAATTAATAAGTATCTCAGCGAATGCGGTGTGTGTTCGCGGAGAGAGGCTGACCGGCTTGTAGAAGCCGGTCATGTTTCTATAAACGGAAAAATTGCAGAACCAGGATCCCAGGCAGAGATGGGGGATGTGGTCACAGTGAATGGCCGTCAGGTGAGTATTCCTTCCGAGAGGACTTACCTGAAGCTGTACAAGCCGGAGGGCGTTGTCTGCACCTTTGAGACCAGAGAAAAAAACAATCTGGGAAATTATCTCCACTATCCGAAGCGGGTCACCTATGCCGGCAGGCTGGATAAAAATTCGGAGGGACTGCTGATCCTGACGGATGACGGGGACCTGATACAGCAAATGATGGCAGCCAGAAACGCCCATGAAAAGGAATATGAGGTCACCGTCAACAAGGATATCACCGAAGAGTTCCTGACAGGCATGGCCGGCGGCGTGTACTTGAAGGATCTGGATGTGACGACACGGCCCTGCCAGGTCATACAGACGGGCAGCCGTTCCTTCCGCATCATCCTGACCCAGGGGCTGAACCGGCAGATCCGGCGGATGTGCCAGGCCTTTGGGTATGGCGTGCGGACACTAAAGAGGGTCCGGGTCGTCAATATCCTTCTGGGTGATATGAAGAAGGGGGAGCTGCTGCCCCTCACACGTGCGGAGATCGAGGAACTGAAGAAAACAGTTGGAGAGCAGGGATGATGCAGAATGACAGGATGAAGGAGCTGGTGGAGCTCCTGAACAGGGCTTCCCGCGCATATTATGCGGAAGACCGTGAGATCATGAGCAACTATGAATATGACGCGCTGTACGACGAGCTGGTGCGCCTGGAGGAGGAGACGGGTACAGTCCTGGCCAATTCACCGACCTTAAGGGTCGGCTATGAAGCCGTGGATGAGCTGCCAAAGGAGCGCCATGAGCGGCCGATGCTTTCTCTGGACAAGACGAAAGACATCGAACAGCTGAAGAGCTTTGCGGGGCAGAACAAAACACTTCTTTCCTGGAAAATGGACGGCCTGACCATCGTCCTGACCTATCGCGAGGGTGCGCTGGAAAAGGCTGTCACCCGGGGAAACGGTGTGATCGGTGAGGTCGTGACAAACAATGCGCGCACCTTTGTCAATCTGCCGCTTCGCATTCCCTTTAAGGGCGAGCTGGTGCTCCGCGGAGAGGCCATCATCACCTATTCAGATTTTGAACGGATCAATGAGGAAATCGAGGATGCGGAGGCGCGCTACAAGAACCCGCGAAATCTCTGCAGCGGCTCGGTGCGTCAGCTCAGCAACGCAGTAACGGCAGCCAGAAATGTCCGGTTTTATGCCTTTTCGCTGGTTCGGGCAGAGGGTGTTGATTTTGCCAACTCCCGGGAGGCACAGTTCCAGTGGCTGGCTGCGCAGGGCTTCCAGGTCGTCGAGTACCGGGTCGTCACCGCCAGCAATATGGAGGAAACGGTCGCCTGGTTTGCCGATCAGGTTACCCGCAACGATTTTCCGTCGGACGGTCTGGTGGCGCTGTATGATGACATCGCTTATGGCGAATCCCTCGGCACGACAGCAAAGTTTCCGCGAAATGCCTATGCCTTCAAATGGGCGGATGAGAAACGCACGACGCACCTCCTGGAGATCGAGTGGAGCCCGTCCCGTACCGGCCTGCTGAATCCTGTCGCGATCTTTGAACCGGTGGAGCTGGAAGGAACGACCGTGTCCAGAGCCAGCGTACACAATATCAGCATCATGCGTGCACTGGATCTGGGGATCGGAGATGAGATCGAGGTCTACAAGGCAAACATGATCATTCCCCAGATCGCGGACAACCTGACCAGAAGCGGTCTGGTTCCTGTTCCGGAGCGCTGTCCGGTCTGCGGCGGCGAGGCAAGGATCCACCGGACCGGAGATGTGGAGACGCTGTACTGCGAGAACCCGGCATGCCCGGCCAAGGCGATGAAATCCTACACACTGTTTGTCAGCCGTGACGCGCTGAACATTGACGGCATGTCAGAGGCTACACTGGAAAAATTTATGGCACACGGCCTGATCCATTCCTACGGCGATCTTTTCCGTCTGGATGCGCACAGGGATGCCATCGTTGCGCTGGAAGGCTTTGGTGAAAAGTCCTATGAAAAACTCTGGTCCGGCATTCAGAAGGCCAGACAGACGACAGTATCCCGCCTGATCTATGCGCTGGGGATCCCGAATATCGGCGTGGCGACAGCAAAGCTCATCGCAAAGGCCTGCGGGGAAGACATGGACAGGGTACGGCATGCCGCAAAGGAGGAGCTCAGCGGAATAGACGGAATCGGCGAGGTGATCGCCGATGCATATGTTCGCTGGTGGCAGAAGGAAGAGAACGGCCGGATGGTGGACGACCTTCTAGCATATCTTACCTTTAATCGTGAATACGAGGAGGGCGGCGAAGAGCGGCTAAAAGGAAAAACCTTCGTGATCACCGGCAGCCTGGAGCATTTCGCCAACCGCGGTGAGCTAAAGGCGCTGATCGAAAAGCAGGGCGGCAAAGTGACCGGCAGCGTCAGCGCAAAGACCGATTACCTGATCAACAATGATGTAAATTCCGGCTCATCAAAGAACAAAAAAGCCAGAGAGCTTGGCATACCGATCCTATCCGAGGAGGCATTTCTGCAGCTGGCAGGAGAGCAGCCAGAGGAGGCATAGAAGGTACCGCTTCAGCGTATGGCTGTCCGGATTGCCTGTCAGGAAAAGACACAGATGAAAAAACGTGCATACCCATTCCGAAGGAAACCGTTCATTGCGTATTTCCTGAAGATAGAGTATGCACGTTTTTTATACTGTGTTAATGCTCCGGGAACAGGCTCAGCATGATGTTTGCCCGCTCCACGCCGACGGCCTCAGTGTTGTTGGCAAAGATGACGTCGTTGATGTTGTGGTCGATGCAGAACTGTGTGAGGTCACCGTAATAGTAGCGGTAATCGATCACGTGGATGTACTGGTAATGATCGACCAGGAACGGAACCAGTGCATTTCCAAAGGATTCCTTGATCACGACAGCGGAGCTTCCGTCTGTTACGGCAGGATTCTCGATCCGTTCATAGGGCTGGTCGCCGGCGATGAAGGAGAGGTACTTGTTTGCGCTGTGGAATTCGGTTGCATCTGCAACGATGGGATATTCCACCGTATTGCCGTTTACGTCCGTGTAGGTCATGGTGTTGGTTCCCATCGGGATCCATGCATGGACGGTGTCCGGATTGTCCGCCAGAGCCTGTGCCTGGTTGCTGTAGCTGTAGTAGGTGCCCAGGAAGCCCGGGAACTGCATTTCCTGGAACTCGCTGAGCTCATGGGGTGTAACGCCCTTGACCTGACAGAACTGCCGGTATGCATAGTAGGCGCCCAGCGCGCTCCAGTGATGATCGGTCTGGTAATAAATGTATTCCGAGTTGTGCCTGACGAGCTCGTCAAAGACCGGTACTTTTTTCACTTCATCGCTGATGCGGCTGTACATGTAGGCGATGGCGTCGCCCTGATAGGAGCCGCCCAGGGATTCCTGCACATTCTGGTCCAGACAAACACCGAAGCTGGTGGGAATGATCATATCATACACGTTGATATTCGGATTCAGACGGGCACGCACCGTGTTCAGCATGGATGCGTAGGCATCGGCGTTGTCCTGACTGAAATAGTAGATATCAAAGCCGCGGTTTCCCGTAATATAGACGGTACCGATCATCTCCGGCAGGTCATGGATGGTGCCATCGGGAAGGTTCTCCTCCGCAGGCTCCTGTTCGGCCGGCGCTTCCTCTGCGGGAACGTCCGCTTTTTCTTCTTCGGGCTTATCCGCAGCAGCGGTCTCGCCGGTGGAAGAGGAGGATACAGCTGCCACGCTTTCTCCGGATGTTTCCGGGAGCTCGGCAGATGTGCCGACCATTTCCGGAGATCCGGATACAGATCCGGACGGAGTTGGCGTCGAGGTGATCAGCGGGGCAACATTGCCCTCTGTCACATCGGGAATGGCGTCTGCCTGGGTGGCGGGTACCGTACCGTAGATCGCCGTCGTGCGGAAGCCAAACAGCTCCTCCACGGATGAATTGATCTGGATCATTCGTTCTCTCAGCGGGTAGGTATCCGAATACCATACGACGATATCCGAGAACCATTCTCCCTCCAGGACCCCGTCCAGGGTAGGATCGGGAAATGTGGCGAGCGTGCGCTTTTCCTGGTCGGAGTAGGTCGGACGAAGCGGCATGATCAGGCCGATGACGGAAAGAACCAGGATCAGGACACCGATCAGGCCGAGAAAGATCTTCCGCCACAGGTTATGTACAGTGATGTTTTTTTCGAGATATTCCTGAAGATTCGTATCAGACATCTATCTTCCTCGATCAGAATTCATTATACAGGAACGGTGAGTAGGTGTTGCCGGCCATTGCGCAGATGGCGAGGACCAGAAGCACGGCAGCAAGCAGGAGCTGTGCTCCGTACAGAACGGCCTTGGATACGCGCTTTTCCTGAAGAACGACCTCGGCCTTCCGGTACAGGACCGGATACAGCGGGGTACAGACAAGCACTGCCACCAGGATCAGGATGATGTTGTTGGTGACGGTAAGGCTCAGCGTTCTGGAATAGAAGCCGGCGGGCGAATGGCCAAAATATCCGGCGGCGGCCAGTTTCAGCTCAGAGAAATCCTCAAAGCGGAAGAGCAGCCAGCCAAAGTTGACGGCAAGCAGTGTATATATGTGCAGCAGAACACGTTTCAGGATCTGCAGGGCACGATTGCCAGGCTGGCTCGCAGACTGGCTTTCAGGCTGGCTGTCAGCCTGGACTTCCTGCACCGGGTGGATGAGCTTGGCGATGATATTTTCGATGACGATCAGAATAAAATAGTAGAGACCCCAGAGGATGTAATTCCAGTTGCTGCCATGCCAGAGACCGGTAAGCAGCCAGACGGTCAGAAGGTTCAGGATCTGCCGCAGGAAGCCCACGCGGTTTCCGCCCATGGGAATATAGACATAGTCCCGGAAAAACATGCTCAGGGAGATATGCCAGCGTCTCCAGAAATCCCGGATGGACGAAGCAATATAGGGATAATTGAAATTCTCTTTAAAATGAAAGCCGATCATCTGGCCAAGGCCGAGAGCCATATCCGAATAGGCGGAGAAGTCCAGATAGATCTGCAGGCTGAAGAGAAGAGAACCCAGCCAGATCCCACAGGTGGAAATATCGCCGATCCCGCCGGCTGCCGGATACAGGGTATCCGCAAGTCTGCCGCACTGGTCAGCCAGGATCGCCTTTTTGGCCAGACCAAAGCAGAAGCGGAGCGTGCCCTGGGAGAGGTCGGCCAGACGGAACTGCCGGACACGCAGCTCACTCTTTGTGTCGGCATAGCGGACGATGGGCCCCTGCAGCACGTGGTGGAACTGGCAGGTATAGATCAGCAGCAGCCAGAAATTCCGCTCTGCCCGGCAGCGCCGGAGATACACATCGGCAACATAGGAGATCAGCTTGAAGGTAAAGAAGGAGATTCCCAGCGGCAGGACGATGTTGAGTATAGGAAGCCTGAGGCCGGCGATGCGGTTGACGATGCGGGTGAAAAAGCCAAGATACTTGAAGATGGCCAGAACGAACAGGAACAGGCCTGTGTTCAGAACAAGAAGCCGTTTCCGCTCAGGATCATTCTCATCGAGCCTGTCCAGGAAGAGTCCGGTACACCAGGCAAGGAACGTCTCTGTAATAAGAAGAAACAGTGCACCGATACCACCGAAGGCGTAGAAAACCAGCGAAAATAAAAGCAGAACCGCATTTTTGCGAGACTGCCCGGGCACAAGAAAATAGATTGTCAGGAATACTGGGAAGAAAAGAAGTACAAAAATTAAGCTGGAAAAAGTCATAATATTCCCCTCGACATAACCCCTCTTTCAGTGTTATGTTAATTCAAGAGATGAAATGTGTCAAGGAAGAAATACGATGGAAGCAGCGTGTAAAATAGTCGGATCATGCGGCGGATGTTCCTATTTAAATATGGAATATGCCGCACAGAAAAAGAAAAAGGAAAAAGAGGTGGAGCAGATCCTGTCCGGATTATGCAAGGTCCGCCCGATCCTTGGGATGGACGATCCCTGGCATTATAGGAACAAGGTCAGCGCTGCTTTTCAGAGAAGAAGAGACGGACGCATCGTTTCCGGGATCTATGAGGCGGGCACACACCGTGTGCTGCCGGTGGAATCCTGTCTGATCGAGGACCAGGATGCAGATGCCATCATCGGCACGATCCGGTCACTGATCCCTTCCTTTCGCATCCGGGTCTATGATGAGGATACCGGCTATGGCCTGCTTAGGCACGTCATGATCCGGAAAGCCCACGCGACTGGTCAGATCCTGGTGATCCTGGTCGTGGCTGATCCCGTATTTCCTTCAAAAAACAATTTTGTCAAGGCACTTCGGAAGGCACATCCTGAGATCACCTCCATCGTGCTCAATGTCAACAGCCGGCAGACCAGCATGGTCCTCGGAGACAGAAACATTGTCCTTTACGGCAAAGGTTTTATCGAGGATGTCCTCTGCGGGAAGCGGTTTCGGCTGTCTCCCCAGTCCTTTTATCAGGTCAATTCACTTCAGACCGAGGTGCTGTATGGCAAGGCGCTGGAGCTGGCCGGACTTTCCGGAAAGGAGACAGTTCTGGATGCCTACTGCGGGATCGGTACGATAGGGATCACGGCATCGGACAAGGCAGAGCGCGTTGTGGGTGTGGAGCTGAATCCCGAGGCAGTCAGAGATGCCGCGGCAAACGCCAGATTGAACAGGATCGGCAACATCCGCTTTTTCTGCCGCGATGCAACGGAATTCCTGGTGGATATGGCTGCGCGCGGAGAGAAGATGGATGTACTGTTCATGGATCCGCCGCGGAGCGGAAGCACGGAGGCATTTATCCGGGCTGCTGCTTCGATGGGACCTGAGAGGATCGTCTATATATCCTGCAATCCGGTGACGATGGCACGGGATATGAAGGTGTTCCGCGGCCTGCATTATCAGGCAAAGGAGGCCTGGCCGGTGGATATGTTCCCGTGGACGAAGGAGATCGAAGTTGCTGCGCTGCTGACAAGAAAATAATGACCGCTGATATGGAGCATAAATAACAGATGAATTTATATGAAGCAATTTCGGTGCGGAGGTCCGTCAGAAGCTATACCGCTGAGGTGGTCAGCGAGGAAAAGCTGGATGCCATTCGCCGCAGATTTCGAGAGCTGCCGAACCTGTTCGGAGACATCGAAACCGATATCACGATCGTAAATGGCCAGCTGTATCCCATCGGGCTCTCCCGGCTGCAGGCGGTAAAAGCTCCCTATTACATTGTATTCTATTCGGAGAAGGCGCCCCGCTACCAGATGAATATGGGATTTTTGATGGAGCAGACCGCACTTTTCCTGTGCAGTGAGGGATTTGGGACCTGCTTTGTCGGGAATACAAATGTACGCAAGAATCTGCGGACAAAGGGAGAACTGGAGCTAACCGGCATACTGGCCTTCGGCATCACAAAAGAGAGCCATATCCGCAAGCGGACCGAGGCAAAGCGTCTGCCGCTGGAGGAGCTCTGTGTGTACAAGGAAGTGCCAAGACAGTGGATGAAGCAGCTGCTGCAGGCAGCCAGGCTGGCACCTTCCAGCATGAATTCCCAGCCATGGCGTTTTGTGGTCTATGATGACAGGATCCACATTTTTACCAAGAAACACCGGACCGATCAGCTGGGCAGGTACCATTGGGAAGAGGTCAACTTTGGTATTATGTTTGCCCATATCATGATCGCAGCCGAAGAGTACTGGCTGGATGTCGATCTGATCCGGCTGGAGAATATCTCTCACAAAAACTTCCCGAATAACCAGTATGTCCTCAGCGCGATCATGAAGTCATAGACAGGCGGAAAGGGACGGAAGCCGCAGGGCAGTACGGCGGAGAAAAAACAGGGCAGAAATTCATAAAACAAAAAAATAAAAAAATTTGAAGATAACCGTTGACAAAGATCAGAGAATAGGGTATATTCATCATTGTCAGTTTTGAGGAGACAAAACCGACAATGATATGCGCGAGTGGCTCAGGGGTGGAGTACAACCTTGCCAAGGTTGGGGTCGCGGGTTCGAATCCCGTCTCGCGCTCGCAGGAGGTCATCAGAGGATGACCTCTTTTTTCATTCTTTGGGAATTACTCTCGCTGGGATCAAGGTTTCTGAGCTGCTTTGTTCAAGGCTTTAGATCACGTACGCCTGACATTTGGATCGCACATCCGCCTGGCATGCGGATCGCACTTTCATAGTGCGCTTTTTTTATTTGTGTGCTACAATATATTGACATGCCTGTCGGAATGTGATACTGAATCTTGAGACATCAGGGATGAACAATGGTTTTGTTTTTTAATCTGATACGAGAAGGAGAGCCACAATGATTGATGTAACGGCTATGGGCGAAGTGCTGATCGATTTTACCCCGTGCGGGCTGAGTGAAGGCGGAAGAAATGTTTTTGAGCAGAATCCCGGCGGAGCACCGGCCAATGTTCTGGTAGCCCTTTCAAGGCTGGGATACCGTACCGCATTTATCGGCAAGGTCGGCGATGACATGCACGGCCGGCTTCTGGAAGATACACTGAAGGAAAATAAGGTTGATGTTTCCGGCCTTTGCATTGATCCGGCATATTTCACTACGCTTGCCTTCGTCCAGCTGAAGGACGGAGAGCGGGATTTTTCCTTCGCACGTAAGCCGGGCGCAGATACCCAGATCCGTCCGGATGAGGTCAACCTTGACGTTCTGAACCAGTCGTTTATTTTCCATTTCGGCTCACTTTCTCTGACAGATGAGCCGGCCAGGAGCGCTACGCTTTTTGCTGTGGAGCATGCGAAGAAGGCTGGTGCCGTGATCTCCTATGATCCCAATTACCGTGCACCCCTGTGGCCGAATGAAGAAACCGCCAGACGGACGATGCGCTCCGTGGTGCCCTATGTGGATATCATGAAGATCTCCGACGAGGAGACAGAGCTTCTGACGGATGTTTCGGATCCCTATGAGGCAGCGGGCGTTCTCCTGGATCAGGGAGTGAAATGTGTCGTTGTTACCCTTGGTGCGGAAGGTGCCATGCTCCGCACGAAGGAGTTTACGGTAAAGGAGCCCACCAGGGCAGCCCGGGTCGTGGATACGACAGGCGCAGGCGATTCCTTCTGGGGCGGCCTGCTTTCCCGCTTTGCAGAGTTCAATGTCCGTCCGGATGAACTGACGAGCGAACAGGCTTCCGATTTCCTTCGCTTTGCGAATATCGTGGCCGGTCTCTGTGTGGAGAAGCGGGGAGCGATCCCTGCCATGCCGGACCGGGATTCTGTCATGGCGGTCTACAATATGAAATTAGATAAATTCTGATATCGAGGTTATTATGCGCAAGAATCGCAGACAAATTTTTGCTTCCATACTTGCCCTGCTGATCGCTCTGATCATGGTGCTGTCCATGGGTGCTGCCATGGTATCTGGAGAAGAGATGGTACAGGATACCTCTGACGCCCAGATGGCGGAGACCATGTCCGTGACAGAGGAGATACCTGCAGAGGAAAGTGGGGAAAGCGGCACCGGCGGTTCCCTGATTACCGGCGGTTCTGCTATGGCCGGATTTTCTGCCGAAAATGCCGTCTTTATTGACAACATCAACATCACCGGACTTACCAGGGAAGAGATCGTTCAGGCAGTGGATGCCCGGATGCAGGAGCTTTCCGAGCAGGTCATTATCCTTTATGCCGGACGCAACAGCGCCCGCGTTACCGCGGGTGAGCTGGGGCTTACCTATAATAATACGGATGTGATCGATGAGGCTCTTTCCATCGGAAACAGCGGCAATGTGCTGAAGCGTTTCCTGGCCGACCGGTATCTGAACAGCAGAGGCAATATTATCCTGGATCTTGATTTTTCTGTTTCCAGGGAACTTGCCGAGGCTGTGATCTACCAGAATCTTGGTCTTCTGAATTCGGAGCCCAAGTCCAACGGCCTAAAGCTGAATGACAACAATACCTTTACCATGACCGAGAGCCGTGACGGTGTCGTCGTCAATGTAGAAACCTCCATAGACAAGCTGGTTGACTATATGGACAACGAATGGCACGGCGGTCAGGGCGGTGTCTGTCTGGATGCGGAGATCTCGGAAGCGGGTGACGCATCAGATCAGCTGAAGCGGATCAAGGATCTGCTTGGCAGTGCATCTACGAATTATGCGACAGGAAACACGAACCATGACACGAATGTTGAGCTTGCTGCCAAGAATATCGACGGCACTGTGATCTATCCGGGAGAAGAATTCTCTGCCAGCCAGGCCATTGGACCGACAACCGAGGAGTATGGCTTCCTGCCGGCAAGTTCCTACGAAGCTGGTAAGATCGTGGATACCTACGGCGGCGGCGTCTGCCAGGTGACCTCCTGTCTCTACTGTGCGATGCTGGAGGCTGAACTGGAGGTGACCGAGCGGCACAACCATTCCTATCTGGTTTCCTACGTTACGCCGGGCTTTGACGCGACGATCGCCGAGAATCTTCTGGATTACCGGTTTGTGAATAATACCGAAGCGCCGATCTACATCCAGGCGATCCTGAAGAACGGAACTCTGATCTTCAATTTCTATGGAGAGGAGTATCGGCCGTCCAACCGGACCATTGAGTACAACTCCGTATATAAGGACACAGAGGATGTCGAAAACGCCTATGAGACAGATGCCAACCAGGCTTTTGGAACGATCCTGACCGGCGGCGGCATCATGGGCGTCGAGGCAGAACTCTGGAAATACATCTACATCGACGGTGAACTGGATTCCCAGGAACTTGTAAACTACAGCAAATATGATATGCTTCCGTTCACCTATACCGTAGGGACAAAGAACGCAGATGCGGAAACTCTTCAGGCGATCAACCAGGCGGTGGCAAATGAGGATTACGCGGCGATTCAGTATGCCGTTGGCTTTGGATCGGTGATCCAGCAGGAGGTCGGAGAGAATTGAATATCGGAAAACTGCCGGAGCCAGTACTGCTAAGATCCGTGCTCAGACAGGTCGGCCACAGGAGAAGCGAGGTGATTGCCGGACCGGCTGTGGGCGTGGACTGTGCAGCTCTGAAAGCCGGCGAAAACGAGATCTTTGTTCTGTCTACGGACCCGATCACCGGCACGGTAAAGGATCTTGGAAGCCACTGCATCCATGTGACGGCCAATGACCTGGCGGCCTCGGGAGCAGAGCCTGTCGGCGTTATGCTGACCATGCTGCTGCCTCCGTGCATCGAGGAGCCTGAGATCCGGCAGATCATGCAGGATGCGGAGAAGACCTGTGCTTCTCTGAATATGGAGATCCTGGGCGGACACACGGAGATCACCCGGGCGGTGGAGCAGCCGCTGATCACGGTCACTGGGATCGGCAGAATGCGCGAAGAAGCATTCCTTGATCCGGCCCGGATAAAGCCGGGACAGGATGTGGTGATCACCAAATGGATCGGCCTGGAGGCAACGACGATCCTGGCAAAGGAAAAGGAGACAGAGCTGCTTTCAAGGTTTTCTCCCGAATTCATCCGGAAAGCCAGAGAATTTGACCAGTATCTATCCGTCGTGCCCGATGCCCGTGCGGCGATCGGCAGCGGCGTATGCTGGATGCACGATATCACAGAGGGCGGCGTATTCGGTGCGCTCTGGGAGGTCGCATCCGCAGGAAATACCGGGCTGGAGATCGAGCTTAAGGCGATCCCCATCCGTCAGGAGACGGTGGAGATCTGTGAATTCTTCGATCTGAACCCTTATCAGATCATGTCAAGTGGTTCCATGCTGATCGTGGCCGAAGACGGCAGAAAAGTGACAGAGGCACTCAAAAACGCCGGGATCCCGGCTGCTGTTGTAGGCAGAACGACAGAGGGAAATGACCGGATCCTCAGAAACGGCGGAGAGGTACGCTACCTGGACAGGCCGCATACCGATGAGCTATACAAGGTGATGTAGCATGGCACACTTCCATATCGTACTGCATGAGCCGGAAATACCGGCCAATACAGGAAATATCGGGCGGACCTGTGTCGCTGCCGGCGCAAGCCTTCACCTGATCGAGCCGCTCGGCTTTCACCTGACAGAAAAGGCAATAAAACGGGCCGGGATGGACTACTGGTCACATCTGGATGTGCACCGTTACATCGACTACCGGGATTTCCTGGAAAAAAATCCCGGAGCGCATATCTACTATGCGACCACCAAAGGGCCCAGATGCTATACAGACATCGCCTTCGAAGATGAATGCTACATCATGTTCGGGAAGGAAAGCGCAGGAATCCCCGAAGACATCCTGTACGACAATCAGGAAACCGCCTTCCGGATCCCGATGCTGGAGGAGATCCGTTCTCTGAATCTATCCAATTCCGTGGCGATCGTTCTCTACGAGGCACTGCGGCAGCATGGCTTTGACCATATGCAGCAGAGCGGAGAACTCAGAAACTACACATGGAGATAAAAAAGACTGCTGCACAAGCAGATCATTGTGCATAAACATTCTGGAGGGAACAGATCTCAGTCGGTACTTGGAGGAATGGAACATTCCGACTTAGTACCGCTACGCGAGGACAGAGCGCGAGCGTTTCCCGCAAGAATATTTATGCACATAATGAGCTGAGTGCAGCAGCCTTCATTTTATGCGATGCATATCGCACAACGCCTCCCTGGAAGGCATTACGCAAACGGCTTCGGCCCTGTCGGGCCTGCAGAATGTTTGCTTTAATGTCTTCCAAGGGGGCGTTGTGCTGTTTGTACGTTTTGCCTATTATTCTCCTTGGGGTATTTAGGCTTCCTCCTGCGCGGCGGCCGCCAGGGAGAAGACGAATTCGGAGCCAACACCTTCGGTACTGATTACTGTGATGTTCTGACCGTGCTGGTTGATGATCTCACGCACGATGGACAGACCCAGGCCATTGCCCTTGCGTTCCCGGCCGCGGGATACATCTGTCTTGTAGAAGCGGTCCCAGATCTTGTTGAGGGAGGAGCGGGGGATACCGCAGCCGTGATCCTTGACCTTTACAAAGATCTTTTCATGGCGAAGGTCGCTTTCGATCTCGATGGAAGAACCGTCCTTGCTGAATTTGATGGCATTGTCGATGAGGTTATAGAGGACCTGCTGGATCCTTTCCTTGTCGGCATGGACATAGAGGGATTCCCCGGTCAGCATCAGCTGGATGGAGATCTGCCTCGGACGGCAGGTTCCTTCGAAGGCGGCGGCTGTGTTTCGGATCACGCTGTTGATATCAAAATCCGACCAGTTCAGGATGACTTGTTTCCGGTCCATTCCGTTCAGCATCAGGATCCCGTTGGTCAGTTTGGTCAGGCGTTCTGTCTCGCCAAGAACGATGCGGAGATATTTTTCCTGCATTTCCGGCGGGATCGTTCCGTCCAGCATGGCCTCTACAAAGCCTTTGATGGAGGTGAGCGGAGAGCGGAAGTCATGGGATATGTTGGCGATGAAATTTCGCTCATATTCCCCTGTTTTGTTCATTTCGGTGGCCATATAGTTCAGCGATGAGGCCAGATCGCCCATCTCGTCATGGGAAGTGACATTGATCTGATGATCCAGATCTCCATTGGAATAATGCCGTGTCCCGTCGATGATCCTGCGCACCGGGCGGAGGACCCAGAAATAGACCATGATCAGCACGGGAAGAAAAAGGGCATATAGGATCAGGCAGAAGATGTGCATGATGCCCAGCAGCTGTTCGCGGAAACGGTAGATGTCGTCCATTCCTTTGTGGATGGCGACGTATCCCCGGATCTTCAGGTTTGAGGTGACCGGAACCATGACCGTCAGATGATCCGAATCATAGCAGTCAAAGAAGGTTCCCACCGAATAATAGTCCGAGCCGAGGGCGATGGGATTGAAATCCGGTATCACCTCCGGATCCTCTGTGTCAAGCGGGGCAGCCGTGTTCAGGTAGACGGTGCCGCTGGTGCTGATCAGCCAGATCTCGCCGCTCTGGTAAGCGGCCAGCCCTTTTAGGTTTTTATACAGCGCCTGAAGAGAAGTAAGATAGCTGTTGTCTGTTGTCCGGTGATAAGCGACAAGCGACTCGTCGTTTGCGATGCGGACAGCCTCGCTTGTCATTTTCTGCCCCTCATAGGACAGAATGCACCGGTAGATCATCTGTGAGCCTGCGGTCGACATCAGAATAAAGCCTGCCAGCAGGATTACAGCATACATTACGATGAATTTGAAAATCAGCCGGTTTTTCATAGGCCTGTTGACCTTCGCTCTCTATGGCTGCGGTGCGTATGCCTGCAGCTCATTTTCCGAAAGGACGGCATTACCGTCCCACCTCAAATTTGTAACCGATCCCCCAGACTGTTGCGATAGACCACTTGCCGTTGCCATTGATCTTTTCACGGAGGCGTTTGATATGGACATCGACCGTCCGGGTATCCCCAACATAGTCATAGCCCCAGATATGATCGAGCAGCTGCTCTCTGGTGAAGACCTGATTGGGAGATGAGGCCAAAAAGTAGAGCAGCTCCAGCTCCTTGGGAGGCATATCCAGTGTTTTGCCCTGGTACAGGACGGAGTAATTGGTAAGGTTTATGACCAGATCCGGGTATTCGACGGATTTGACCGGTCCGATGACGGTCTCGGTACTCGGAGCTGCCGGCTGGAACCGGCGGAGAACGGCTTTGACTCTTGCGACCAGCTCTTTGGAATCAAAGGGCTTGATCATGTAATCGTCAGCACCCATCTCCAGGCCAAGTACTTTGTCAAAGATCTCGCCCTTGGCCGACAGCATGATGATCGGCACGTTGGATTTGTGCCGGATCTCCCGGCAGACTTCATAACCGTCCATACCGGGAAGCATCAGGTCAAGCAGGATCAGGTCCGGAGCAAAGGAGACAAAGGCCTTCAGCGCTTCCTCGCCGTCATTAACGATCTCACAGGCAAAGCACTCCTTTGTCAGGTAGAGGGAGATCAGCTCTGCAATATTGTTGTCGTCATCCACGATCAGTATTTTCTGCTTAGCAGCCATAGGGATTATTGCCTCCATAGAATTGCAGGCTGCCTGCGCCGGGGCGCAGACAGCTGTTATTTACATGTATCTTATTTTTTCAGTTTTGCAATGGTCACGCCGGCATCGCCCTCGCCGTACTCGGCCAGGTGATATTCTGCCACGTGCTTGTTTTTCCGCAGAAAGTCCTGGACACCCTTGCGGAGAGCGCCCGTCCCCTTGCCGTGTATGATCCGCACGCTTGACAGATGCGCCAGATAGGCATCATCCAGATATTTGTCAAGCTCACTGACAGCTTCGCTGACCGTCTTGCCGAGGAGATTGATCTCAGCACTCACGGACATGGACTTGGACATCCGGATCTTACCGCTGCCGGTGTGGGCAGCCTTTTTGTTTGTGGCCGACGCATCCTCGTCGATCAGCATAAGATCAGATATATGGACCTTGGAGCGGATAATACCGGTACGCACAAATAGGTAGCCCTTCCCATCTGGACGGGTGCTGACCGTGCCGTTCAGGTTCATGCTTAGGACGCGGACCGCATCACCGATCTGCAGATCCTGCGGCCGCAGCTCTTTCTCGGGCTTTTCTGCCGGCTTTATCCCGGTCTGGCTTTCTTTTTGCTTCAGCTGTTCGCGCAGCTCCGAGCGGCGGCGCTCCATGGCAGAGGAATCCACCGCATTTTTGCGGAATTTCCGGAATTCCTTCATCGTCTGGTCGGCGTAATCCTTTGTTTCCTGAAGGATCGCTCTGGCCTGGTCGTTCGCCTTTTGGAGGATCTGTTCCTTCTGACGGTCCAGATTTTTCTCACGGGTAGCCAGCTCCTTTTCACGGCGGGCCAGCTCATTCCTTGTCCGTTCCATATCGGCCTGCTGCTGCTCAAGGTTTACGCGGTTCTGCTCGAGAGAGCTGAGCACATCCTCAAAAGATTCGTCCTGCTCGCTGATCTGGGCTCTGGCCTCGTCAATGATAAAGGAAGGAATGCCCAGCTTTTCGGAGATGGCGAAGGCATTGCTCTTGCCGGGAACACCGATCAGCAGACGGTAAGTAGGCCGGAGCGTCTGAACATCGAACTCACAGCTGGCGTTTTCCACGCCCGGGGTAGAGAGCGCATAGAGCTTCAACTCACTGTAGTGCGTCGTCGCCATGGTGCGGATCTCCTGCCGGTGAAGGAAGGAAAGGATCGCGATGGCAAGTGCTGCGCCTTCCGTCGGATCTGTGCCGGCACCTAGCTCATCGAACAGGCAAAGAGAATTCTCGTCCGCCTTCTCCAGGAAGGAGACAATATTTGTCATATGGGAGGAGAAGGTACTCAGCGACTGTTCGATGCTCTGCTCGTCACCGATATCTGCGTAGATTTCTGAAAATACAGACAGTTCGGACCGGTCAAGGGCAGGAATGTGAAGTCCCGCCTGTCCCATCAGGGACAGCAGACCGACCGTCTTCAGAGAGACCGTCTTTCCGCCGGTATTTGGACCGGTGATGATCAGCAGATCAAAGGTATCGCCAAGAACGATGTCGATGGGGACGACAACATGCTTTTCGATCAGCGGATGTCTTGCCTTGCGCAGGCGGATGCGGCCATCGGTGTTGAACACCGGCTCGGAAGCATTCATCTCCAGGGACAGCTTTGCCCGGGCAAAAATGAAATCCAGCTCTGCCATGTTTTCCATGTCGTAGAGGATATCTTCGGAGTGCTCGGCCGTCTGCTGGCTGAGGGAGGAGAGGATCACCTCGATCTCTTTGGCTTCCTCGATCTGCAGTTCCCGGATATCGTTATTCAGCTTGACGATCGCCATCGGCTCGATAAAGACCGTCGCTCCTGTGGAAGACTGGTCATGGATCATACCGGGAACCGTGGATTTAAATTCCGCCTTTACCGGTACGCAGTAACGGCCATCACGCATCGTGATCACCGCGTCCTGCAGGCTGCTGCGCAGGGAGCCATTGATCAGGCTGTTCAGCTGGCTGTGGATCCGGTCACCACACTGGGCGATCGAGCGGCGTATCCGGCGAAGGGCCGGACTGGCGTCATCGCTGATCTCATCCTCAGACAGGATGCAGCGGCGGATCTCGGTGGACAGGGGCGTCAGCGGCTCCAGAAGGTCCAGGATGGGATCCAGACTGTCCTCGGATTCATCCGTACGGTCATGCCGGCCGTAGGATTTTATCCGGGCTGTGTTTTCCAGCAGGCCGGCAACAGCCAGGAGCTCTGCCTGGCTCATGGCGCTTCCGACCTCCAGCCGGCGGATCGACATGCCGATATCCCGCACATTTCCAAAGGTAGGATTTCCCTTTCGGAGTATGCGCGCGACAGCGTCGCTGGTCTCTTTCTGCAGGCGGCGGATCTCCCCCAGATCATCGGATGGCTGAAGGGCTGCACATTTATTCCGTCCCATGGCAGAGGTGGCGTGGGTCTCCAGTTTTACAAGTATCTTATCAAATTCCAGTGTTTTGCATGCTTTTTCATTCATAGTACTATTATTGTACCCGAAAACAGGAAGCGATTAAAGAGAGAATTTCCTCCCATTCATAGATTGTTCATAATCGTATGATAGAATACATTATTATTTTGTGAATCTGATCCCTGTATGTTTGCCTGACTTTTCCAGATAATGAGGTATCATATGAGTGAAGATAAGAGCAGAGAAGAAAAATATGATGATGATATACATGCCCGCGGCACGACAGATCCGGCGATGAATTATGGTGATCCGACGGATCCGTCTTCAAAGGAGACTGGCACGGAGAATGCACAGGAGAGCTATCGGTTTATCAATCAGCAGATCAAAAAGAAGCCGGTAAACTGGAAGAAGATCGCTCTTCATGTTTTGTCGCTTGTGGCTTCCGGTATTCTCATCGGTGTTATCGCTGCCTTTACCGGTGCAAGGATGTATCCCATCGCCCAGTCTGTGCTGGGCAAAGGGGAGAAGAGCGGAAAGATCACGATCCCCGCAGATCAGGATCCGAGTCTGGAGCAGGTCGTCTCTGATCCTGCGGCGGCCAGTGTGAGCACGTCGGCTGAAGAAAAGCCCGAAGCAACGGAAGCACCGACGGAAACACCCACAGCAGAACCGACAGAAGAGCCGGAACCTACCACGCCGCCCGTTGCTGATACGCCCGAACCGGAAGCAGAGAAGGCCGTGATCAGCCTTGAAGATTACAAAGCCCTCTATCAGCAGATGATGGAGGTAGCCAGCGAGCCCCAGAAGTCACTGGTCCAGGTGATCGGCATCACCAGCACGATGGACTATTTCAATCAGAACTATGAAAATCAACAGCAGATCGCAGGCGCTGTCATTGCGGAAAATGAGACGGATCTGTTTGTCCTGACGGAATATCGGATCGTGGAGAATGTCGAGCGCATCCAGGTCACATTTTTTGATGGAAGCACAGCAGATGCTATTTTCCAGAAGGCAGATCAGGATACCGGACTTGCCGTACTCAGGGTAAAAAAAGCAGGACTGGAAAAGGAAACGCGGGATGAGCTGTCCATAGCGCCTCTTGGAAATTCCTATACCGTAAGCAGAGGAGAACCTGTTATTGCACTCGGCAGTCCTTTAGGGTATAGTGATTCTGTTGCCTATGGAGCAGTGACCTCGGTCACCAACAAGGTCTCCCTATATGACGTGGAATACAACATTCTCTCGACGGATATCGAGGGAAATTCCGCCGGAACGGGAATACTGATCAATCTGGAAGGTCAGATCGTGGGAATTATCGCCCAGCGCTTCGGAACCAATGGAAGCTCAACGATCACCGGCCTCGCGATCTCCCAGATCAAGGAGCTGTTGGAGGATCTGTCCAACAATGTCAGTATGCCATATCTTGGTGTGAAGGGGCAGAATGTAACCGCAGATATCTCGGAGCGGACGGGCATTCCTGTCGGCGTCCTGGTTACAGAAATCGCCGAGGATTCCCCCGCCATGCTTGCCGGGATCAAGGAATACGACGTGATCGTCGGGATCAATGAAACCGAGATCCGGACAATGGCCGAATATCATAGGGCGGTCAAGCTTCTGGAGCCGGAAGAGGTGATCAATGTCCAGGCCATGCGCCTTGGCAACGAAGGCTACACGGATGTCGCCTTCGATCTGACAGTAAGTACAAGGTAGAAAGACGAGGAAGCGTAATGCTTTTTATACAGGAGCTGCATGAAGGAATGAAGATCGCCGGGGTCTATCTGGTCAAATCCAGGACCGCGGCAACGACCAAGAACGGGAAGGCTTATGAAAATGTCGTCCTGATGGATAAGACGGGCACCATTGATGCCAAGATCTGGGAGCCGGATTCGCCCGGGATCGACGATTTTGACGCTCTGGACTACGTAGATATCGTCGGCGACATTTCCAAGTACAACGGAAATCTGCAGCTCTCACTGAAACGTGTCCGGAAGGCCAGAGAAGGCGAGTATGAGCCTGCCGATTATCTGCCGACTTCAGACATGAATCCCGAAGAGATGTACAAGGCGCTGATGAATTTTGTGGAAAAGGTAAATAATCCTTATCTCCAGGCGCTGCTTTCCCGGTATTTCATCGAGGACGAGGCGTTCATCAGCCGGTTCAAGAGTGCATCCGCCGCAAAAACGATCCATCATGCTTTTGTGGGTGGTCTGCTGCAGCATACCCTGTATGTGACAAACATGTGCTATTTCTTCACGAAATACTATCCGATCCTGAACAAGGATCTGCTGCTGACGGCTGCGATCTGCCATGATATCGGAAAGGTCGATGAAATATCCGCATTTCCGCTGAATGATTATACGGATGAGGGACAGCTCCTCGGCCATATCATGATCGGTGCAGAGATGATCCACGACGCGGCGAAGGAGATCCCAGGTTTTCCATCTGAGCTGGAGGCTGACCTCAAGCACTGCATATTGGCGCATCACGGTGAGTACGAATATGGCTCACCGAAGAAGCCTGCCCTTGCAGAGGCACTGGCTCTGAATCTTGCAGACAACGCGGATGCACGCCTGGAAAGCATGACTGAGCTGTTCAAGGCCAATGCCCAGAAGCCAAGAGAGGAATGGTTCGGATTCAATCGGATCTTCGAATCCAACATCCGAAAGACCGGAAACATTGATGAATTTAAATGACAACAGATACCCCGCCCGGCCGGCGGGGTATCTGCTTACCCATCGTTTGCACCGTGTCAGGAATGTCTGAATGTTTCTGAACCGGAAAAACCGGAGGAATAAAAATGGCACCATCAAAAAATGAAACCGTGACGATTCGGATCACAGATATCAGCCAGAACGGGGAAGGAATCGGAAAAACAGAGGGTTACACACTTTTTGTAAAGGATGCTGTACCTGGAGATCTGGCGGAGGTCTTGGTGACCAAGGTGGGAAAGACATATGGCTATGGCAGGCTGATGCATGTGGCAGAAGCCTCGCCGCACCGTGCTGCGTGCAGATGTCCGATCGCAAAAGCCTGCGGCGGATGTCAGATCCAGCAGATCGATTATGAATATCAGCTGAAACTGAAAGAAAAGAAGGTAATCAACGATCTGGAGCGGATCGGTGGTTTTACTGTGCTGCAGATTTCAGAAGCTGAAGATGGGACAAGGACGTATAAAGAAGCGGAAGAGTCCATGGATACAGCCATTCCGGTCCTGCCGGTCATAGGTATGGAACATCCGTGGCGATACCGCAACAAAGCCCAGTATCCGGTCGGCACGGACAAAATGGGGAATCCGATCGCCGGTTTCTATGCCGGGCGTACCCATTCGATCATTCCATGCACAGACTGTCTGCTGGGAACAGAAGAGAACCGGGACATTTTGGAAAAAATCCTTGACTGGATGAAAAAGCATCACATCCGTGCATATGACGAAACATCCGGAGAGGGGCTGATCCGTCATGTGCTGGTGAGAAAAGGCTTTGCAACCGGAGAGATCATCGTCTGCCTGATCATCAACGGGAACCGTCTTCCTGCACAGGAGGCACTGATACAGGAACTGACGGCAATACCGGGAATGAAAGGCATAACCATAAGCAAAAATACAGAAAAGACCAATGTGATCATGAAAGGACCTGTCCGCACGATATGGGGCCAGGACTACATTGAGGATACGATCGACGGCGTCCGATTCAGGATATCACCGGCATCCTTCTATCAGGTCAACCCGATGCAGACAGAAAAGCTGTACCGGACGGCACTTGAATATGCCGGACTGACCGGCACAGAGGATGTGATCGATCTGTATTGCGGAATAGGTACCATATCCCTGTTTCTGGCAAGACATGCAAAGCACGTGACCGGGGTGGAAATCGTGCCGCAGGCAATCGAGGATGCCCGGAAAAATGCAGCTCTGAACGGTCTGACCAACGTGGATTTTCACGTGGGAAAAGCCGAAGAAGTGGTTCCCAGACTCTACCGGGAAGAAGGGCTTCATGCAGACGTGGTCGTAGTCGATCCGCCGAGAAAAGGCTGCGATGAAAAGCTGCTGCAGACAATGATCCAGATGACACCGGACAGGATCGTTTATGTCAGCTGTGATCCGGCAACGATGAGCAGGGATCTGAAAATGCTGGCAGCATCCGGATATCAGATAAAGAAAGTACAGCCAGTTGATCAGTTTTGCCACACGGTCCATGTGGAAAGCTGCGTGCTCCTTGAGCGGGTGAGCAACCGAAAAGTGGATTCTTACGTGAAGCTGAATGTGAAGATGGCGGATTACTATCGTATCAAAGATAGTGCCGAAACGGAAAATGTGGAGGAGTGACAGAGGATGAATAAAGCGGATCTGCACAGAAAACTATATGATCTTCAGGATCTGAAGTATCGTGATATGCAGATTAAGAT
>OCTX012289958.1_pt1 | contig 60654 bp, 44 predicted proteins | sample 1539691 | NCBI WGS metagenome assembly OCTX01 (sample SAMN02144231, study PRJEB22623) | gut metagenome | biome: sheep rumen | host: Ovis aries | place: New Zealand
GGTACCGATCTCATCTCTGTTCCTAACGGAAAAATCGAGATCAGTGATGATTTTAAGATCTGGCAGCCGAAAGAAGGTAAGCTGGATGATGCGAAGAAAAAGATCCTTGATAAGGATGGTTTGCCGACATATTATGCCATGATCGTTCCGAAGATAGTCAACGTCACCTGGAAGACCGGCGCCGGTAATGGCACAGATATCGTCGAGAACGCAGACTTTGGCTCGGAAGTGGATTATAAGGCTTTTCCTTCCGACTGGACCGAGCCGGAGGGTATGCACTTCGACGGCTGGTATTATGCCGAGGAGAATCACTACGAGTATTGTGCCGGAGGCTGGGTCGAGGGACTCCTCAAGTTCGGGGCGTACGGAGATGCGACGATGACCGCCAGATACAAACACTGGATCACCGGCTGGGAAGACACCGGCGATAACGGAGTATATATGCCGTTTGGCTGTATCGCCCAGGAACGCGGTATCTTAAAGGAAGGCGGAGATGTACACTTCGATGCCGGCGAGCATCTTCCGATCGAGATCTGTCTTCAGAAAGGATTCGTTCTTAAAGATAACAAGGTGGAAATCGTCTCCGCCAAGAGCGGAGAGGTCCTTGCGACTGTTTCTGTGATCGGACACGATTACGAAAAATATACATGCTTCTATACTGAGTGTGACATGCCGGATGAAGATGTGACTTTGCGCTTTGCCACGAAGAATAAGGATGGCGTGACCGTGAAATATGAAGTGACAGACGGCGCCGGCGGAACCTGGGATCCGGAAAGCGGAGAAGACTTCAAGCTGACTGTACACAGAGATCCCGATGATGAAAACTGCATCTGCTATTTTGAATCCGTCACGTTAGACGGCACAGAACTGGTGAAGGATGTCGATTACACCGCAGAAGCCGGAAGTACGAAGATCACGGTCAAAGCATCCGCACTGGCATCTCTGGCAGATGGTTCCCACGATATTTCCGTGAACTTTACGGATGGAAAAGCACCCGTGACCTTTTCTGTTGGAAAGAAGACTGCGGGCAGCACCACTCCTGGTACTACGCCCGGAAATACCAGTACAACACCAGGCACTCCGGCTACTACGCCGGACAGCGGAAAGACGCAGCCAGTCGATAACAGCACGACAAACACCGTAAACAACACAGACACCATTCCGGCTAATAACAGTGATATGGCGGAGACCGTGAAGCCAAGCACAGGTTCGACCGGAGACAAAACGACAGACACCAAGAAGAACACAGACGTCAAAGTACTGAAGACCGGAGACACCGGCCGGACGCTGATTCCTTTGGCACTGGTATTCCTTGCGATAAGCGGAGGTGCCGTGGTGATCCTTCTTGTCAGGAATAGAAGACCGAAAAACGAATATGACAAACTAAAACATATCGTAAAACGCGTATAAGAGATTCGGAAAAAGTAAAGAGGCTCAAAGGTATATAAAAACGTTAAGAAATAGGAGGAGGAAAAGAAGTAGCATGAAAAACACGAAGAGATTTGTAAGTCTTATGATCGTGCTGATGATGATCGCTGCACTTTTTCCGGCAATGCCGAAGAAAGAAGTGCGTGCTGATGTGGAGAATGTCATCGCACATGATCCGGATGAACTCCGGGAGTATCTGCAGAAAGACGGCGACGTGAATATCAAGCTCGCAGATGCGGTGTTCTATTCGCAGTGGCCGAATTGGGACTCAGTTAGGAGGATGAGAAAACAGTATCCGGAAAGTGAGTTTGAAGGAGATATGCCGGTCTGGGCCGAACTTGGTTCCGGTGTAAAAACACTGGATCTGAACGGACGTCTTCTGGAGGTGGAAGTAGATAACCTTCAGGCGCGTCAGGGGTTCCTGTTTAAGATTCCTTACGGTGCAAAATTCGTTGTCAATGATTCGCGCGGTACCGGAGAGATCTTCTTCAACGGATACATGTATGCAGCCACGAAAGGTACGGCCGGACTTCACGAAGCTGCACTCGAGTATGCACAGCACAGAAACGGATTCTGGGTAGATGGTGGTGAACTCGAGTTCAACGGTGGAACACTTGTTGGCGGACGTTCGAAAGAACAGTATATCGGATATGCATTAGAAGTGGGTTTTTATCCCTATAATTTTGAAACTGCCGGGCAAGGCAGAATTGATGCACAGTGCCGGCAACAGATCAACTGCATCGGTATATTTATGACTACTGGTTCCACAGTAATCAATGGCGGAACGATCGAAGGTCGAGGCTATGAACAGCTGTCGTATATTCTGGAGAGAAAATATGCGGACGTAAAAGGATATATGGACAATCCGATGTGGTGGGAAGGTACGTTACATGATTCTAGAGCCTCTGCAATTAAAGCTAAGGGGGGAACACTTGTTATCAATAACGGTAGAATTGTTGGAAGAGGCAATGCTAATGCGATTTCAGTCGGAAGTACATATTCTACTGTCATACGGGGTGGATCATTTGAGTGCTTTAGCCTTGATAATATAATTGTTCCGGGACCATTTTTCACCGATGAGAGAGATTTTGAGTATATTGAATATCCGCTGATCGAGCCTGTAATTCTTTCTACTGCAAATCTTACACACGGAAGTGGAAAGCTTGGTGTTAGTGAGACATACCTGGATCGTTCACAGGTAGATGTGGCTATCGATGGCGAAAAGCTTGAAGAATCACAAAAATGGGATACTTTTCAAAAGAGTAAGCTTCAGATCACACCCCGTGCGGATAAGGACATCGAGCTGTATAACTATACCTACGGTGAACCGGTCAATAAGACGATCGCCTGAGATGGCACATCAGATCTTTTTGTGACGGCGGATGCACCGGCCTACTGGCCGACTTCGGAGATCCCGTTCAATAAGGAAGACGGAAGACTTGTTCGATTCATGAGTGCACGAGCACAAAGCAGCAAGAGTGTAGGCGTAACGGCCGGCATCAGCATCGGCGGTATGACGGTCTCTTCCGGTGGAGAATCGGTCGGTATCGAGAAGTATCTTTTGACCAACGATATCCTGGATACAGACACGCAGAAACTGTCGTTTAATATCAAGTATCTGAAGCCGGACGGTCTGGCTGCAGGTGATTCTTTCATGATTACTGTCATCTGGTCCGATAACCTCTATGACGCGACGAAGAATCCTAGTCTTTCCCAGACCAATAGCACATCTTTCGTCGTCGAGATCCATGAAGCTGTGAATATACTTCAGCATCCTCAGAGTGAGACGGTGACAGAAAAAGGAACGAACGTTACTTTGACAGCTAGGGCCGAGAATGCCAAGAGTGCCTACTGGACGAAGACGAATGCATATGGACAGCAGGTAGTAGAAGGTGGTACTTTTGATCCTTCGACAGGCGTTGCGAAGCTCCCTGTTGAGGTAAAAGAAAATGCGGGCTATGTCTGCCATTTTGTTGGAGAATTAAACGAGGTATCTACTAATATGGCAGGGCTTTCCATTGTAGCTGCCCCGGTGCTTGCTGAGGATGAGATCCGTGAAGTGGAGTGGTCCGCTCTAATCTCTCCCTGCTATTTCACCGCCAGCCTTGCCGCGAGTGGCGACTGCATCGCTCAGCGCTGGTACTATAAACAGAATCTTGAGGACGAATGGACACAGCTGCAGCCGGTCGAGGGGAAACGTTCACTCTATATGAGAAACACGCTTGCTGTAGTCAATCCGAATGAAGACGAGGATAACGGCTACTACAGACTGGAAGGCGATTACCGTCTTGCTGACGGAAGTGTGGTAACTGTTCGTACCGGTGCATACCATGTAACGGTAGTGGATGCTTTTACCAGCGATACGGTTACGTCTCTGAATATCGCCGGCATGCCCGAGTTATATTGCGGAGATCAGGCACCAGGCAGTGACACTCTGACGGCGCTTCTGAAAACAGATGATGAGCGTATGACCATCACGAAATTCGAATGGAACGAGAGCGATCTGGATTCTGCCGGAAATTTCAAATACTCCTATACAAGGTTCAAGATGACGATCACTAATCCGCCATATAAGATCGGTTTCGTAGATAACGGGGAAGGAAACGGAATCTTTATGGTCACGATCGATGGCCGTGAGTACCCGGTTTATGGTACGGTAGATACTACTGCACACGGTGTCGAAGTAGAAGGATACTGGCCGACAGATGACGTCGTAGATGAGGTCTTCTTTGAGAATGCATCGTTTGACCTGCATCAGGGCGATACCGTATCCATCGAACTTGATCCGACTGTGGTATGCCACAAGAGACATCAAGAGGCCGGACTGAATCATACAAGCGTGGTAAGATACGCTCTGTATGCGCCGGAAACATTCCCGCTTCCGGAAGGCTTGACCTTGGATACAGAGACGGGCGTCATCAGCGGAACCGTTACACAAGAACCGTCCATCAGTGGATTTACGGTGTATGTGGATTGCTATGTCGATGATTCCGAGAATTGCTGCCGCACACCGGTCACTTTCTATGTGCTGAAGGAAATGGAGAAGATGATCCTTCCGACTAGAAAGGCTGAGATCATCCATCAGCATGAGTATGGCGCATGGGTCGATACCGGCGACGGTGCCACACATAAGCATGTCTGCTCCTGTGGTGATGAGAAAGTGCAGCCACATGTCTGGGATGAAGGCGTAGTGACTGTTGCGCCGACAACCACGGCGGAAGGTCAGATCACATACACATGTAAGGATTGTGGCGCCTCCTATACCGATAAACTCGATAAACTCACGCTTGAAAAAGTGGAAGAAACCGCGGCGACATGTCAGCTCTCCGGTGTAAAAGCACATTACGTCGATCCGGATAGCGGTAAGATCTACGAGGATGCGGAAGGTAAGATCCTCATCGAGAATATCGAGACGCTCCTTCTTCCGATGGAGAAACATTCCTGGGGAGACTGGGTCGTAACGAAAGAAGCGACCCCGGAAGAGCCCGGTGAGGAAACACGTACATGCAGCAACTGTGGTGAAAAGGAGACCCGCGCTTTAAGTTATGTGGATCCGGCGAAAAACGATGGTATGATCTATAGGATCGTGAGCAATAGCGACAGCTGGACATCCGGCGATCTGGTCATTACCGTTAAGAGAAATGTTGACGATAGTACCTGCTTCTCTCACTTCCGCGGAGTTGCTGTTGACGGTTATCCGCTGAAGAGAGACGAAGAGTATTCGGCGGTTGCCGGAAGTACGGTCATCACGATCCCGGAAGAGACGATGAAACGTATCACCAAGGGTTCGCATACAGTCACGATCACCTTCGATGATGGAAAGATAGAGATGACGTTAAACGTGGATCCAAAGACAGAAAATGGTGCCGGAACTCCTGCCAACGGAAATGCAGGCACGAATAAAGCACTGACTGCCCGGCCGAAAACCGGTGATGTCGCGGGAAAGGAACAATCTCTGGCGAAAGTTCTCCTGATACTCTCCGGTGTAGCAGGAGCTGCATTCCTGGTACTGGAGAAGAAGAAAAAACACGAAGCGGAATAAGAAGAAAGACTCCTGATAATCACACAACCTCTTTAACCCGAGCGGGGATGTCTTCCAGATGGAAGACATCTCCGTTTCTTATACTTGATTTTGTTTCACCGGATCTGCTCGCTGTTTCGGAGTGGATCCGTCTATTGGTCTGATATAATGGACGTAATAACGGTATGATTTGTGATGCCTCTATTCATTGGAGAAATGTATGAAATCAGGGAGCGGTAACGTCTATTATGTCCTCGAAATGATAACTGCACTGTCTGCGGTTTCTTTTCTCGTGGTCAGAAAAGTTATGGAGGACAGAAGAAGCCGCACGACCAGAAAGGCAGCGCTGAAAACCATGGCAGGCGGAAGACTCGATAGGAATTATGAACCGCATCTTCAGAGCGGCAACTGCATCGTCGCTGCGACATGTAATATCCTTTGGTATCACGGAAAGAACGGTTTCCCGGAACTGATCGATGGGATCGATTTCGTCGAGCTGGAAGGCAGGATCGATACGATCATTAACAGCAAGGGCGGATATGCCAATAATAATGTTCCGGAAACAGTCGAAGAATATGTTCATACCTATACTTCCTATGAGGTGGAAGTGAAGAATAAATGGTATCCGAAGTTTTCCGATGTGAAGAAAGCGGCAAAAAAGAATCCCTGCCTTTTAGGCTTTGCAGCGGGATCGGAAGGAGCGGGCCCCAAGGTCGGCCATATGACGGCATGTGTTTTCGCATCAGAATCTGACGGGAAGAAACTGGTCGGTGTAATGAACGGTCATAAGACCGAGATCGTGTATTTCGAGTGGAGCAAATACAATGACTTTATGTCGGAGTTCATTTTTTCAAAAGAGGATCGCGATCCGGAGAAAGACGCTTCCGAAATTGAAAAATAATATCAGCGCATGATCGCAAATACGACATCCGCCGCATAGACGAGCACCATGACGGCGCCTTCTATCCTGCCGATTTTTTTAGATGTCGTTGCGAAGATCAGGGTCATGACGCTGATCCCGATAAGTACGAACATGTCGCAAAGAGATGCCATATTGACGCCGATCGGATGGATTATCGAAGAGATGCCTAAGATAAACATCAGGTTAAAGATGTTCGATCCGATCGCATTTCCGATCGCGAGTCCCGTCTCGCCCTTCTTCGCAGCGACGATGGAGGTCACGAGCTCCGGAAGTGATGTTCCGAGAGCGACGACCGTAAGTCCGATCAAGGTCTCGGTCATGCCGAAGAATCGGGCAATATTCTTCGCGCTATATACGACTGCCTGTCCGCCGCCGACGATGAGTACTACGCCGATCAGAAGAAGGAGCAGGCACTTTTTCATCGGTTCCTTTTTACGGTCCGGATCTTCGTCCGGGTTTTTCCTTGCGGTATGGATAAGATACAGGATATAACACAGGAAAAGCACTAGCAGGATGGCGCTGGTGAGCCGGCTCACGTCGCCGACATTGTCCGCCATAGCGTGAGATGTGAATTCTCCACTGAAAAGGATACTGCTGCAGGTGAGAAACAGAAGGAGAACAGTACTTGCGATCGAGATAGGAAAGTCTCTCTTCAGTACGCTCTTATCGACAGGAAGAGGGGAGAGGATCGCGCAGAATCCCAGAACTCCCAGAAGATTAAAGATGTTCGAGCCGACTACGTTACTGAGCGCGATCTCATTGGATCCCTGGATAGCTGCTGTCGTACTAACGGCAAGTTCGGGGGCGCTTGTTCCCAGTGCCACGATCGTAAGTCCGATGATCAGTCCCGACACGCCGAGATTTCCGGCAATTTTCGCGCTTCCGTCCACGAACAGGTCCGCACCCTTAACAAGTCCCACAAATCCTACGATCAGGATGAGAATATAGAGAAATATCATACAAATCCTCACATAGACCTAACGTCTTATACCTATCTTCTAGTAATCTTCAAGAATTATATAAGTCCATCGTTCGTTCGTCAATTGACAGATGCCCAAAGAAGGGTTTTCAGACTTTATACATGCGTGAGGTATTCTTTAGATTATCTTTATAATTCGTTGACGATGTCTTTAATTCCAATCAGTACAATGGGAGCATAAGATAAAGCGTAAGCGGCTTTACGGGAAACGAGGGAATTATAATGGAACAGAAAGTAAGAAATCTTTTTATTGATACACCTTTTTCAACAGAAGGACTGAATGTGCAGGGATTCTCGATCATCGAGGTCGGTAAGGGAAAGTTGAAGAAAGGAAAACTTCTTTCCACTGCGGATTTTTCCGTGGATGCCGAGAAACTTCTGAAAGTCCTTGAAAACAGCGGCAAGGTCTATGGATATACCCGTAAGGGTGCGCTAAAAGCACTGTATGTGGTTACTGCCGATGGTCATCGTTATTCCTGTGATGAAGTATACTTCTCTTCGGAGATCGAAGGGGAACCGGTCACGGATCTGATGAATCAGCAGGTAGTGTTCCTGATGGCGCAGAGAGCTTCTTACCATAAGGATGGAAGTGCCATCTTCCAGGGGACGAAGGTTCCGAAGCTCACAACAAAGCAGGGACCGTACAACTGGTACTGGGCAGTGACTTTCGCTCTTCTCTATGGGGTGGTTTTCTGTACAACACTTAAGAGCCCGGCCGGTATTTTCGCCGGCGCGATGATGGGACTTGCCATGGGATTCTGTTTCCGCTCAAATAAGTATGAGTATGTGAAAGATCCCGAAGACGGGGAAAAAGAATCAGAGACGATATAACAGAAGGAACAGCGAAAGAGATCTCAGGAGAAGAGAATTCCTGATAACAAATCTGTCATTCTTTTTTTCCTCTTTGTGGTAAAGTATAGGACGTTACAAACAAAGGGGATGAATGAGGATGAGAAGAAAAAAACTGATAGCTGTATTACTCTGTGCGGAGATCGTTCTGTCTTTCGCCGGATGTTCGAAGAAGAAAGATCCTGTTTCAGAATCAAAGCTTAGTAAAAATGCACCGGCCACCGTATCGGAGGAATCTTCGGATCAGAAAGATCCGTCCGATACCTCGGCAAAAGCACCCTCGGAATCTACGTCGGAGAGTACTGCTGCTCCGACAGCAACGCCGCTTCCGTCTGCGACACCGATCCCTTCGGTCACGCCGAGAGCTGCTTCCTACTTCGGAGAGTTCCAGCCATATGTGATCTCGGATGTGATGAAGGACTATCTGGGCGAAGAGAATGTCCAGGATTACTATAATTTCTGTGAAGCAGTGCTCGCGGAAAAAGACTCTTTCCCGTGCCATAGCTTTGAAGGATATTCAGATGCCTACTACCTGCTTTCCAGAAGTTTTTTTCCTTATGGATATGATGCGGTATACTGTCCGGAAGAAAGTGATTTTAAAGACGGTGTGGCTAAGATCCGGTATGAGGAGACGAAGGAATGGCGCCAGCAGCACTATAACGAGCTGAAAGAAGCCACAGAGAAAATCGTTTCTGAAGTATTCCGTGAAGAGTATAGTGATTTTGAAAAAATGATCGCGCTATACCAGTATTTCGCGAACAACTATGTCTATGACTATGATATGAATCATGTGGTCGACGGGTACAGAGAGGTCTATCTTCCGCTGATGAAGAAGACCGGCGTCTGTAATGAGTTTTCCGGTGCCTATGCATTCCTGCTTCATCAGGTCGGCGTGGAAGTGGACTTTGCCAACGGTAATATAAACGAAGGGAGCATCGGGCACCGGTGGAATATCGTACGGCTTGACGGGGAATACTACTTCGTGGATACGACCTGGGCACTTAGCAGCAAGAGCCTCCGATATTTCCTGATGGATACAGATCAGAGAACGCAAAACGGTACCGAATTCAGTGAAGGTATCGATTACACTGACGCGCCGGTATATGATGAGAACAATTTGCAGATCACGAGCAGAAAATACAGTGAACTGTGGGATGCTTTATCTTTCGAAGTGGATTATGATCATGACCTGATCCGCTATAGCGTATTGAATGATGAAGGAAAAGTAGTTGAGAAAGAATTTCACTACTGATTAACAACAAATCGAGTTGATACTTTTGCTTCCTTGACGTAAAATTTTTATGTAGAATTCATTCTAAATTCGGGAGGTAGAAGAATGGATAAGTTGTTCCAGCTCAAGAAGAACGGTACGACCGTCCGTACAGAAGTTGTCGCAGGTTTGACGACATTTATGACGATGGCGTACATTATCGCACTGAATCCGAATATTCTCGTCGGATTCGACTCACAGGGAACACCGCTTTGGAATGGTGTTTTTCTAGCGACCTGTATCGCATCTGCGATCGGTACGATCTGCATGGCTTTCCTAGCGAACAAACCGTTCGTCATGGCGCCGGGTATGGGTCTGAACACATTTTTTAATACTGTTGTTCTGAATATCGTGGCGATCACCGGAATGACTTTCACTCAGTCTTTCCAGAGCGCGCTGGTCATCATATTTATCGAAGGAATTATCTTTATCGTTCTTTCTATTCTGAATATCCGTGAGAAGATCGTTCAGGCGATCCCTCTGGGAGTTCGTCTCGGTATCGGTCCGGCGATCGGTCTCATGCTCATGAATATCGGTTTTGGTTCCAATGCGCAGGTCTTCGGTGCAGATGCTGATGGTAACGGTTCCATGTTCTTTGCTATGAGAGACTTCTTTGGTTCCCTTACCGCTTCTGCTGCGAAAGATAAGCTGGGTACCGGCTATAACATGATGATCCTTACGATCGTGACGATGTTTATCGGTCTTATCGCGATTATTGCACTGAATCATAAGAAAGTAAAAGGTGCCGTTCTTTACGGCATGATGATCGCCTCCGCGATCTACTGGGCAGGCGAAGCGATCTTCTTTGACACCAATCCTTTCGAGTCATTGAAAACTGCATCGTTCGTTCCTCCGTTTAAGGATATGGCAGATACGACACTCTTCCGCCTTGACTTCAAGGGATTTATGGAGATCGGATGGTTTACGATCATCACCCTGATCATCACTTTCTGCCTGATCGATATGTTTGATACCATCGGTACTCTCGTAGGTACAGCGTCCCGTGCGAAGATGCTCGATGAGAAAGGTAACATGCCGAAGATGAAGGAAGCACTCCTTTCCGACGCGATCGGTACTGTTGCCGGATCCGTTACAGGTACTTCCACTGTTACGACTTTTGTTGAGTCTGCCTCCGGTGTAGAGGCGGGCGGACGTACAGGTCTTTCCGCTCTGGTTGCCGCTGTGATGTTCCTGTGCTGCATGTTTATCGCACCTCTTGCCGCGATCATTCCTACCGCCGCTACTTCTTCGGCCTTGATCTATGTAGGTATCCTGATGCTCGGTAACCTCAAGGAGATCAAGTTTGATGATATCTCCCAGCTGGCTCCTGTCGCAGTCATGCTCCTCGCGATGCCGATCTCCGGTTCGATCGGACATGGTATCGGTCTGGCTCTGATCACTTATACCGTAATCAAGCTTACGCAGGGAAGAGCAAGAGAAGTTTCCTGGCTGACCTACGTACTGTCCGTGATCTTCATCCTGAAGTTCTTCGTAGCTGTCTGATCAGATACATACGGCCCGGTGCATCTCCATCGGGATCGGGCAAGTGCTTTTCGGACGGAGTGCCCTAGTGCTTGTCGACTGGAAAAGAACCGGTGCTCTCTGATTAGGATAATTTTAAAACTATATATGACCGTGGTCATGTTGAAAGATATGACCGCGGTCACTTTTTTGTCCGGGAAAGGTTTAGTAAAGTGTGTGTAGTTGCAAATGCGCCTGGCGCATGAAATAGAAGGAGAAATGAAAAAGAAAGATGAATAAGGAAAGATCAAAACTTTCGCCATGGCCGTACATCCGCAATAACCGGGTGAGAACGACCGTACTTATTATCAGTTTATCGGTCTTCATGCTGATGATCTATACGGTGAATTATGTGATCGGCGGAATCGGTGAGCCGTTCTATCAGAGTGATGTAGCGCCGTTTGACCGGCAGCAGATCATCTCCTCGGACCTCGGTATGGTCAGATCGGATTACGCGACAGATGAAGAATATCTGATGGAGGCATGGAAGCGGGCGAGAAGTGCCTGTGAGAGTATTCCCAGGCAGGATGGGGTCGTCGATGCAAAAGCTTTCGCGTGGCAGGATGTGCCTATGAATTCAGTGATTGGATCGACCTCTGTCAATTGTTATCTGTTTGAAGAAGCGAAGGACTGTGAAGATTATATTTCTCACATGGATGCGAAGCTTGTTTCCGGAAGAATGCCGGAAAAAGCGGGCGAGATCGTCCTGGAGAAAAGACTGATCAATAATCATAAAAACGACAATGATCTCATGAAGTATATGGGAACCAGTTATGAAGTCGTCGGCACGGTGAAGTCAGATTACTATCTGGCGTTTGGCATTGCACAGCCGGGTGAGAATGATATTAACGAGCTTCTGCTGATCGAAGACGGGAAAAACGTGGACGCATGGGAAGCCTTTAAAAAGTCAGGCTATGAAGCATCGTGGGTCCAGAATAAGACGAGCTCGCTGAGAAATCACGAAGAGAGCATCGGAGCGATGGATACAGTACAGACTCTTCTGACTGTGGTATCGGGTGCACTACTTCTGATCTGTGTTTCTGTTGTTTTATCGCTCCACATTATGGATAGACATAACGAATGGTGCCTCCTGCATTCGATCGGTTTCTCCACGGGAGAGATCTATGTTATGGCATTAAAAGAAATCCTGATATGTGTCGCTATTTCTCTTGTGGCGGGATCGATCCTCTCATTTATCGCCGTGTTCGGACTTCACACATGTCTGTATGAACCGATCGGCGTTGCGATCAAGCTGTGGAGAGGGGATGCGATACCGAGGATCCTGGCGGTATTCCTTGTCCTGATCGGGGTCGCTCAGATACCGATCTTTAGCGGAATGAGAAAGATACAGACGATCGATGCGATCGAGTCCTGATGATAATTGACAAGCGGAAAAGGAGAAATAAAATGTTTGAATTAAAAGATGCCACCATGATCTACGATATGGACAAAGAAGAGAAGGTCTATGCCATGAAGAGCATGAACGTCACTTTCCCGGATAAAGGACTGGTAGGCATTATCGGACCTTCCGGTTCCGGTAAATCCACGCTGATGTATACCATGTCCACTCTAAAGAAGCTGACGTCCGGTGATGTGATCTATAACGGAAAATCACTGTCGAACGTCACTGAGGGAGATAAGCAGCACTTAAGAAGATATGAGTTTGGTTTTGTATTCCAGAGACACTATCTCATCAACTATATGACTGCGCTGGATAATGCGACGATCGCATCGACGATCCCTGTAAGTGAAGCAAAGAAGAAAGCGGAGAAACTTCTTCTGGAGATCGGGCTGAAGAAGAGTGAACTGAATCACCGTCCGACCAAGCTCTCAGGCGGACAGCGCCAGAGAGTCGCTATCGCAAGAGCGATGATGAATGACCCGAAAGTGCTTTTCGCGGATGAGCCGACGGCATCTCTTGACCACGAGAATGCTTTCCTTGTCATGGAACGGTTGAAGGAATATGCAAAAGACAGATTGGTCCTGGTGATCACGCATGACACAAGCATCATCTCCGATGCAGACATGATCGTGAAGATCTGGGATGGAAGCATCTCGGAAGTTTCAGTGAAGGGAGCATGAAGGACATGAGTATCAGACCTTTTTCTGCCTTTACATATATCCGGAATAACAAAAGCAGATCCCTGGTGCTTCTTCTGATGATGTCATTTATCACGATCTGCTTCATCGGTGGTATGTATTGTGATAATCCGATTGAGACCTTCCGGGTATCAAAGTCTGAGTCCGACAGATATTTGCATATCTCTGTAAATGGAAGCAGTAATGATGCGATAGATGAATACCGGAAGATGCAGACGGAACTTAAGGAACAGCTTCCGGAAGAAGCAAGAGAGATCCTATATATCAACTCAAGATATTTCAGTTTTGAGACCATCATGCTCTTTGATTGTCAGATCGACGGATTTATTTTTCAGGGTCCTGAGGACTTCGAGATCTTCAAACAAAGAACACATCTCGTGCCGGAGGACATTGAACTGAATGACTATGAAGTGCTCATGAGCGAGCAGCTGGCGGAAAGTGAAGATCTTGAGATCGGCGATCCGATCGGCAAAGCTAAAAAACTTAAAGTCGCGAAGACTTTCAAGGGAGAGGGAATGCGTGCATATGGCGTGGCAAATGTCGGCGCTACAAACGATATGCTTGTTGTAAGTAATGACGGTGTCTGTGATCAGAAACTCCATGATGATCTGCGCCGTTGCGCGACGGAACTCTCCAGGAAGTACCCGCATGTGAAGTTCGAGACAGCCAGCACTTATGTTGCGGAAGTAGAAGGCCAGATGGGCTTTATGTACTACATCTTTGCTGTTGTTGTCATACTTGTAGCCATCGTTCTTCTCGTGACGATCAACGCGGTATTCACTGCGGCGTATGACAAGAGAAAACATGAGTTTGCGATCTATAAGGCGCTGGGATTCACGAAGGGGCAGATCTTCCGGAAAGTGGCCTCCGAGGTCTTGATCCTGAACTTAGGAGCTTTCATCTTCGGTATGCTTGTGAACACGGGGCTGATCCTCGTACTGAATCAGTGCATGTGGCCCAGCGGCTATCACTTCTACCGTGTGACAAAGTCTGCGGTTTATGGGACATTGATCACAGAGGTGCTGGTCATAGTGACAATCATCCTCCTAAACTGGCGGAAAGTCAGGAAGTGCGAGGTAACGGAGGAGTAGAAGGAATAAATCCTTTTGTTTTAGGAAAAGTCTATGTAATGGTCACTGTAGAGGGTATTTACAGTGACCATTATAGTGAATAATGAGAAAAATCTATGAAGTGGTCACTGTAGAGGGTATTTACAGTGACCATTATAGTGAATAATGAGAAAAATCTATGAAGTGGTCACTGTAAAGGGTGTTTACAGTGACCATTACAGTGACAGCTATAAGGTGTGGTATTGTGCGTGGACAGCAATGATGGAGAGTAACTTGCATTCATAAACATTCAGATTAAAATCATCTTCATTGTTTTCATATGTGTACAAGATATCTGAGCCCTCAACTAATCCGTGCTCTGTGTAAACAGTGATTTTGTGGAAAGTACGCAGGCGATAGCGTTCAGAACCCATGTCACCAAAATGTTCCATGAAGAAAAATCGCCCGGTCTCATGACAATAGATCGCGAAATCTATGTAGAAGACCTCATTATCAAAAGATACTACAACATCATACTTGTATTCCAGGCCAAGTGACTTGAGAAGCTGAGCGATTAGCATTTCTGATTTGGAACGGAATCGGTGTCCGTCAAAGACATGCTCTTTTTTGATGTCCGGATCGTTTTTCTCTGTGAGAGAATCAAATACTTTTCTAGAATAGGAAGTTTGTTTTGTGAGAACCGGAGTTTTGCATGGAGAATCAACTTTTTCCAGTTCAGAACGGAATTCCAAGTGATTCTCAATATCAGAGCGGCGGACTTGCTCTTCGAGGAGACTTTTCCACTTCTCTGATTTTGGTGAAGTCAGCAAGTATTCATTACGAGTGCCTTTGGTTTCATCTGTATAGACACGAATCACAGGTGTTGAAGTATTGCGTCGTACTCGCTTGGCAAGCTTGATGGTAGGGGTGAAGACCTTGGGATCGTGTATATAACTCAGATTCAGCTTCCTCATAAGAACCGCAAGTTTGTATAATTTGCCTGCAATCACGGATATTGTCCTCCCATCAAAAAATGAATTGATAGGATTTTACATGAGATAGCATTATATTTGGGAAGATTCTTTTCGACAAATACTGGCAAAAGTGACACGATTCGTCGAAAACGTGCCACTTCTGAAAAACGAGTACTGTTTTTGGTTATTTCTTTTGTAGTTCCTTTTATGCCGCGCGAAAAGCACCCGCCGGATCAGCCCCACAGTGCGGTGAGCATCGGGATGATCTGTTTCTTTCTGGACATGACGCCCGGGAGGAATACGTGGTTGTCTTTCGGCTCGACGCTGAAGGCGAATCGGATGGTGTCATCGTCGCCGACGTAGAGGAGCTCGGTACCTTCCTGCAGGACATCGGTGAGCATCAGGATCACGAAGTCATAGCCGCGCTCGGAGCGGAGCTTGTTCATGTGATCGATAAACTCGTCTTTCCGGTCGAGCATCTTGAAAGAATCGATGCAGACGATCTGAGCAACGCCAAGGGTATGCTCGGCGATGTGGAATTCCTTGAAGTCGGACTTCATTAGTTCCTCGACAGACTTCGTGTCGAAGGAAGCATTGAAGAGGTCATGTCCCAGCTCATCGATGCTTACACCGGCGATGCGGGCGAGACGCTCGGCCATCGCGATATCTCTCTGCGTGCAGGTCGGGGACTTAAACATAACGGTATCAGAGAGGATCGCAGCACACATCAGGCCGGCCATCTTCGGGGAAGGCATGACACCGCTCTCCTGATAAAGCTCCGTGATGATCGTATTCGTACTGCCAACTGGTTCATTACGCATGGCGATCGGCTGTGTGGTCTGGATATCCGCCAGGCGGTGATGGTCGATGATACCAAGGATCTCCGCCTGCTCAAGGCCCGGTACGGACTGCGCGAGCTCGTTGTGGTCCACCAGAACGACTTTCTTTCTTCTCGGACGCAGGAGGTGGAATCTCGCAAGCGTTCCAATGACCTTATTGTTCTCGTCGAGCACCGGGTAACTTCTGAACCGGCTCTTTAAGACGACTTCTTTAACATCGTCGATATAGTTGTCGAGGTGGAAGCACTGGATCTCGCCGGTGTAGCACGCACGGGAGATCGGGAGCGCCTGGTAGATGAGCTTGGCGGCCTTGCTGGCGTCAAGCGGAGTAGAGATCACGCAGGTATTTGTCTTTCCGGAAAACCATGACGGATCGACATCGGTCTGGCAGAGGATCAGGCAATTGACGCCGATCGTAAGAGCTCGCTTTACCATATCCGGCTGATTGCCGCAGAAGACGATGGAATCCTTAGAAGAGAACAGGAGGTTCTCGTTGTTTTGCGGAAGTGCGATGCAGATCTCACCGGAGATGGAATCCGTCGTGGTGTCGCATTCGTTGACGATCCGTCCTTCCAGAACGCTTAAGAGGTTGAAGAGCGGAAGGTTATCGATATGCGGGTTGTTGATCGTCTCCATATTGTAGGAGGCGATGTCGCCGGAAGAAAGCGTGCCGTAGAGTGTGCCGTCTTCGTTGATGACCGGGATGACGGAGATCTTGCCCTCGGACATCGTTCTCCATGCCTTATCCAGTGTGACCTGAGCGTTAAGAGCCGGTGGCGTATCGAAGTCCAGATCCTGCACCTGCGTCCTTACGTCGCGGATGCGAAGCGGTGTCTCAAAACCGAACCGTGCAAGCATACGCTTGGTTTCGTCACTTAGGTGATCGAGCCGGGCAGCGATGTAGTCCTGCTCGCCGAGCGCATGTTTCAGCGCCGCATATGCCATCGCGGATACGACGGTATCGGTATCCGGATTCTTATGACCTACCACATAGATCTCACTCATTTTTCATACCTTCATTCTTTTATGTTTCTTTGGCAAAAGCACTTGCCCGCAGCTTCTTCTGCGAAGAGTCGCCGGATCAGTATCAGACCTGGAATACGAATCCGAAGAAGTCGAAAAGATTCCTTCCGTCCATATAGTGTCCGCCCCAGCCCTTGTAGCGGCCTTCGACGAGGAAGTAGATCGCGTGCTTGCCGGAAAGTCCTTCCACGGTTGCACTTACGACGCTTGCATTCGAAGAGAACTCCGCGCATCCGATCTCGCGTCCCTCGCGGCACAGGCCGTAGCGGGAAGTGTAATCGGAAGAGGAGAACTGCTCGAGGACTTTGCCGCTGAAGCCATATACCTTGGCGGACTTATCCGCGCGCTTGGATTTTTTCTCTTCAGCGAAAGGCTCGTCATCAAAGATCGGACGGGCATATTTGTCGATCGCTTCCTGCGGCACACCGTCGGCGAAGATGTGGATCTTACCGCTCATGTAGCAGTTATCGAGCTTGATCGTACACTTCATCTCGGAACCGGAATGGCTTCCGAAGTCGAAGTATTTAAATCCGAGGACCGCGCCGTCGGTGATCTTCGTGATGCACTGGTCAAAAGGCGTTCTCTCGGTGATCGTCGCGCCGTTAGTAAGGACGCATGCCATCTGCGGATTGGTGACACGGTACGGATTGAGGATCTCCTCGAAGCCCTGGGATGTCATCTCCGCCTGTGTAAATGTGCCGTCTTCGTTGAGCGTGATTCTATCTGCACATCCGACGCGGCTCATGATGGAGCCGTTCGTCATCTTGTGGTAGAAGATATACCACTGGTCACCGACCTTGGCGACGGAACCGTGGTCGTTTCCGCCCGGATAGTCGCATCCGGAGTCGATCAATGTGCCCTTGTATTCAAAAGGACCCGTCGGGGAGTCGGATACTGCATAGACCAGCTGGCTGGTGGGCTCGGCGGAAGAATAGATCATGTAGTACTTGCCGTTGATCTTTCTTGGAGAGCAAGCCTCGAAGAAGTTGAACGGTGCGGTATTCGGGATGATATCCATCTTGAAAGATCCGTCGATCACTTCGTACATGTTGTCCGGGTTTACCTCGAACATGTAGGAGCGAAGGAATCCGCAATATACATAGACGCGGCCGTCGTCATCGACGAGCGTGCCCGGATCAATGAAGATACCGCCGTCCGGATGGTTCTCGATATTGTGCTTATAGCGGGAAAGAAGCTTAAACGGTCCTTCCGGCTTGTCTGCGACAGCGACGCAGCCGGGGGCATTCTGGATATATGCGTAAAGATAGTATTTGCCGTCCTTTTCGACGACGTCCGGAGCGAAGAGGCGCCCGTCCGTCCAGTCGGTATCGGAAGGATGGCCCGGGAAATCGCGGGTGGCAAATGCGATACCATGGGATGTCCAGTTCGTCGGATCAGATACCGGAGCGGACCATACTTTCAGACAGAAATCGCAGAATTCGTCAGTGTCTGCATTGTCGTGTGATCCGTAGATGTAGATGCGGTCGCCGAAAACTCTGGGTTCGCCGTCCGGGATGTGTTCCCACATGGGTAAGTATGGATTGGCCATGAGATACTTCCTTTCGTGATCGGGAAAAGCACTGGAAGATAGCGTGAATTCCCGATTTCTTTTCTGATTGTTTTGATAGCGAAACCATTATAGCAAATCTTTAGAAAGAAATGTATAATCGTTGTATCTGCAAGAAGGGAAATTCATATGCATTTATATCCGTTTTTGGATTCTTACTGTATGTTCTTCATCTACGCGATCACCGGCTGGGTGCTGGAGGTCGTGTATTACGGATACGATGAAGGCCGTTTTATCAACCGTGGTTTCTTAAATGGTCCCTTATGTCCGGTCTATGGTATCGGCTTTTACGGCGTTGTCATTCTGCTTCGGCCGCTGGCTTATAATTTCTTCCTTCTGTTTTTCGGATCGGCATTTATCTGTACATTTGTCGAGTTCTGGGCCGGCTTCATCCTCTATAAGATCTTCGAGATGCGCTGGTGGGACTACAGAAATGAGAAGTATAACTTCATGGGATTCATCTGCCCGAAGTTCTCGATGTACTGGGGAATTGCCTGCTCGTTTGGTATCTATGTGCTTCACCCGACAGTGCTGTGGGTGCTGCATCACACCTATGATACCGCCAAGATCGTGATCCTTTCCATCCTGACGGCGGCGCTGATCTGCGACCTGATCGCGACGGTAACGACGATCTTCGGCGTGAAGAAACGTCTGGGCATCCTCTCCGGGATCTCCGGCGAGATGAAGGTGATCTCCGATAAGGTCGGCGGAAGCATCTACGGCCGTGTGGATGCCGTGATGACGAAGAGCGAGCCGGCAAGAAAGAAGTACAGCGCCTGGCGTGAGCTCCGCATCATCAACCGCAAGGAAGAAAAGGACCTTATCCGCCGTCACCGTGCCGAGGAAAAAGCACTGTTCAGTTCGCTGATGCCGCGGATCCATCCTTCGCAGATCAAGCCGAAGGAAGCGATCGCATCCCGTGTCTCCGCTGTCGTAAAGACGTTCAAAGCTCCGGAACTCCGTGTCCTGCGTAACGTCTATCTGAATGTCGGTGAGACCGGCAAATCGGCCTTTGATAATATCGTGAAGCTGATCCCGTTCCCGAAAAAACCGGCAGATGATACTTCCGTGGTGGAGGACAAAGAGGACCTTTCGGACAGTGTGGCGGTCATCGTCGATCCGGCAGATCCGTCCGGATCTGCGATCGTATCTACGGATCCCGAGATGGATCCGGTTTCCGCAGGAAACGCTAAAAAGTAAGTTAATCTTTATTTATATAGATATCTGTGGTATCCTATTCATAGTTTTTTCGGGGAGAGGGCGTGGACTTTTCAGGTTCCGTCAGGTTCAAAGGGATTCATGAAGCATATCTTTATCATCAATCCGCGAGCGGGCAAAGAAAAAGAGAATATCTCTGTTAGAGTCCGTGAATATATCTCGGCGCATCCGGAGATGGGCGCCCTCGTTTTTAATACCGAGTATGTCGGCCACGAGACTGTACTTGTCGGAAGACTCTGCCACATCTTTGAAGATGAGACGGTGCGCCTCTATATCTGCGGTGGTTCCGGCACCCTTTGCCGTGCGATCAGCGGCATCCCGAATTACTCCATGGTCGAGGTTGCCTTTTATCCCTGCGGTATCACCAATGACATCTTAAAGGTCTTCGAAGGGGAAGTGGAGCCTTTCTTCAATCTGAACAATCTTGTGAGCGGCACCCCGATGTATCTCGATATCCTTGATTTCGGTTTCGGAAAAGCACTCAACTTCTGCGCCGTCGGCTTCGAGGCCCGTGTGGCGGAAGAGGTGAACAATCTCAGCCGTGTTTCTATTGTAGGAACGAAGCTGCCATACAAATTCTCGGTGCTGAAGAACTCTATTTTCTTCGTCAATTCGCAGTATTCCGTCGTGGCGGACGGTCAGGAATTCACGGGAAGAAGAGCATCGATCACGGCCTTTAACGGAATCGTGTACGGCGGAACATACTCTCCGGTAGGTAATGCCTGCCCGGTAAACGGTAAATTCAAGCTTATGATCCGTGATTCCTCGTCACTGTTTTCGGTCATCCCGAACATGAAGAGTTATAAGCACGGAAAACTCGATAACCTGGGCAGGTCGATCCGGGTGATGGATGCTTCCGAGCTTTCGGTCAAGATCTCCGAGAAGAGGAAGATGTATTTTACGGCAGATGGAGAGATCTATGACATGGACGAGCAGAATAATACCCTGTCGCTCCGTGTGCTTCCGACAACACTGAAATTCGTTGTTCCTTCAGGAGTCGCTCTGAAAGAACAGTGTAGAGAAGGAGAATAACCATGCTGCTGGAGAAAAAAGACGCACAGAGGATCCTCCTTCTCATATATTTTGTCACATGCGTATTCTTCATGCTCCTGTCGGCGAATGCGGAAGAGTATCCGGAGTTTTTCAATATCTACTGTATTACCACGCCGATCGTCGCAGTCCTTCTTACCAGGATCTCCAAGGATAACTATAAATTCCAGATGTATATGATGACGACGCTATATCTGTCGCTCGTCGTGCTATACGGTATCTATTATCAAAACCCGGGATCGCTGCAGGACGGCTTTATCACGGTCGCCTGCGTTATCTCTTTGTACTTCGATTTCTCGGCAAACCTGTATTGTCTGATCTTTACAGCGTTCTACTATTCCTTCTGGATGGTCTATGACTACCCGCTCCTTATCTTCTTAAAGACACCTCAGGAACTGATGGTACGTATCATCCTTCTTATTATCGCGCAGGTATTCCTCATGGCGCTGGTATCGTTTATTAACCGCTCGAAGCAGACTCTGGTCCAGAAATCCCAGAGTACCGAGGATCTTCTTCAGATCGTAGAGATCAAGAAGAAGGAAGCGGTCGCTGCGTCCCAGACAAAGGCGGATTTCCTGGCAAGCATGTCCCACGAGATCAGAACACCGATGAATGCGATCGTCGGTATGACCGAGATGATCCTTCGTGATGATATCAACCCCGCCGTGCGCGAAAATGCCAGAAACATCAAGAGTGCAGGTAATGCACTCCTGTCGATCGTTAACGATATCCTCGACTTCAGTAAGATCGAGTCCGGCAAGATGGAGATCATCAATGTCCGCTATCAGCTGACATCCGTCATCAATGACATCATCAATATCATTACCGTGCGTATGCAGGACAAGAACCTCGATCTGGTCGTCAATGTCGATCCGAAGATCCCATCGGAGCTGGTCGGAGATGAGATCCGTATCCGTCAGGTACTCCTGAATCTATTGAATAATGCGGTAAAGTTTACCTCCACCGGACATATCACGCTGAGAGTCGTCTATCAGCCGGTATCAAGTGACATGTGCCTTCTGCACTTTGATGTCGCCGATACGGGCATGGGTATCCGTCCGGAGGATAAGCAGAGACTGTTCGGTTCTTTCCAGCGTCTCGATACCCGCCAGAACCGTTCCGTCGAGGGAACCGGTCTCGGTCTTTCGATCTGTAAGCGCCTCATGGACCTCATGGGCGGTACGATCTCCGTGGAGAGTGAGTACGGAAAGGGAAGTACTTTCTCCTTCGAGCTTCACCAGTATATTGCCAAGCAGAAGCCGATGGCGAGCGTTATGGCGAATAAGAAAGAACATGTGCTATATCTTGATGAAAAAGCGATTTTCAGAGATCAGGCGAGAAATGATCTGCAGCGTCTCGGCGTTTCTGCCAGATTTGCCGCCTCTCCGAGTGAACTGGATCCTGCGTCCAATGCGAACTACTCGTATTTCTTCGTCAGTAAGACGGCATTTGACGAGTATTCTCATGAGATCCGTGAATTCTGCAGCTGCCACGGCAATCCGAAGATCGTTCTGATGTTTGATAAAAATGAACTGTCCACGGGATATAAGGATGTCCTCGTGATCCGCCGCCCTGTCTATTCGGCGGTATTTGCTTCCGTTCTTACCGAAAAACCGATCGAGTCGCTCGAGTCCGATGAGTTCCAGGAGAGCTTCATCGCGCCGGAGGCGAAGATCCTCGTCGTCGATGATAATGCCGTCAACCTCAAGGTCGTCAAAGGACTTCTCGAACCGTATCAGATGCATGTATTTACGGCATCTTCCGGTAAGCAGTGCCTCGAGATGCTCCGGGAAGGCCAGCAGTTCGACATGATCTATATGGACCACATGATGCCGGATCTCGACGGTATCGATACGCTTCGTATCATCCGCAAGATGGAAGGCGAGTATTTCCAGAAGGTTCCTGTCGTCGCACTTACGGCGAACGCGGTAAGCGGTGTCCGTGAGATGTTCTATAAAGAAGGCTTCCAGGACTATGTAAGTAAGCCGATCGAGCTGGCACAGCTGGAAAAATCCTTAAAGAGCAACCTGCCGGCAGATCTGATCATCAGAAAACAGCATGCTGTCGCCAGTGCGCCGCACTTCGGTGAAGGTGAAGTGCAGCTCCGCGGCGTGGATTGCAGCCGTGGTCTTCTGAACTGCGGAAACAGCATGGATAACTACATCAGCCTCCTCAAGGTCGTATATGAGGATGGCCTGATCAAGATCGACCGTCTGCGCGAACTGGCGGAGGCAAAAGACTATGCCGGGTACGGCATCGAGGCGCATGCCTTAAAGAGCGTGGCGGCTTCGATCGGTGCGATGGAACTCTCGGAAATGGCGAAGAAACATGAGTTTGCCAACTACGACGGCCGCTATGAATATATCGATTCCAATTACGGAGATCTGCTGTCCGCCTATCAGTCCCTGCTCGACGACATCGGGCTGGAGCTCCGCGCCCGCGGTGTGCTTCAGTCTGCCGATGAAGTACAGGGACAGGATGATGAACCGAAACTCCCGATCACGGATGCGGAACTGAAGCAGGCGGTGATCAATATCAGAAACAGTATCGAGGACTTCGATCAGGATTCTGCGCTGCAGAAACTTGAGTGGCTCCTGAACTTCGAGATCGGAGCGGATACGGTACTGGCGCTGAAGAGAACCAGAAATTACCTCAATGACTTCCAGTATGACGAAGCGACTGAGAACTTGAATAATCTGTTAGGAGAATGACATCGTGGAGAATATAAAGACGATCCTCGTCGTGGATGACAGTAAAGCAAATCTGACGCTCGCCAAGCAGGCTCTTGACGAATATTATCAGGTCAGTCTGGTCACTTCCGGTCAGATGGCACTGCGATTCCTCGAGAAGCGCATGCCGGATCTGATCCTTCTGGATATCAATATGCCGGAGATGGACGGACTCGAGACGCTCCGTCAGATCCGCGCCAACCACGAGTATAAAGATATACCGGTCATCTTCCTTACAGCGAAGACGGATCCGGAGACAGAGGTCGAGTGCCTGAAGCTTGGTGCTGCTGACTTTATCGGAAAACCATTCGTCCCGCAGGTCATGAGATCACGTATTGCAAGGACCCTGGAACTCGAAGAATTCCGAAGACTCGCCGAGAAAAGAGCGAAGAGATTTGAGAGTATCGCGTCCAAAGACCCGATGACCGGACTTTGGAACAGATCCTATCTGACCCAGAAGATCGAGGTAAGCCTTGCACAGGGCACGAGCGCCGCATATATGATCGTCGATGTGGACCACTTTAAGAGCGTAAATGATAAGCTCGGCCATATCGTCGGTGACCAGGTACTGAACCGCCTTGCCCATATGATGATGGAGTACTTCCCGGAAGACAGCGTCGGCCGTCTCGGTGGAGACGAATTCGTTATCTTCATGGAAAACCCGCCGTCCAATGAGAGACTGTCTGAGCGGCTGAGTGCTTTTCAGGCGGCGGTAAATGCCGATCTGAAAGAAGCGACCAACGGCATTGCTTCGCTGTCCATCGGTATCGCTCTTGCACCGCAGGACGGCAACAACATGGATACGCTCTACGATAAGGCGGACCGCGCCCTCTACGTGGTTAAGAAAGAGGGAAGGAACAATTTCCGTTTCTATGACTCGACACTGCCGTCCAAGCAGGCGAAGGTCGATCGTCCCGAGGCGATCGAGATGAATATAAGGACACTCATGCAGCAGCTCAAAGAGCCGGGAACGATCCGCGGCGCTTACTGGCAGGACTATGAGCCGTTCCTTGCGATCTTCCGCTTTATCGAGAGAATGATGGCCAGATCCGAGCAGACCTTCTGCGTGATGCTCGCCACACTTCTGGATTCCGAGGGGAACATGCTCGACCCGAATATCCTGGAACCGTCGATGGATGTGCTCTTTACGGCGATCCAGGACACGCTTAGAAAAGGCGATGTCTTTACGAAGTTCAGCGGCGCCCAGTACATCATCATGCTGCCGTCTGCGAAGGCCGAAAGTGGCGCAAAGATCGCCTGTGACCGTCTGCAGAAGCGTTTTGACGCGATCAACTTTAATCCGGATGTGACCTTAAAGCTTGATCTGACTATGATGGATATGGTCGAGCGCGCGTAAAATCGACGGAAAACACGCATCCCTTATAGTCGAAATCACCTTATTGTGATAAAATTATAAAGTTATATCTTTTGTTTGGAGGCATTGATATGCTGGATATCAAATTCGTCCGCGCAAATCCGGACATCGTCAAAGAGAACATCAAGAAGAAGTTTCAGGATGACAAGCTCCCGCTGGTAGATGAAGTCATCGAATACGATAAGGAACTCCGTGAGGCCAAGACCCGCGTCGAGTATCTCCGATCCCAGAGAAATACCATCAGTAAGCAGATCGGTGTGCTCATGGGTCAGGGCAAGAAGGAAGAAGCCGAAGAGGCGAAGAAGCAGGTAGCTGCGATGGCTGATGAGATGGCTGCTCTGGATGTCAAAGAGCAGGAACTGACCGAGAAAGTCAGAAAGATCATGCTCGTGATCCCGAACATCATCGATCCTTCTGTCCCGATCGGTAAGGACGACAGCGAGAATGTCGAGAACGAGAGATTCGGCGAGCCGGTCGTTCCGGACTACGAGATCCCGTATCATGTCGATATCATGGAGACATTTGACGGTATCGATCTCGATGCTGCCAGAAAGACCAGCGGTAACGGTTTCTACTACCTCAAAGGCGATATCGCGAGACTTCACTCCGCGATCCTTTCCTATGCAAGAGATTTCATGATCGACCGCGGATTTACTTATTATGTACCGCCGTTCATGATCCGTTCTTCCGTCGTTACCGGCGTTATGAGCTTTGCCGAGATGGAGAATATGATGTATAAGATCGAGGGCGAAGACCTCTACCTGATCGGTACTTCCGAGCACTCCATGATCGGTAAGTTCATCGATTCTATCCTCGATGAGGAATCCCTGCCGCAGACCCTGACATCCTACTCTCCGTGCTTCCGTAAGGAAGTCGGTGCACACGGCATCGAGGAGAGAGGTGTATATCGTATCCACCAGTTCGAGAAGCAGGAGATGATCGTCGTCTGCAAGCCGGAAGACAGCATGGACTGGTATAACAAACTGTGGAAGAACTCCGTTGACTTCTTCAGAAGCCTCGACATTCCGGTAAGAACGCTCGAGTGCTGCAGTGGTGACCTTGCGGATCTGAAGGTCAAGTCCTGTGACGTCGAGGCATGGTCTCCGCGTCAGAAGAAGTATTTCGAGGTCGGTTCCTGCAGTAACCTCGGTGATGCGCAGGCAAGACGTCTGGGTATCCGTATCAGAAATAAAGAGAAGGGCAATTACCTCGCTCACACTCTGAATAATACTGTAGTTGCTCCGCCGCGTATGCTGATCGCATTTCTGGAGAACAACCTCAATGCCGATGGCACAGTAAGCATTCCGGAACCGCTTCGTATGTACATGGGCGGTAAGGACAAGCTGGTACCGAAGAAGTAACAGTTCATACGGGAAAAGAACTCATGCGGAACAATAAATTTATCATCGGTTTTCTGATCTTCGATGCGGTGGCTGTACTGGTCATCATGTTTGTGCTTATCGTGCATAATCCGTTTAAGGCCAAGGTGGCTCCGGATACGGATCCGACGACGGCATCGGTAACTGCGAAAGATGAGAAGAATCCGATCTCAAGCATCTCGGATCTCGATTTTGATAAGATGAAACTGGTGCACACCTCTCCATCTCTTATCGGTATGCGTGAAGAATCGGAAACAACGCCGGACGGGAAATACTATACAGCCTACCGGGGAGAACTTGATCTGGATCTGGATGGAGATGGTGAAGTCGAGTCTGTCAGTATCTCGCTCGATGAGCACAGTGAGTCTTTCTATGTGCTCGTCAATGATCAGGGCGTCATCACCGATTTCGTAGTTCCGGGATCAGAGTTCGCTTTCCGCGAAGAGTATCAGGCAAAGGCCTGCAAAGGCGCGATCCACGGCTGTTCGATCGATCTGGACAGCAATGATCCATATACGGAAGTTTTCATCGAGCTTACCCGTGAATCATGGGATGATTATATGACGATCATGGTCCGCTATGATGGATCGAAGATCCACGCATCGGTCGTTTCGGGCGCGATCAGCGCAGTATCCAATGCCGGCACGGTGCAGTTCTCTTTCTTCGATGAGATCTTCGGTGTGCATAAGCTCTACAGGACTTATGACATCACCTCCGAAGAAGATTTCCTGAAGCCGCAGACAGATTATTTCTTTGCCGACACCAATGTCGAGAAGACATCGTTTATTTATAATCCGGAATTCGAGATCCGGTGCAAGAATCTGCAAGGACAGGACTGCACGCTCCCGAAGGCTTCTTCCTTCTACTGGTGCAGAACAGATAACGAGACATATGTTGATGTGATCACCACGGGAAATGATGTGTACCGTCTTCCGATCACCAAAGACGAAGTCGAGTATGAATCCGGAAAACAGGCGGTATTCCACCTGGGCGATCATGAGGCATCCGAGTTTGTGATCCGATGATCCGCTGACGGAAAGAGGAGAATAGTAATGGGTATAATCGTAGGACTGGATATCGGTGGCAGTACCACCAAAGTCGTCGGAATGGACGGCACGAAGATCATCGGAAACAAGATCGTCAAAGCGGACGATCCGGTCACCTCTGCCTTTGGCGCACTGGGAAAATTCATGGATTCTTATGATCTGAAGATCTCTCATATCGAACAGCTGAAGATCACCGGCGTCGGTGCCTCCTTCCCGAACGGGAATCTCCTGGGCATCCCGACAGTGCGTATTTCCGAGTTTTTCGCGACCGGTCAGGGTGGATTGTTCCTGTCCGGACTGGAGCACGCGATCGTAGTGAGCATGGGTACCGGTACCGCATTTGTCGAGGCGACTAAGCAGGAAGTCCGTCATATCATCGGTTCCGGTGTCGGCGGCGGTGCGCTCGTCGGACTGGCGAACTGCGCGCTGAATATCCGTGATTTTGATATGATCGCCGATATGGCAAAAGAAGGTAACCTGAACCACGTCGATCTGACGATCGGAGATATCTCCCACGCGGCGATCCCGGGTCTTACGATGGATACGACTGCTTCGAACTTCGGTAAGTTGCAGGACGATGCCACGAAATCCGACATCGCATACGGTCTTTTCAATATGGTATTCCAGTCGATCGGAACGATGGCGGTCTTAGCGGCCAGAAATGCCGGCATCAAAGATGTGGTGATCACCGGACAGGCAACGAAGGCGCAGATGTGTAACACGATCTACGGGAAGTTCTCGGAACTTTATAATATTAATTTCGTCGTACCGCAGATGTCGGAGTTTGCTACAGCCATCGGAGCGTGCATCGCCGAGAGCGTGTGAGGCGATACATGGGAAGTTCGGAAAAGACCGGGAAACTTCGGAATACCCGCGCATTTGAGCTGGATCTTCTTCGCGGATTTGCGATATTCATGATGATCCTCCATCACTTCGCGTATGACCTGCGGCATATCTTCGAGATGAACATCTTTTCTTTTATCGATACCGACTGGTTCTGGGCTTTTCTGCATCCGTTTTTTCTATGTATCTTCGTCGGGATCTCCGGTATCTGCTGCCAGTTCTCAAGAAATAATTTCAAGCGTGCACTGAAGCTCCTTCTCGTTTCGGTACTTTTTTCTGCGGTGACGATCGGGGCAGACCGCTGCTTCGGCCTGGAATGCGCGATCTACTTTAATGTCCTTCATGTGCTTACCGTATCGACATTCCTGTTTGCGATCTTTGATCACTTCGAACAGAAAAAGACCGGAAGCAGAAACAGCCGGGGCGGCGATATGGTGCTGTTTTCCATCGTGCTGCTTTTTATCTTCCTTTTGCAGGCGCTGCCGTATTATCACTACACGATCAAGGCCGGGTGGGTATCGATCCTCGGAATCGAACCGCATCCGGATTATAACTGGAATGCGGGTGACGAGATGGGATTGATCCCCTGGGTCGGAGTGTTTTTCCTGGGCGTACTGGTCGGCCGGTATATCTATAAGAAAAAAGAGACCCTTTTCCCGCATGCGTCAAAAACGGTGAAGAAGATCTCCGGGCCCTTTGAGTGGGTCGGAAGAAATTCTCTGGCCGTATATATCCTTCATCAGCCGATACTGCTGGGTATTCTTTACGGACTCCATTATCTGGGGGTATTCTGATGCAGCGCGTGAGTAAAGAGACGGGAAAACCGACGGCAAAACGATGGTTCTTCCGGATCATTTTGCCGCTTGCGCTTATGCTGCTCCTTTATGTGATCCAGAGTATATTGATACATTTCCCGAGTGTCGGTGAGACCTATGCGAAAACGGGATTTGTATTCTTTTCATATCTTCCGGCGAAGATCTCATCGCTTGTTCCGATCTCGCTGTCGGAAGTCTTTGTCATCTCGCTGGTTTTATCCCTACCGATCCTTATCGCCTGGATGGTGATCCGCATCCGCCGCGCCTGCAAGAAAAAACGCGGAAAAAAGTGCTTTTTCAATATCGGAAGCGCCACGGCCTGGATCCTTTTTTCGATCTATTTTCTATTCATGCTGCTGCATGGCCTGAACTTCACGCGCTATTCACTCGATGAGACTCTCGGTTTCGGGAAGAGGAACTACACGGTCGAAGAACTCCAGGAGGTCTATGCCTGGGTCATCTCGGGATTGAATGAATCACGGGAGTCGTGCACTGAAGATAAAAACGGAGTCGTCACGTATCCCGGCGGAAAGTATGCCTTTTTGTCCGATCTTTCGGATCTCTATGAAAAATCAGCCAAAAACTTCCCGATGCTCAAGGGGAACTCCGCAAGACCGAAGCCTGTCATGATCTCTCATTACTGGTCCTATACATATATCGTCGGGCTTTATTTCCCGTTCTTTGCCGAGCCGAATATCAATATTGATGTTCCTTTTGTGGAGATGATGTATAACGCGTGCCACGAGATGTCACACCTGCACGGATATGCCGTGGAAAACGATGCGAATCTGGCGGCTCTTATTATCGCGCTGTCGAGCGACTGCCCGGAGCTCCGCTACTGCGGATATTATGAATCGGTCAAACTGATCATCAAAGATCTGGTGATCGCCTATAACAAGGATACAGAGAATCTTCAGAAGTTCATGTCCCGGTACCCGGCGGCCGGAGGGTATTTCCGCGATTTTGCAGATGTCCAGAAGTACTGGCTTTCGATCGATCCGCCGGAGATCGTTGAGAAAGTATCCAATGCCACCAACGATGCCTACCTCAAGGCCAACCAGCAGAAAGAAGGCGTCAAGAGCTACAATATGCCGACGTCGATCGTGGCGGATTATTATTTTATCTTCGTGAAGGGAGAGTCGTGATGCGCGCGGGGGATGGTGCAAAGGATATAAATACAAAGCCTGCCGCAGTTCAGGAAAAGGGCGCCCGCATCGTCGTCCGGCTCGAGGGACATGCATTTTACTATCCCGTAAGCGATGTGCTCCGCCTCTTTACCGGCGCGATCCCGAGGGAAGAAGAAGGAAGAGTGGTATGCGATGCGGCATCGATCCTCCCGGGAAGAGAAGAGCTTTTTTCAGAAGATGGCGTACTTACTATCCGAAGCCGGGTCTCCGAAGAGTGGGTCGAGACAGTGGTGGAGGAAGATAGAAAAGTACCTGAAGCCGGGAAAGACAGGGATGGGGAGGTTATCTCTATCCAGAGCGCACCGCAGATCTCGATCAGCCGCAAAGACATGGATCTTCCTGTGAACCGGGAAGTGAAAAGACAGCTGTATTTTCTCCTTTCCAGGATCCTGAAGATGAGCTTTCCGTGGGGATCTCTTACCGGGATACGCCCGACGCAGGTCGCCAGAGAACTGAGTTCCGAAGAGGAGATGCAGGAAATCTACGGAGTGCGAAGCGACAAGGCGCATCTCGCCTTTCTGACGAAAGAACGGGAAGATGCCGTGCTCTCTGAAACTCCATCGGATGCGCTTCATGTCTATATCGGCATCCCTTTCTGCCCGAGCAGATGCTCGTATTGTTCATTTATCGCGCAGGAGGCTCCGAGAAAAACGGAGATCCTTCCGGCATATGTCGATGCAGTTCTTATGGAGCTGGATCTGGTCCTTCCGAAGATCACCTCGAAGATAGAGACGCTCTATGTCGGAGGTGGAACACCGACGGTACTGCCGGAAGTGCTTTTCGAGAAGTTTATGCGTGGGGTACTCTCACATCCGGAGTTTAAAGAGGTGAAAGAGATCTGTGTCGAGGCCGGCCGTCCGGATACGATCACGGAAAGAAAACTCGCGGTTCTCATGGAGCTCGGAGTAAGAAGGATCTGCATCAACCCGCAGACGCTGTGCGACGCGACACTTCAGAGAGTCGGAAGGAAACATAGCGCGAAAGACTTTGCCGATGCCTTTGAAATGGCAAGAAAAATGGGCTTTCCGGTCATTAATACCGATCTGATCGCAGGACTTCCCGGAGAAACAACGGAAGAGTTCTGCAGTTCGCTCATAAGAATCATAAAACTTCGTCCGGAGAATGTGACGGTGCATGCACTTTCGAAAAAAAGACGTTCCTCTCTTAGCCGGAAAGAGGTCGTCCGAACGGAAGATCACGGCACGAAGCGGGTCGAAGACATGCTTTCTTTCTCATCGCAGAAACTTATAGAAGCAGGATATAAACCTTATTATATGTATAAGCAGAAGGATACGATCGGCGGACACGAGAATATCGGCTACTGCCTTGATGGCGGCGAATGCATCTACAATGTCGCGATGATGAGCGATCTTAGGTCGGTGCTGTCGTTTGGTGCCGGCGGCATGAGCAAGCGGGTATTTCCGAATTCCGGAAAGGAGAACTCGCCGAAAGGAACACCGGCAGCCGGAGTAAGGATCGAGCGGTGCCCGTGCATCAAGGAACCGACGCAGTATATTACCGACGTAGAATCGATGGCGGAAAGAAAGATCCGCTTCTTTCAGGGCGATGTCCACTTGTAATTCGGAAAAATCATGTTATAATTGTCGAGTATGCATTTTCGAGGTGTAGCGCAGCTGGTAGCGTACGTGCTTTGGGAGCATGGGGTCGCAGGTTCGAACCCTGTCACCTCGACCAGAAGACCGGCTTGAGATGATTCTTCAGTAATCAATTCAAGCCGGTTTTCATATTACATCGTCGTATTGCCCTAAAAATAGAGAATTACGCGGCCATTGTTAGGAATTTGGTCTTGTTGTCTTTTTCGGAATTTCATTATAAAATCATAATGTATTTAGAACTTGGATAATGCGCATTGCGCAATTATGGAGGTAAAAAATGGAGAAGACAAGTTTTTCTAGAATTAAGAAATTATCGGCAGTGATGCTGGTTTTCGCTATTATCTTCTGCCTTACCGGATGTATTCGTTATGAAGCAAAGACATCCGTTAAGAAAGATGGAACATGCGATTTCAGCTTCACATATGCTATTGATACAAGTATGGCCGGTGAAAATGGCGGTTCCGGAATGGGAACTGAGGACGCTCAGGCGGCTTTTGAAGAGAGCGAAAGTGACTGGGAAGTTGATGAATATTCCGATGGCAACTTTAAGGGCTTTACAGCTACTCTGTCTGACGTTGCTCTTGAGGATCTTCCGGATGAACTGGAAGCAACCGGCAGCTTCCAGGATTTTTCCCTCGAATATGATGAGGATTCCGACTCTTACACACTTGACTGGGAAGTTTCTTCCGTAACTGATGAAGCAAAGTCCAGCTCGGTCTCTGCTGATACTCTCGAGAAGTATAACGGTTACATGAAGTTCGTTCTCGAACTTCCGGGTAAGGTTATCGAGTCCAACGGCGAAGAGAAGAATGGCGGTAAGACCGTTGAGTGGAACCTCTTTGATGTAAAAGATTCTATTCATGCTGAGTTCAACCTCAAGTCTTCCGGCGGATCTCTTCCGATCGGTCTGATCCTCGGTATCATCGGTGGTGTTGTAGCTGTTGCAGTTATCGTAGTAGTTATCGTTCTTGTTATGAAGAAAAAGAAGAACACTCCTCCGACAGCTCCGGTAAGTGATTATTCCGGTGTTATCCCGCAGGCTCCTGTAGCTCCGCAGGCTCCGGTAAACCAGGCTTACGTTCCGCAGGCACCGGTTGCTCCTGTAGCACCTGTAGCACCGCAGGCACCTGTTGCTCCGGCTGCTCCTCAGGCTCCTGTAGCACCTGTTGCACCGCAGGCTCCTGTAGCACCTGTTGCACCGCAGGCTCCTGTAGCTCCGGCTGCTCCTGAAGCACCGGCTGCTCCGCAGGCACCGTCGAATGACATCCCGCAGAATCCGACAGTTTAATTGATTCTCAGGATCATAAATCAGTCATCAGGGGAGCTACCGAAAGGCAGCTCCCTTTTTGTGTGGGTTTGCGATCCTCCTCAGGAAGAAGAACTTATTGGCAGGTACAAGTGCTTTTCGAGAGGAATAACGTACAAATTTATCTTGCACATTGTGATTAGAAGTGTATAATGAATCTGTTCAATATTTGAAACGACAATTGAAAAAATGAACGGATGTGTAACTATGAGTCTTCAAAGAAAACATTTTGATATTTTGGTTGCGCTGGCAGAGTCGAAGGAAGCTCTTACGCAGCGCGATCTGGAGAAGATCACCGAGTATTCTCTAGGCACGATCAACAAAGTCTATCGTGAACTCGTGACGGATGGACTGGTCGATGCCGGGGTGATCACCGAGAAGGGGATCGAGGCTTTGGAACCGTATCGGGCAAAGCGTGCCGTGTTCATTGCGGCGGGTTTCGGATCCAGAATGGTACCGATCACGCTCAATACACCGAAGCCGCTGGTTCGTGTTCACGGCAAGAGGATCATCGATACACTTTTGGACGCTTGTCTGGAAGCGGGAATCGAAGAGATCTACATCGTAAGAGGTTATCTTGGCGAGCAGTTCGACCAGCTTCTGTATAAGTACCCGATGCTCCATTTTCTGGACAATCCGGTATATAACGAAGCCAATAACATCAGCAGTGCAATGGTGGCCAGAAACCTGTTCTCGAATTCCTATGTGTTCGAGGCGGACCTTGTGCTGTCAAACCCGAAGATCATCACCAAGTACCACTATACTTCCGATTTTCTGGCTATCCCGAAGGAGCGCACGGATGACTGGTGCTTCGTCGTTAAAGACGGCGTGATCAAGGAGGAGAAGGTCGGTGGCGAGAACTGCTGGCAGATGGTCGGTATCTCTTACTGGAACAAGGAAGACGGCGAGAAACTGGCGGAGGATGTTCCGGCCGTATTCTCCGGTCCGGGCGGAAAAGAGCGTTACTGGGAACAGGTACCGCTTGTGTATAAGAAAGAAAACTATAAGGTCGGGGTCCGCGAGTGCAAGGAAGATGACATCATCGAGATCGATACTTTCCGTGAGCTAAAAGAACTTGACCCTTCATATGATGTGTAATAGAGGCCGCGCCGCCGTGATGGCCGGTGCATAAACAAATATAGAAAGAAGATTATTTATGGAACCAGTAAAAAGAAACATCCTGTTAAATCCGGGCCCGTCCACCACGACCGATACTGTAAAGTATGCACAGGTCGTTCCGGATATCTGCCCGCGTGAGAAAGAGTTTGCCGGCCTGATGAAGGGCCTTCGTGAGGACCTCGTAAGAGTGGTTCACGGAGATCTTCAGGAATATACTTCCGTACTTTTCTGCGGTTCGGGAACGATCAATATCGATGTCTGCATCAACTCGCTTCTTCCGGAAGGAAAGAAGGTCCTGGTGATCGATAACGGTGCTTATTCTACCCGTGCGGTCGAGATCTGCCAGTACTACGGACTTCCGCATATCGACCTGAAGTTTCCGGTAGATCAGCGTCCGGATCTTGCAGTTGTCGAGGAGACACTGAAGAATAACCCGGATATCGGACTTGTACATACGACACATAATGAGACGGGAACAGGTATCCTGAATCCGATCCGCGAGATCGGTGCACTGGTGCATAAGTACGGTGCGATCTTTACCGTCGATACCACCAGCACCTACGCGATGCGTCCGATCAACATCAAGGAGGATAATGTCGATTTCCTGATGGCTTCTGCACAAAAAGGACTCATGGCGATGACGGGCCTTTCTTTCATCGTCGGAAACCGCGCGATCCTCGAGGCTTCCGCGAATAATCCGAAGAGAAGCTATTACTGCAATCTTTTCCTGCAGTATGACTGCTTCGAGAAGACAGGCGAGATGCACTTCACTCCGCCGGTACAGACGATCTACGCGACGATCCAGGCCTTGAAGGAATACTGGGCAGAGGGCGAAGAAGCGAAGTGGGCACGCCATACACGTGTCTTTGATGCGATCAATGAGGGACTCGAGGAACTTGGCTTCCGTCAGGTCATCAAGCCGGAGTGGAGAACAGGACTTGTTTCCTCCGCTATCTATCCGGATGATCCGAACTGGAGCTTCGAGAAGGTGCATGACTACTGCTACGAGCGCGGCTTCACCATCTATCCCGGAAAGATTTCGACGACGAATACATTCCGCCTCTGTGCACTTGGCGCGATCGATGCGCCGGACATCAAGGATTTCTTCAAGGTATTTAAGGAAGCTCTCGAGACAACAGGCGTAAAGATCCCGGTACAGTACAAATAATCAGACGTATAGGTCCCGATAAAGAAATATATAAGGAGATATGAACATGAAAACAGCTTATACATGCTTTTGCACAGATGTGATCCACGAAGGTCATATGAACATCATCAACGAAGCAAAAAAACTCGGAAAAGTCATCATCGGATGCCTTTCCGACCAGGTCCTGATCCGTTATAACAAATTCCCGACGATCTCACAGGAAGAGCGTATGCGTCTTTATAAGACGATTCCGGGCGTAGAACAGGTCGTTCTGCAGGAGCAGATGCAGTATGATGATGTGATCGAACTGATCCATCCGGATTATGTCGTTCACGGCGATAACTGGAAAGAGGGACCGGAGAGCACGATCCGTGCACATGTTCAGGAACTCCTTGCATCATACGGCGGAGAACTCATCGATGTTCCTTATACCTTCAATGAGAAGGTAAGAAAGATCGACCTGCAGCTCCGTGAGAAGCTCGCGATGCCGGAGTATCGAAGAAAGAGATTAAGACAGCTGATCGAGATGACTCCGATCGTAAAGACGATGGAGGCACACAGCGGTCTGACCGGTCTTATCGTTGAGAAGACAGTTGTTGAGAATGAAGGAAAACTCGACCAGTTCGACGCTATGTGGGTCAGCTCCCTCTGCGACAGTACTGCAAAGGGTAAGCCGGATATCGAGCTCGTCGATATGACCTCCCGTTTCAGAACGATCGAGGATATCACGGAAGTTACCACGAAGCCGATCATCTTCGACGGTGATACAGGCGGACTTACCGAGCACTTCGTTTATACCGTAAGATCTCTCGAGAGACTCGGCGTTTCCGCAGTCATCATCGAGGATAAGACAGGCCTTAAGAAGAACTCCCTCTTCGGTACTGAAGTCAAGCAGACACAGGCGACGATCGAGGAATTCTCCGAGAAGATCGCCGCAGGTAAGAAGGCACAGCTCACTGACGATTTCATGATCATCGCACGTATCGAGAGCCTGATCCTCGAGCAGGGCATGGAAGATGCACTTACCCGTGCTTTTGCATTCGTAAAGGCCGGCGCCGACGGCATCATGATCCACAGCAGAAAGAAGGATCCGGCCGAGATCTGTGAATTCTGCGACAAGTTCAGAAGCCAGGATCCGAAGACACCGATCGTCGTTGTTCCGACAAGCTTTAATACCATCACGGAAGAAGAACTGGCAGCTCACGGCGTGAACATCGTCATCTACGCAAACCAGCTGACAAGATCCGCTTTCCCGGCGATGCAGCAGACAGCAAAAGACATCCTGAAGTATCACAGAGCAAAGGAAGTCGATGACAGACTCATGTCCATCAAGGACATTATCACGCTGATCGACGAGATCTGATCAGTAACGCCGAAACCAGGCGGAAAAACAGAGAAGACAGGACGCTTCGTGCCTGAAGAATAGGAGAAAAATATGAAAGTTGAAAAACTTGTAGATATCATTGGTTCAGATTTTTATACCGGTGTTCCGGATTCCCAGCTAAAAGCACTCTGCAATTACCTGATGCATACCTATGGCATCGATGCGCATCACCACGTCATCGCTGCCAACGAAGGTAACTGCACGGCGCTGGCTGCAGGTTATCATCTTGCTACGGGAAAAGTACCGGTCGTGTATATGCAGAACAGCGGCGAGGGTAACATCATCAACCCGGTCGCCAGCCTTCTGAACGATAAGGTATATGCGATCCCGACGATCTTTATCATCGGCTGGCGCGGCGAGCCCGGTATCCACGATGAACCGCAGCATATCTATCAGGGCGAAGTAACGATCAAGCTCCTGGACGATATGGGTATCGCAAACTTCGCGATCGGAAAAGACACGACCGACGAGGAAGTCGAAGCGAAGATGGACGAATTCAGAAAGATCCTCTCTGAGGGTAAGGACGTCGCATTCGTTATCCGCAAAGGTGCCCTTTCCTATGATGAGAAAGTTGTCTATGAGAACGATAACACCATGGTCAGAGAAGAGATCATCCAGCATATCGTAGCGGTCAGTGAAGAAGACCCGATCATCTCCACCACCGGTAAGGCGTCACGAGAACTTTTCGAGACGCGTGTGGCAAACGGCCAGAGCCATAAGTATGACTTCCTGACCGTCGGCTCGATGGGCCACAGCTCCTCGATCGCACTGGGTGTCGCGATCAATAAGCCGAACCAGAAGATCTGGTGTGTCGATGGAGACGGCGCGGTGCTGATGCACATGGGTTCCATGGCACTTATCGGATCGAACCAGCCGAAGAACCTTGTGCATATCGTGATCAATAACGGTGCGCATGAGACCGTCGGCGGCATGCCTACTGTTATGGGTGATGTCGATCTGGTCGGCGTTGCAAAGGCCTGCGGTTATCCGTACGCAGTCCGCGTCAACGATTTTGAGGAACTTGACCGCGAGCTGAATCTGGCCAAGGGATTAAATGAACTCTGCCTGATCGAGGTAATGTGCAGCATCGGCGCCCGTGACGACCTCGGCCGTCCGACGACGACAGCACTCGAGAATAAGCAGAACTTCATGGAGTATATCGCAACGCTGTAATTTCCTACGCGCGTCATTTCCCGCGCGCTGTAATTATCCAAACGCTTTGGCTTCCAGTTAAAAAGGAGGTTCGGGTATGGCTCATCTGACGACGTATTCATGCAGAAACTGTGGTGGAGTCCTGATCAAGGACCAGCTGCAGGAAGTACTTGAATGTCCTTTTTGCGGGAATGCATATGACCTTGTAAGAATGCACAGTGACGAATATTCTTCCCGTGCACAGGTCAATATGCAGCAGATGGAGTTCCATGCGGCGAAAGAGAAGTATGAGACGGTCCTTAGTAAGGATCCGCAGAATTTCGAGGCGCTTCTCGGTCTTGTATTATGTTCCGGAAAGGTCCAGTCAGAAAACGAACTCCGTACGCCGGAGAAAATGAAAGACCGCGCATTTGACGAGATGATGGCAGCAGCAAAAGACGCGCAGGAGAAAGCCGCCCCGGAGCATGCCGGATATTTCTCCGTACTCTATCAGCTCGCTGAGCTTTCGAAGAGACATCAGCTTACCGATAAAAGGATAGAATCTCTTTCTGAAGCTTCCAGTGACAAATTTCAGAGATTCGCAGCCCAGGATGTGGTCAGGGCATCCTACTATTCGCTGATCTGCGTTTTGATCGGTGCTGCTATCCGTATGGGTGGAGGACACTCCCGTGAGGAAGCGAGATTTACGATCACAATCGTTCTGATCCTGGTGGGAGTGCTGGTCGTTTCTTTTATCGTCGATAATCTTTTCTTGAAACCATTTCTGAAAAGAGACAACCACGAGGAGTTATCTAAACTTCATAATGCCAAGGATACCAGTGTCACGAATCAAAAAGCACTGGAAAAAGAATATGCGGAGCTTTATCAGAAACTTCAGAGCCTGAGACCTGAAAAGAAGGACGCTTCCGCTGCTCCTGCCTATAATTCTTCGTATGCAAAAGATGTTATTTCAGAAGTATCGGAAGGAGATCTCAGCTGCTCGCAATGCGGAGGAAAGCTTTCCGGGGATAAAGCCAATAAAGCATACCGATGTATGTCCTGCGGAGTGGCATTTGGAAACACGATCCTTTTTGATGAGCATGCTGTAGAGAATGCGAAAAAATCGATCCTTGACGGAGAGTTTAACGAGGCAGATCTGTGGTGCCGATGTGCGCTGGCGACGCAGCCGCATAATTTCTATGCACTTCAGAGAAGGGTGCTGTGCGCCGGAAAATGGAAACTGATGAGTGATCTTGTCGCCCAGAAAACACTGACGTCGATCCGGAAAAAGAGCGTGCTGGCAAGACTTTCCGAAGCACAGGAGCATGCAGCCACTTCCTATGATCAGGAGTACTTTAAAAAGTGCGAAGAGATGATCGACCTGCATGAACGGTACTGGGCAAAGACGAGAGAATATAGTAAAGATCAAGCGGCGATCGATTCTCTAAAGACGCAGCTCGAGGCGAAAGGCCGCGAGATCTATGATATCGACAGCATGCGTGAACAAAGCGCGAGGTTAGGTGTTATCCAATAAAGTCAGAAAAAACTTCAGGAATGAAGATCAATTATCTTCCTGCTTCCAGTTCTTCTTATCGAAGATATCCGGACCGTTGAGAGAATACCAGATCGTGTCGGTGAAGACATTGCCGGCGTCTTTCTGGAGATCCCAGCGGTCTGTGTACATGATCAGGAGTTTCTCGGCTTTTTTCGCCTCCGGCTGGAAGATCGGGCGGGAAGTAAACGGGCTTACCGGATCGTCGATCAGGCCGTTCATCGCCAGATACGGGGTATCGGCATTCGTCATGAAGGTGTAGTCCGTCTTAAAATCTCCTGTCGCACCGAAGTCCTTTACGAAAAGAACCGGGTTATATGCCATCGCGTCCTCGGGGTTATACTCCGCGCCGGCATTTGCTCCATCGAGGAAAAGCATATCTTCGTAGTGCTCGAGCGGCCATCCGTGGTCGGATACGATAATGATCCTGGTGTTGTCATAGACGCCGATCTCCTTGAGGTGATCCATCCACTGACCAAGCTGAATCCATGCCGCCATATTACACTGGTAATGCGTGAGCTTATAGCGGGTGCGGGGCTCCATCGCCAGTGTCTTTCCGCCACAGGTGAAGCGGTCGGTATGTGTCTTATCAAACTCCGTGTTATCGACTTCATACTGCGGTACGTATTCCGGCTCCTGAAGCGGCATCGTGTTATGCGCCGTGCCGTTCTGGATCAGGAAGAAGTGATTCTTCCCGGAGCTATCCACCTTCGTCAGGGAAGGAAGGGCATGGAGCGACTCGTAGGAATCACGGAAGAGGTTCATATAGGCAGGAGAGATGACATAGCGTGATTCGTCCTCGCCGAAGGTCTGCATCGAGAGCTTGCTGTTATCCGGCGCAAAGTAGGTGCCATCGGTATAGACGACCGGCTGGAAGATAAGCGGGGACGCCTTCATGAGACTGTAGCAGAAGAAGTTTCTCTTCCAGGTGGACATGATCTGCTTATCCGATGCATCCGAATCACGGAAAAGTCCGAGCTCGGTGTTATAGGCCGAAATCCCGGGATACGGTTCGTAGATCGACAGATCCGGTATCGCGCTGTAGCCGGCAAACGGCGGGTCAAATACGGTGACATCGTATCCGTTCTCCGCGAAAAGCACCGGCATCGTGAGCAGTGCTTCGTCGTGCTTCTGAACGAGGGAGACGTCGGATCTGCTGTTGATCGCATCCGGTGTGTAGTCATACCCTCCGAAAAGCGCCGGCGCCGCGATGACGGTGCGCATTCCGAAGGAAAGAGTATTTGGATACCAGGTGAATCCCGAGAACTGGGAAACCAGCTCCGGACGCTCCTGAAACATATACGGGATATAGGCGGAGATCGCGCGGTCCACCATCACTACGACGACGTTCTTGCCGTCTTTGCTGAATTCTACGGTAGGAAGATCCTTCGTGGTGCTCTCCATCACGCGGCGGATCTTCGGCATCTCGGAGCTGATCTGATAGATGTTATAGCAGGAGATGGCGGTGGCAACGATCACGAGGATCGGCGCAATAAAGCGGATGACGGAAGTGCTTTTGACGAAGAGAAAGATGACAATGGCGGCGATGACAGCCACCAGAAGGAGGTTGAGCATCGCTGAGGCAGTGTCATGCACGAGCCCCGTATCAAACTGCAGATCCGACGAGAGGATACTCTCGCTCTTTCCGAAGAGAAGGAAGTTCGCTGTCCCGATAAAGGCGAGGCACCAGATGGCGGCGGCCGCGCGCTTACGGTTCTTGTTTCCGGCGAGGTAATAGAAGAGCCCGCCCCAGATCACAAATGCACCTGTCGCGGTGAGGAGCGAGTAGATGATGTATCTTACCGGCGAGTGGACGGAGGTCATCAGGACGAACTCGGAGGTCGAGGACGAGATGACGAAAGACGGGATCAGCGCACCGAGAAAGACACTTAGGAAGATCGCGCCGAGAAGAAACAGCTTGTTTGTGACACCGGCCTCGTCGGATGTGACGGCTGTATCCGCTGCTGATGCAGTCTTTTTGCCGGCTTTCCGGTTCCCTGAGGAAGCTTTTCTGTTTTTCTTTCTCAAATATACGATGTTCTTCCCGAGGGAGAAGATATTGTTCAGCGTCCAGTAGAGGACCAGTCCCGACGGAGAATTATAAAGGAGCACGAGGAAAATCAGGGCCATGCCGTGGAGCTGGATCTTGTCTTTAAACTTCAACCCCTTCGTATAGATCTCCGAGGAGACAACGTTGATCAGCGTCATCAGGACAGGAAGAACGTTGATCGTAAGACCGCCGGCCGTAAGGAGCTTGTCCGGCTGGCCGAGGTCCTTGATGATCCAGAAACTCGTGCCGCGAAGGACCGGAAGATCCGACAGAAAATTATACGCCGCGATGAAGAACGGGATCTGAAGAAGCAGTGCGATCGAGGATCTCAGCGCGTAGATCGGCTTATAGTTATTCTCCTTATAGAAGGCCTGGAGCATCATGTAGCGCTCGTCGCCTTTAAAGGTCTTCTTAATGTGCCGGACGAAAGGATCCATGAGTTTCTGCCGGTCTTTCTCCTGCTCCTGGATCGCGTCGGCCCGGTTATAAAACGGAAGGAGAAGCAGATTAACAACGAGACTTAAGGGAAAGATCGCCGCGCCGTAGCTCCGCAGAAAGTGGTAGGCAGCCGCATAGACTGCCTCCAGGATCAGCGTAAGAGGTGAGAGTAATAGTTGATATAGGATACTCCCGAACGACACGTGCTACCCCCTGATAAATGGATACCGGATTACTTTTCTTCCGCGGTCTCGGAAGCTTCAGAACTTGTTTCCTCAGCTTCCGTTTCAGCCTCAGCTTCGGTTTTCTTTGTTTTCTTTTTATCTTTTTTCGATTTCTTCTTAGAATCCTTTTCGGATTCATCTTCGTTTTTCTTGGTCAGTTCCTCATACTTCCCGACGAGGTAGTCGCAGACACGCTTCGTGCCCTCGCCCTGGTATGCCCAGGCTTCGTCTCTGACCTGATGACGGCTCTCGGTAAAAGAACTGTCCTCGAGGCAGTCATCGATCATCTTCTTTAAGTCGGATCTGTTTTCCTTCGTGAGCTTGGCGCCGAGTCTCGGGATAACGCTTAAGCCCCACGGGAGACGCTTGAGCCACCATGCATCATACGGGGATGCATCAAACTCGGTATCGGCACAGATGACCGGCTTATCGAATACGAGCGAGAAGTCGAAGATAACACCGCTGAAGTCGGAGATCAGGATGTCGGAGCGGTTGAGGCAGTCGAAGTTATCGGTGTCTCTGTTCCACTCGATCTGATCACCGTCCGGGAACTCCGCCATCAGCTTATCCATCAGTTCTTTTTCCGAAGTGAAGGACTGCGGGTGCGGACGCACGATGATGTGATATCCTGTCGCAAGAAGATCCCGGATGAAGTCAGCTCCGTAGCGGGAAAGGATCGCGCTCGCGCCCCAGGAAGGAGCGAGAAGTACGGTACGGGTCTTCCCGGAAGAAGCGGAGGAGGGTGCTTTTCCCGCGGCGGCTGTGGACTCGGCGCCTTCGGAAGATGCGGCCTTGCGCTCTTCGAATTTCTTTTTCTTCTCATCCATAAAAGGTGAACCTGTCAGGACAAGTTCTTTTGGCTTCAGATGACGGGCCTCCTCGAGGTCACGGGTGTCGTCGATCTGGAACTGGCCGGAGCAGAGAACGGCGTCGTAAAAGTCGATACCGAACATTCTGTAGGTCGTCATCTCGGCAGGGGAGTGCGGGATGTGGACGTAGTACTTGGCGTCCTTACTGCGCTTCCACTGATAGACATCGACGCCCGGCGTGGTGGAAAGAACGATGGCGGCCTTGACGAAGTTGAGCTTCGCAAATGCTTTGTTACCCGGGCCGATGCACTCGGTCTTGACGTGTTCCATCTCGGACTTCAGACCCGGATCGTCCTCGGAAGCGGTCATATATACGCAGTCAAAACCTCTCTTATCCATCTCCTTAAGGATCGGCTCGAATACCGACCAGTAACGCTTGTCGTCGGAAAAGACCGCGAGCTTGATCACCTTGTCGGAATCATCCTTCGCTTTACCGCCGCTTAAGAGGAAGCGGATCTTGACCCATAGGCCTTTGAAGGCGAATCTCGCTACACCGAGAAGACCGATCAGGATCGCAAAGAGCATGGAACCCGTACCCGGGTCGATATAAAGTCGTACGATATTCATCATCAATTCTCCTCTTTTTTCCAGTTCTTCTTATCCAGTACATTCTGATTCATCAGTTCATACCAGATGGTATTTGTAAATCTGTTGCCGGCATTGGACTCTGCAGACCAGTTATCCGTATAGAGTACGTACATCGGGCCTTTCTTCGCATCCGGCTGATAGATCGGATTTCCGGTAAACGGATTGAGCGGATTGTCCAGAAGATTGCTCATCGCCAGTGTCGGAGTATCCGCATTCGTCATGAAGGTGTAGTCTGTCTTAAAGTCTCCGGTGGCGCCGAAGTCCTTATAGAACAGAAGCGGGTTATAGCCCATGGCGTCTTCCGCATTATAGAGCGTATCCGGATCGCCATCGCCGAAGAGCAGGTCATCGAAGCTTCCGAGACCCCATGCGTGGTCGGATACGATGATGATCCTGGTGTTGTCATAGACACCCAGCTCCCTAAGGTGATCCATCCACTCGCCGAGGCGGTTCAGGACAGCCATGTCGCACTGGTAATGCGCCATCTGGTAGGTGGTATCCATGTGCATCGTGACACCATTTAAGGTAAAACGGTCTTGATGCGTGCGGTCATATTCACCGTTTCTTACGACGTCCACAGGCTCATAATCCGGCTCCTGAAGAGGGATGATGTTATGGGTGGCACTGTTCTGCATCATGAAGAACTGATCCTTGCCGGTATCGGATGCCACGGTGATCGACGGAAGCGCACGCATGACCTCGTAGGAGTTCATGAAGGAATCCATCAGCGCCGGCGGAACCGAATACTGCTCGATCGCGCCGCCCTGGATCAAGGCGGTGCTCGAGGTGCCCGGCTGGAAATAGATACCGGTGGAATAGACGGCCGGCTGCATGAACAGAGGTGCGACCTTCATCACCGAGTAGCAGAAGAAGTTACGCTTCCAGATCGACTGCATGTTGCCGGCGATATCCGAAGAATCACGGAACTGGCCGAACTCGGTGTTATAGGCCTTGATCTGCGGATAGTCCTCGAAGAGGGACAGATCCGGGATCAGGCTGTAGCCTGCATACGGCGGATCCATGACGGTAACGTCATAGCCTGCCTCGGAAAAGAGGATCGGCATCGTGAGGATCGCCTGATCGTGCTTCTCCTTGAGGGAGAACTCCGGTCTCTCGTTGGTCGCTCTCGGAGTGTAATCATATCCGCCGAAGAGCGCCGGTGCGCCGACGAGTGTTCTCGTTCCGAAAGAGAGAGTATTCGGGTAGTAGGTGAATCCTCCGAACTGCTCGGCGAGCTTCGGGTTTTCCTGGAAGATATAAGGTACGTAGGAAGAGACGGCACGGTCGATCATGAGGACGACGACGTTCTTTCCGTCTTTACTGAAGGTCAGTGTCGGACGCTCGGAAGCGGAATTCTCTTCGATGACTCTCTTAATGTTCGGCATCGCTTTCTGGATGTCATAGCAGTTATAAAGTGTCATCGCGCCGATCGCCACAAGAAGAACCGGAGAGATGAACCTGATGACCTGCGCTTTTTTCTTATAGACCACGATGATCAGCGCCGTAAGTGCGACGATCATCAGAATATCAAGGAAGACCTTATTCTTCGCGATATCCAGCGCGACATCGAAGCGAAGGTCGGTGGTTAAGGAGTTGCTGTTCTGTCCGAAGACCATGTAGTTCGCAACACCGGTGATCGCGAGGACCCACATCGCACCGGTAAAGACGCGCTTTGCTTTAGTGCTTGCCAGATAGTAGAAAAGTCCGCTCCACACGAGGAAGAAACCTGCGGCGGTAAGAAATGCGAAGAATACATAGCGGTTCGGGGAATGCACGTCTGATGTGATGACGAATTCAAGAGGTGAGGACTTGATGATCGCAGACGGGATCAGGCCGCCCAGAAGGATCGTCAGGAAAGCCGCAGCGCCGAAGAAGAGACGGTGGTCAGGCTTTTTCTCCTCTGTATCAGAGACAAGTGCTTTTGCCTTACGGCGGGGAAGGAAACCGACCAGAAGCGGGATCAGCATCAGTGCGCCAAAGGCGAGAACGCCGAGACGGTAGTTCGGAAGACCGTGGAAGAAGCAGAAACCGTAGAGAAGAACTGCAGCTCCGCCGATGCCGAAGAGGATGCCCGCGGTGCGGACTTTGTTCTTCGTGCCGTTCACGACGTTCTTCAGAAGCGAGAAGATGTTGTTGAGTGTCCAGTATAGAACCAGTCCGGATGGGGAATCATAAAGGAGCACGAGGAAGATCAGGGCCATACCGTGGAGCATGATCTTATCTTTGAACTTCAATCCCTTGGTGTAGATCTCCGAGGAGACGACATTGATCAGGGTCATCAGGATCGGCAGGACATTGATCGCGACACCGCCGATGACCAGAAGACCGTCCGGCTTGGAAAGGTCATTGAAGCACAGGTACTTCGCTCCCTGAAGGTCCGGAAGCTTCGACAGGAAGTTATATGCCGCGATGAAGAACGGCACTTCCAGGACAAGCGCGATCGAGCTTCTTACTGCATAGATCGGCTTGTAGTTGTGCTCTTTATAGAGGGCCTGCAGCATCATGAAGCGCTCGTCGCCCTTAAATGTTTTCTTGATGTGCTCGACAAACGGAGCCATTTTCTTTTCTCTTTCGCGCTCCTCCGCCTGGATCGCGTCCGCCCGGTTATAAAATGGCAGAAGCAGGAGATTGACCACGAGGGAAAGCGGGAAGATCGCCGCGCCGCTCGATCTCAAAAGCTCGAACGCGGTACTGTACACCGCTTCGAAGATAAGTGTCAGCGGCGACAGAAAGAGTTGGTACATGATTGATCCAAATGACATAGAATCAGACTTCCTTCAATTTTCTTTTTCCTTTTTTCGAGTCCGTCTTCGTGTGGCGGGGGAGCCGCTCCGCTTGCGAGATCCGGGTTTCCGGCCGGGAGCCGCGCGGGCTTTTCCTACGGCAAAAGCACTTGGACGAACAGAAAAGATTATAGCATGACATTATATTTATAACAACATGCGCGCGTGTGCGTGTATATATACGCATGTGTATGTGCGCGCGAAGTGTGTGTGCCCGCGTGTGCGTGTGTACAGAGAGGCTTCGGGTATTAAACGCGGCGGGAATATGATAAAGTAAAGCCGGAAGATGATTTTGTCTCGAGGTTTGAAAGAATGGAAAATACAAAAATCGATGCGATGAAAATATCCTTTGACGGCCCGGCGAAGTGCTGGGAAGAGGCGTTGCCGGTCGGGAACGGAAAACTCGGCGGCATGGTGTTCGGGCTTCCCTATACGGAGCGGATCCAGCTCAATGAAGACAGCGTCTGGTTCGGCGGACCGCAGGACAGAAACAATCCGTCCGCACTCGAGAATCTTCCGAAGATAAGATCGCTCATCATGGAGGGACGGATCCGCGAGGCACAGGAACTGTGCACCTTCGCACTTTCCGGACTTCCGGAGGAACAGCGTCACTACGAGCCCCTCGGGAATCTTTATATCGAGTTTGACGGGCAGGAGATGGAATACTCCGGTTATTCCCGTACACTCGACCTTGCGACAGCGACAGTCACGACAAGTTACGTTATGAGACGCACGATTGGCGGGAGGACATCCGATGTGAGATATACCCGTGAGGTCATCGCGAGCTTCCCGCAAAATGCGATGATCATCCATCTTATCGCGGATCAGCCCGGTGCGCTTAGCTTTCATGCACAGCTCGGGCGCGGCGCGGGAAAGCCCTGGGAAGAGATCCCGTACCAGAAGCAGACGATAAGAAGACAGTGCTATAACGGCTTCTGTGACAGTATCACCGGAATGACCGGAGGGATCCAGATCATGGAGGCCACATCCGGCGGAAACGGTGTGCATATGGCCTGCGGCATCAAGATCGTCGCAAAGGGCGGGACGTCTGAACTGATCGGAAATACCACGCGCATCCATGATGCGGATGAGGCCCTGATCATCCTCTGCGCGGATACGACTTTCCGGAAGGAAGACCCGGCAGGATCGGTGCTCGCAAGACTAGAAAAGGCAAGTGCTTTTGCATGGGAAGAATTATATAGCGAACATGTAGAAGACTACCGGTATCTCTTTGACCGCGTGAAACTTCATATCGACGGGCAGGAGGAAGTTGAGCGCTTCTTCCAGTTCGGACGGTACCTTATGATATCCGGATCCCGTCCGGGATCGCTGCCGCTGAACCTCCAGGGCATCTGGAATCAGGACTTTGCGCCGGTGTGGGGGAGCCGGTTCACGATCAATATCAATGCGGAGATGAATTACTGGCCGGCGATGGTGACGAACCTGGCCGAGTGCCAGGAACCCTTGATCGAACTGATCAAGAGGGTGCGTGAGAATGGCCGCGTGACCGCGCGGAAGATGTATGGCTGCGGCGGGTTCATGGCACATCATAATACGGACATCTGGGGCGACACTGCGCCGCAGGACGTCTGCATCAGCTCGAGCTACTGGGTCATGGGCGGCGCGTGGCTGGCACTTCACATCTGGGAGCAGTACCTCTTTACGATGGACCTCGATTTCCTGCGCGGACACTATGACATCATGCGCGAGGCGGCCGAGTTCGTGATGGACTACCTCATCGAAGACGGGAAGTACCTCGTGACGTGTCCGACGCTCTCGCCGGAAAATACTTATATCCTGCCCGATGGCGAAAAGGGCGTGATCTGCAAAGGCGCGTCGATGGACAACCAGATCATCACCGAACTTCTGAAGGCCTGCATTGCTGCGGAGAAGGCGCTGGGGATTGAAGGACAGGCAGCTTCGAAGGGGAATTCGGCTGTAGAATCGGACGAAGTCGCAGGCGCGCTTTCTATATCTTCGCGTGCGGCGGAAGTGCTCTCGCGCATCGCTCCGATCCGCGTGGGCAAGCACGGGCAGATCATGGAGTGGAACGAAGACTACGAGGAAGCCGAGCCGGGACACCGGCATATTTCGCAGCTGTTTGCGCTCTACCCCGGAACACAGATCACACAAACGGAACAAGTGCTTTTCGAGGCGGCAAAGAAAACGATCGAGCGGCGACTGTCGTTTGGCGGCGGGCATTCCGGGTGGAGCCGGGCGTGGATCATCAACATGTATGCGCGGCTCGGGGAAGGGGAGAAGGCCTGCGAGAACCTGATGCACCTGATCCAGAAGCAGACCCTGCCGAACCTCTTTGACAATCATCCGCCGTTTCAGATCGATGGAAACTTCGGCGCGACGGCCGGTATCGCGGAGATGCTGGTGCAGAGTCATGAGGACGAGGCCGTGTATCTGCCTGCGCTTCCGGAGGCGTGGGCGAAGCATGGCGTGGTCGAGGGCCTCAGGCTTCGCGGCGGGAAGACGGTGAAGGTTCTTGAGTGGCGCGACGGGAAGGTCGTGCGGCTCGAGATTCGATGAAAAGAGCGCTATTTTACAGATCGTTCGACAAATCGGGGTTGAGTGTCGAACAAAGTGTCGAATAAGGCACGTATTTTACATATCGTTCGACAAATCGGGGTTGAGTGTCGAACAAAGTGTCGAATGATTCTCAAGATGGAATCTGCACACGCTAGAAATTCCCCCGTTTCTCTGCTACTATTAACATGTTGTAAAGTAGAGGGGGGTAAGTTATGTCAACGACTAATATCGTTATTATGATCGCGATCGGCGCGTATCTTCTCTTGATGATCGCGATCGGTGCTATCTTCAGCAGAAAAAACAAGAACACAGACGATTTCTATCTGGGCGGCAGAAAGCTCGGCCCGATCGTTACCGCGATGAGTGCGGAGGCGTCCGACATGAGTTCCTGGCTCCTAATGGGACTCCCGGCGGTTGCTCTGATGACGGGTATTCCGGAGGCATTCTGGACGGCGCTCGGCCTGGCGATAGGTACCTACCTGAACTGGCTGTTCGTTGCAAAAAGACTCCGTGTCTATACGCAGAAAGTCGATGCGGTCACGCTGCCGGACTTCTTCAGCAAGCGTTTCGGCGATGAGCATCACATCATCACATTTGTTGCCGCTGTCTTCATCGTCATTTTCTTCGTACCTTATACCGCTTCGGGATTTGCGGCCTGCGGTAAGCTCTTTTCCTCGCTGTTCGATGTTTCCTACACTTACGCCATGATCGTCAGCGCGGTAGTCATCGTGCTTTACTGCACACTCGGCGGATTCCTCGCGGCATCAACCACGGACTTCATCCAGTCCATCATCATGACGGTTGCGCTCCTGGTCGTTCTCGGTGTCGGCGAAGCAGTGACAAACGGCATGGGCAATGTTTTCAGTAATGTAAAGAATCTGGACGGCTACCTCGATGTCTTTAAGGGCTTCGACGTCTCGAAAAGCACTGTCGGAAGTTACGGCGCGCTGCCGGTGGCCTCGACGCTCGCATGGGGCCTCGGTTACTTCGGTATGCCGCACATCCTCCTTCGCTTCATGGCGATCGAAGATAAGAAGAAACTTAAGCTGTCCCGCCGTATCGCTTCCATCTGGGTAGTGATCTCTATGGGTATCGCTGTTCTGATCGGTATCGTCGGCTATTCTCTGATGAAGAACGGCATCGTTCCGACATATGCGGATTCATCCTCCGCAGAGACCATCATTGTTGATGTGGCGAAGTGGATCGCATCGCACGGCTACATCCCGGCGTTTGTCGGTGGTGTTATCCTCGCGGGTATCCTCGCATCCACGATGTCCACGGCGGACTCCCAGCTCCTGGCGGCGGCATCTTCCGTTTCCCAGAACCTCGTTCAGGAGACATTCGGAAAGAAACTGTCCGAGAAAAAGGCGATGTGGCTCGCCCGCATCTGCGTTATCGTGATCTCAATCATCGCGATATTCCTGGCGCTCGATCCGAGCAGCTCGGTATTCCGTATCGTATCCTTCGCATGGGCAGGATTCGGTGCCGTCTTCGGACCAATGGTGCTCTTCGGACTGTTCTGGAAGCGCACGAATAAGTGGGGCGCACTTTCCGGCATGCTTTCCGGCGGTATCACGATCTTCGTATGGAAATTCGCTGTCCGTAAGGCTTGTGCAGGCTCGATCCTGGATATCTATGAGCTGCTGCCGGCATTCATCATCGCCTGCATCTTCATCGTAGTGGTCAGCCTGATCACCAAGGCGCCGGAAAAGGAGATCGGCGAGACCTTCGAAGCTGTAAAGGCAGAGTGCAAAGCGGATCTGAAAGAAGAACTGACCAAGGCGTAAACTTCGCGAAAAGCACTTGTGCGGCAGCACTAGCTTGAAGGGCTCTAACTGATATTGGAATTCTATGAAGTGGTCACTGTAGAGGGTATTTACAGTGACCACTTTGTTGACTTCTTGAGAAATTCTATGTAATGGTCACTGTAGAGGGTATTTACAGTGACCACTTTGTTGACTTTTTGGGAAATTCTATGTAATGGTCACTGTAGAGGGTATTTACAGTGACCACTTTGTTGACTTTTGAGGAGCGTTATTCCACCAGGCGGAAGTTCCCGGTGAGGGGATCGCGCACCGATGTATCGATGCGGCCTTTGGCCGGGACTTCTTTTACGAAGTCGGGGCGGCTCTTCGGCACCTCGCGCAGATAGTAGTCCAGCGTCAGGGCTTCACGCACTTCTTCCTCGTAGAGTGTCGTCTTTTCTTCTGCGAACTCGAGAAGGATCTCGTAGCGGCGGGACCTCGCCGGAGTCATCACGAAATAGTTCTTCTCCTTAAAGAAATCCGCGAGTGCGCTGTACATGTCAAACGGCGTCTCAAAGGCGGTGAGAAGAAGCGGCATGGTCACATCGAATTGATGACTGTTGTAGAACAGATCGACCATCTCTTCCATGTTCTTCAGGTGGCAGAGCTCATCGAAGCGCAGCCATCTGGTAGATAGAACTTCATATGGCGTATCATCAGAGTGGACGATGCCGAACTTCTCGCAGTCTTCCTCGATCGGAGTGCCCTTTAGTACTTTCAGAAATCCCAGCGCAAGCTGCGTCGGAGCAAGAGCATACACGTCATTAAAGGAGTTGCGGAAGCTTCTGTACCCTTCGTAAGGGAGGCCGGCGATCAGATCGAGATGAATAGCGATCGTTTTCGTCTCCGCAAGATCCTGCACGACTTTCTCGATCTTATGGATCTTCGACGGCCGGTTGATCGCCAGAAGCGTGTCCTGGTTGGTGGTCTGCACACCGATCTCAAGCTGGATCGAGCCCGGACGCATCTTCCTCAGAATATCGATCTCTTCCTTATCCATCAGCTCCGCAGCGATCTCGAAATGGAAGTTTGTCGTTCCGTTATCGTGCTCGAGGATGTAGTTCCAGATGGCCTTCGTTCGGGCCTTGTCGCTGTTAAATGTACGGTCGATGAACTTGACCAGCGGGACGTCCTCGTCGAAGAAGAATTGCAGTTCCTTAAAGACGAACGGCAGGCTTCTGTAGCGCACGGTCTTATCGATCGAGGACAGGCAGTAGCTGCAGCGGTACGGGCATCCGCGGGACGACTCATAATAGACGATCCGGTGGTCGAAGTCGGACATATCGTCTTCGTAGATGAAGGGAAGTGAATCGAGACTTACCAGATCGTTTCGGATGACGCTCGGGCGCTCGCGCAGGGCGACGTTCGGGATGTCCGAGAAGTCAGGGTTCCCGAGCGTGGGCTTCGATATATTCTTCGTATCGTCGAGCTCGTCCTGCACGATCTCCATGGCGCGGCAGTATTGTCCGACGACTCTGGTAAAAGCACTCTCCCCCTCGCCGATGAATATCCCCCGGACATTTTTATATTCTTCGAAGAACTTCTCGTAGTGGTACGAGACTTCCGGTCCGCCGAGCCAGATGTCGATATCCGGCAGGACCTTCGGAAGATCCGACAGGAGTTTTTCTACCGCGCCGATATTCCAGATATAAGTGGAGATCCCGATCGCGTCCGGCTTTAGGTCACAGATCGAAGAAAGAATAGTATGGATCGGGGTGTTGATCGTCGTCTCATAGATCGATGTCACGCCCGGATAGACGCGGTCCGCGTAAGCACGGAGCGAATAGACCGCGGGGTTGGAATGGATGTATTTTGCGTTGATGGCGACTAGAAGAAAATTCATAAGATCCGCCTCCTTTGTGAGCTGCTCAAAAGCCTGTCGGAGTGTGCTTTTCGAATATAGACATACACACTGCTGCCGCTTCTGCTGTTACTATTAGTGTAGAACTCATAGCCGCATGTGGCAAATGATTCCCGAAGATCTTCCATGAATTTGTCGTCTTTTTCGGACGCGTCTGCATACTGGAATTATAGCAGACAGCGCATAAAAATGAAAAGGACCGTCCAAGGTTTGGGGTGGTTGGACAGTCCGTTTCGGGGGTATATATCAGGGGCGTCGCTAGGAGGATCACATTGCTGTGTATCCGCCATCGACAGGGAGATTGACACCGGTAACGTAGGAAGAGTTCTTCGAAGCGAGGAACAGTGTTGCTGTATCGAGCTCACCCTCTTCGCCATAGCGCTCTTCCGGGATCATGGTCTTCGCATTCTGCTGGAAGAAGTCGCTGTTTAAGGTGTCGCGGGTCAGGTCAGTGTAGAAGTAACCCGGGCAGATGGAGTTGACGGTGATGCCATATTTACCCCACTCGGCAGCCAGTGCACGTGTCATGTTGACGACACCGCCCTTTGCCGCGTGGTAAGGAGCAGAACCACAGATCTTATTTCCGACAAGACCGTACATGGAAGCGATGTTGATGATACGGCCGTACTTTGCGCCGATCATGTACTTCTTAGCAACCGCTCTTGCGACTCTGAAGGAACCGAACAGGTCGATGTTCATCTCGTTGTTGAACTGATCATCAGTGATGTCCTCAGCCGGAGCAACTGCGCCGGTACCTGCGTTGTTCACGAGGATATCTACACGGCCGAACTTCTCGATCACCTTATCGACCATTGTGTTGACAGCGTCTGTGTCAGTGATGTCGCAGCGGAGAGCCAGTGTCTCAACACCGAATTCCTTGGAGATATCAGCGCATACTGCATCGATCATCTCCTGGCGGCGAGCAACGGCAACGATAGCGCAGCCCTGACTTGCCAGTGCTTTTGCCATCTGAACACCAAGACCGGTGGAGCATCCGGTAACGATAGCAACTTGTCCCTTGAAGTCAAAATAGTTTGTCATGTGTTTTCTCCTTTTTATTCTTTATTTTCCGCAAAAGAGTATATCATTTTACCTCTCAAAAAGGACTTTCCCGTTCATTCGTTATTTGTACAAGAAAAAAATGTGCTATCCTATAAACACCTTGCAAGACGACAATGAAAACGGCAAAGTGATTTTCACATTGATTTTCATTTCTTGCGAAAGACCTTCGAAGTGAAAGGAAAAGAAAATGTCTGAGGCAAATGGCGCAAAACGTTATGAGACTACTCTCTGTTACCTTTACGGGGAGCGGGGAGTCCTGATGCTCCATAGAACGAAGAAGGAAAACGACATCAATAAGGATAAGTACATCGGTGTCGGCGGCCACCTCGAGCATGGCGAGTCGCCTGAGGAGTGCGTGCTCCGTGAGGTGAAAGAGGAGACCGGGCTCACGATGACATCATACCGCCTTCGAGGGATCATCACATTCGTGATCGATGATATCGACGAGATCACATTTCTTTATACCTGCGATGCCTGGGAAGGCGAACTTGGCGGTAATTATGATCCGGCCGGTTCCTCCGATGCAAAAGCACCTGCGCCGGCCGCTTGTTCCTCCGCTGAAGCTCCCGCGCCGGCCGCTTGTTCCTCCGATGCAAAAGCACTCGCGCCGGCCGCTTCCTGCGACGAGGGCGAGCTTGTCTGGATCGCACCCGATAAGATCGAAGAACTCCCTATCTGGCCGGGCGATAAGATCTTCTTCCGGCTTCTTTCCGAGAGGGAGGATGTGTTCTCTCTTAAGCTCACCTACATCCGAGACATACTGACCGATGCTTCTATAGATGGAAAGAAGATCGATTTTGTAGTATAAATATGTAGATTGTTAAATAAGGAAGAATGAGTATGTCTGAAAATAATGAAGAGAAGAAGATATCTGAAAAAGTCGTCGAAAACGTCGCTGAAAAAGATTCAAAAGCGACGAAAACAGCAACAAAAGTGAGTAAAGATGAAAAAGTCGTCGAAAACGTCGCTGAAAAAGATTCAGAAGCGACGAAAACAGCGACAACCGGGAAAAAGAAGAAGTCGGCACACCGCCGCATGATCGAGCGCCGCATCAAGATCACCGTCATCATCGTCGCAGCGATCGCTGCCCTCGTCACACTCTTTTTCACATGCATTGCCAGCTACAGCTTCTCCGAAAAAGCCTGGCATGTGAAGTTTGACCCGATCCACGGGTATTCTTACACATTCTATCTGAAAAAGGACTTTATGCCGGCGCATATCGTGATCGATTCCTGCTCGAAGGGATCTTCCGATGTAACTGTCCCGGATACGCTCTGGGGCATCCGCGTGGACGAGATCTCGGATAATGCCTTTAAGGATTCCGTAAAGACCGTAAAACTCGGCAAAAATATCGTCCGTGTGGGCGAGGGCTGCGCCGATAAGACGATCGTCCTTCCGGAAGGATATGGCAGCATGGGCTTTCTGACTTCATTCAAAGACAGAAACGGCAGCGGTTTCTACTATAAGGCCCTGGCCGATAAGACACTTGTCGCATATGCCTATTTCGGTGACGAGGCATCTTACAAGATGCCGAAGACATTTGCCGGGATAGAGGTATCGAAGGTCGTCGAATATTATGCAAATGACGGATACACGGAAGTATATGCGGAATATGCATTCCAGTCCGCAACCCATATTCCTTACAATATGCACCGCGTCCAGCTCATCGAGAAAGAAGGCATCGATCCGTATGCGAACATGATGGACGGCGCGACGACCAGAGACAAGCTCCGCGGCAAGCTTTTAGGACTTCCGCAGAACTATAAGTACAATCCGGACGGTACGCCGGCAGATGGAGAGACCGCTATCAAGCTCGCGATCGTACAGCGCGGAAACGGTGTCGGCAAGACATGCGGCGACGTCCTGAGAGAGTACTCAGCGAGAGACTTTGTCTCAGCGGTCACTTATATCACAGAGATGACCGCCGAGAGCCTGACCTCGGGTGAACCGACCTTCACCGAGTGGATGATCGAGGGCTATGTGACACCGTAATTCTTCCGATGACATAAGGGGATAAGACATGGAACGCGAGGAGATACTGGAGCTCATCACAAAGGAATACAGTAACTGGGAGATCGATCCGAAACCACTGGGAAACGGTTCTTTTGGAGTGGTATTCCAGATGGTGGACCGCGAAAACGGTGAAAAGCGCGCACTCAAGGTCATACCGATCCCTCATGATGATGCGGAGATCGACAAAAAGCTGGTCTGCGGATATCCTGTAAGCGAAATAGAAAAAGACTACATGGCCGTGAAAAACCGTGTACTGGATGAAGTCATGAATATCATCCAGCTAAGAACGAACGATAATGTCATCAACATTTTCGGATATCGCGAGATCCGGAGAAAAGAACAGATCGGCTGGATCGTCTGCTTTGATATGGAATATCTCCCGCCGCTTGTCGAGACGCAGAGAATGGACGAACAGCGTATCGTCCGGATGGCGCTGGATATGTGTAATGCCCTGAAATCCTGCCATGCAAGAAAAATCGTCCATCGTGACATCAAGCCCGAAAACATCCTTCAGAAGGGGGATTCCTTTGTGCTTGCCGACTTCGGTGTCAGTAAGATCGCCAGCGCCCAGTCCAATCTGTCGCTTCGCGGCACCTATGACTACATGGCTCCGGAACTGGTAAGACAGCAGAAATTCCCGGGTGTTTCTCCGGACACGGTCGATATCTATTCGCTCGGTATTACTCTGTATGTATATGCCAACTCAAACCGTCTCCCGTTTATCGATTCTTTCAGCGATATGAGGAGTAATGAGAAGCGTACGGAGATGGACCTGCAGCGCTGGAACAGTCCTGTGATCCCTGCACCGTGCGGTGTAAGTGCCAGACTTGCCAAGATCATCCTGTGCGCGTGTGAGAAGGACCCGAGACACCGCTATCAGAGCGCTGCTGAGATGGAATATGATCTGCTCCATCTGAATACGAATGATTTCCTTTACTGCGATCGGATGAAGCAGCTGGCTCAGTATTCCTCGAACAGAGCTGCATCTATACCTCCTCAAGCAGTGTCGCCGATGAACAGCCCGGTAAGATATGCTGCCCGCCCGCAGAGCTTCCAGGGACAGCAGACGATGCCAACACCAAGAGTGCAGCAAACGGCACCAAGAGTGCAGCAGCCGGCACCAAGAGTGCAGCAGCCTACACCAAGAGTGCAGCAGCCAACACCAAGAGTGCAGCAGCCGGCACCAAGAGTGCAGCAGCCTACACCAAGAGTGCAGCAGCCGGCACCAAGAGTGCAGCAGCCGGCACCAAGAGTGCAGCAACAAGTGCCTGCGCAAAGAAACCAACAGATGCAAGGCAGCATGGCTTCAAACCGGTCGAAAACAGAACAGGGAGCTCCGGAATCGCGTCATAGTGCTTCCGGGAAAAGTAAAAAGAAGAGAATCATCATAGGCTTGATCGCCGGTGCAGTAGCATTAGTTGGTGGTGCTGCCGGAGTTTACTTTATCGGCTTTAAAATGCCGGAAGCAAAAAAGAATAATAAAGTGGCCATCGTATCAGATGGTGTTTCGAATCATGCTATTCCGATCGATGCGGCAAATACCAAGCTGGATGAAGATTTGTACGGCCCCACCGTGGAGCACTATTACGAAGCGCTTCTTGGAAGAAAACCTTCTTCTGATGAGAAAGAAGAAGCATTCGCAGATATCCGCGGATCCCATGGCGATACCGAGTGTATCATCCGTGAGCTTCTGGATTCAGATGAGTTTTCCGGTAAGAATTACACAGATAAAGAGTTTGGACACAGGGTGAGAGAGGCTCTCTGGCAGCCTGTGTCAGATGAGCTTGATCTTCGGAGTGAGCAGGATATTCAAGCATCTTCGCGGGATGCCTTTGTTGAGAGCCTGTTCGAGGAAACCTGGCCAGATGATCATTCTATCGTTCAGATATATCGCGAAAGCATCATAGGCCAATATGATTACTATGTAGAGAATAATCATGATCCGAATGAAAAATACGAGATCACGACCTATCTCTTTGATGCGGAAACAGGTGAGCGTATGACCATCGATGGAAGGACTCATCTCGGAAAGATCTCAATGCCCGTGAACCAGAGAACTAAGGGACCGGAGGTCCCCGAGCTTCCGGAAGGAGAATACCGGCTGGTCATCCGCAAGGATCCATATGGAACAGTAGTTTATGACGAAGGCTTTGAAGTGAAGTAGGATCACCCGATGCCGAGTGTCGTGGTGGCGGTGGTGATGGTGTCTTCAGGAAGGTCGTTCGGATCGACGAACTCGAAGAGGGAACCGGTGATGACCTCGACGAGGATGTACTTGCAGTCATCCTGATAGAAGATCACAGATCCGGCATCGACACCCTTGGCATGAAGTTCTTCGGTCGGCATTCCGGAATCATCACGGGCCACGATCGTAGCGCGCAGGTCGAGCTTTTCCCAGTCTGCCGGAAGACCGTACATGACGGTATTATCTTTCTTCCACTCATAGACTTTGCCGTTAAACATGACGCACATCTCGGAATTGCGGTACGGCTCTTCACGCTCGATGACGCGGGTCGTCAGGATACAGCTGTAAATGGATCCGGCCGTATAGGTCACCCACAGCAGGGCGATGATAATGGACAGCAGCTGAACCGCCAGCCATTTCTTGAAATACGCAAGGATCATCAGACCACACAGCAGTAATCCGGTGATCGTGAAGAAGTAATAGAGATTATAGTACGAGTCGTGTTGCGCGAGGCGGTACACGAAGATCGCATTTGCGATCGCGAAGACGACGAAGACGATACACTCGACGATCGTCAGTATCTTTATCGGGTTTTTCTTTTTAGTGGTAACCGGCGTGGTGACCTTTTTCGGCTCGACCGGAGAAGCCTTGGCGGCGGCTAGTTCTTTTTTCGCGGCAGCCAGGCTCTTATTCTTATTTTCTTCCTGTTCAGACATGAATCGGCAGCTCCTTGATCAGTTGTTGATAAACTCCAGGAGCTTGTCCTTCGGCAGGAACCCCAGGCTCTTTTTCTTGATCTCGCCGTTCTCGAAGAGGAGAAGGGTAGGGATGCTGGAGATCTTATATTCCATCGCCAGTACCGCCTGATCATCGACATTGACCTTGCCGACCTTTACCTTACCGTCGAGTTCCTCCGCGACTTCCTCAAGTACCGGCGCGAGCATCTGGCACGGTCCGCACCATGTCGCCCAGAAGTCAACGACTACGGGAAGGGAAGACTTCAGTACTTCCTGCTCAAAATTCTCAGTTGTTAAAACGATTTCTGCCATTTTCTTTCTCCTTCTGTCTGTCCGCGCGGAAAATCCTTACGCGACAGCTTATCTGTCTGCTTTGGTAAAAGCACTGTTAAGCTTCTTTTCTCTTATAGTATAGCATGCAGTGGCAGAATCCTTCAAAGTCCGGATCGGCGATCTGGTCTCTGAACTCTTTGCACATGCACTTGGTGTCCTCGGTCTTCTCGAGACGGCAAGGGCAGTAGCCGCCTTTCTGCTTTAGGCCTTCCTTGATGGTGGCGACGACTTTCTCATCGGGGTTCAGTTCGATTTTCATAAATGTCCTCCTGTATAGTAAAAAAATGGGGATCGTTGCTTTTTGCAGCGATCCCCACGCTTCTTAACTAATCGATACTTTTATACGACGTGAGTCCTCATCTTATCATAAGCTTCTCTTGCGACTGCGCGTACGCTCGGATCAGAATCTGCAAATGCGAGTTTCTTGAGATACTCTTCACAGTGCTTCGCATTAATCAAACCGGCAGACTCTGCTGCAGCTGCCCGAACCATCGGAGACGGATCACGGAACAAGGGAATCAGATGCATTCCTGATTCATATGTGCTAATCTGTCCCATCGCCTTAGCTATTGCTACACGAACTTCATCTTCTGGATCATCAGCCATCTTTAACAGAGCACCCAGATTCTGCTTTTTACCGAGTTTTTCGATCTTTTCAGTCAGTCTATCAATCTTTGCCATCCGGATCGCCCCTTTCCTTTCAAGTTTACAAGTAGTTTCTATAATGATTATGCACTTAAATCGTCAATTACGCTAGTAGTATTTACTAAAAAGTTTGAAAAAAATTGTTTCAAATTTGTGAATGACACCCTCGATATCTTAAAACTTATTTATATATTAACAGGATTTATGGATTAAAAAAGTGTTTCTTATTAAAGAAAGGTTTGGTAAACTTATAAAGTATTTCATTTGAGGTGATCGATTTTGGAGAGAAAGACCCGTTTTTTCGTGCTGTTCCTGGCGGTTTCGCTGTTCTGCCTTAGCTGTTCTTCGTGTAAGAAGCCGCAGAACGATGAGACCTCGCTTACGCCATCGCAGCAATCCTGGGCGACCGAGACTTCCGCAACACCGACGCCGACTCCGACACCGCTTCCTACGGAGACCCCGACACCGACGCCTTCTCCGGTCCCGACACCGACGGAGATCCTGATCAGTTTTATCGGGGACACGACCCTCGGCGAGCAGAGAGACCATGCGGGCATGCCGTACTGCTTCAGCTCGAAGGTGGGCGATAACTATTCCTATCCTTTTTCAAAAGCACTTCCTTACCTTGAAGCCGATGATATGACGCTCTGTAATCTCGAGGGCCCGATGACGACATCGACCTCGCTTCGTCCGGAGCGTGAGATCTACCTGAAGATGAACCCGAAGTACGTCGAAGTCCTGAAAGAAGGCAGCATCGAGTGCTGTAACCTCGCCAACAACCACATGCTCGACTATACGGAGGAAGGTCATCTTGAGACCCGGAAAGTACTCGAAGATGCCGGGATCGTCTGGAGCGATAACAGCTACTACAATGTATATGAAGTAAAGGGCGTGAAGATCGGCATGGCCGGCTTTAACTTCACCTATGAGAGATCCCTGTACTATAACGCGATCGATGTCCTGCGCAACAAGGGCTGCGATATCGTCATTATCTCCTGCCATATCGGCGTGGAGAGGATGTACGAACCGGAACAGGCGGCGATCGATCTGGCACATGACATCATCGACTACGGCGCGGATATCT
>OCTX012226142.1_pt1 | contig 60444 bp, 92 predicted proteins | sample 1539691 | NCBI WGS metagenome assembly OCTX01 (sample SAMN02144231, study PRJEB22623) | gut metagenome | biome: sheep rumen | host: Ovis aries | place: New Zealand
AGTGCTTGTACAGGATTGTTGAGAACCAGTCTTCCACAGGTGGCTGGGACTACAAGCTCAACAAGAACTCGACTCGTGATGACTTGTCATATGCTGGCTGGGCAATACAAGCTCTCAAAGCTGGAAAGATGGCTGGACTTCATCCAGAAGGACTGGACCAGGCTATAAGCAAAGCAATCAACTGCTTGAAGAAGCGCAGCTACTCTAAGTCTAGTGGATTCACATACACACCAACACAAGGCAACAATGGTGGCAACACCGGTCTTGCTGGTGTTGGAGCACTAGCAATGCAGTTTCTTGGAAAAGGGACAGAGAAAGAAGTTCTCAATGCACTAGATGTGATGAGAGACTGGAAGCCAGCATTTGATCCAAGTGATGTTGCAGCAAAGAGTCCAGGTGGAAGTCCACAGTACTACTGCTACTATGCAACACAGTGCAAGTACCAAGCTGGAATGAGAGCTGGTGCTGCAAAAGAAGATGAGATCACTTGGCAGAAGTGGAATGTTGAGATGAAGAAGCTGTACACAAAGTCAATCATTGATCTTGACAAGCGAGTGCTTGACTATCTTGGAAAGGAGCACAAGCAAGGATACTTTGAGAACAAAGATGCACATTCAACTAGGCCATACATGGACTCTTGCTTAGCTGCACTCCAGCTTATGGTCTACTACAGATATCTTCCAACTACATCACTTGCCGCTGGAGGAGCAGATGATGCTAAAGACACTGATGGCCAGCCTGACAAAGACAACTCAGATGTCAAAGTAATAGTTGATCTGTGATGATGTTCCAAAGCTAATTGATGAGCACTAAGAAGTGGCTAGTGAAAGACTCCAGTGTTGAGGATGGAGTCAAGTGGTGGTTTCTCTATGAGTTTCCTGGAGATCCAAGAGAGATTAGTGACCACATACTAGAGTACAGTCGATGGCAGCTAGTCCACATAGATGTCTTGAAGTTCAAGAAGAGATACTCTTCAGAAGAAGAGCTTGAGCTTGAAGTGATGGTCAAATATGGTGACTCTGCTGAGTTTGTTGAGCTGCCAAAGCCAACTCCATTCACAGAACTGTGAGAGAATGCAGGCCTAAAGTGGTAATATACAATAAATGAAGCTAGATCAATAATGACTAGCTGACAAACAAGGAAAGAGAAAATATGAACAAATCAATTGGATTGGACCTTGGATCGACAAACTCATGCTTTGCGATCTTTGAGGGCAATGAAGCTAAGGTGATAGCTAACAGTGAAGGCTCACGCACTACACCTAGCATTGTAGCGATCTCCAAGACAGGAGAGGAGCTAGTTGGACAAGCTGCTGCTCGCCAGATGGTGACAAACAGCAAGAACACAATATCTCTGGTCAAGCGTCTCATTGGGCGCAAGTTTGCAGAGATAAGAGATCAAGTCAAGAACTTCTCATATGAGATAGTTGAAGCACCAAATGGTGACTGCAGAATAAAGATTGCTGACAAGCTTCTCTCACCAGAAGAAGTGTCAGCAAAGATCATCGCAAAAGCTAAGAAAGATGCAGAGTCTTATCTTGGACAGACAGTCACCGGAATTGTTGTGACTGTTCCAGCTTACTTCAATGACTCTCAGAGACAGTCAGTTAAAGATGCTTGCAAGATTGCTGGAGTTGAGTGCAAGCGCATCATCAATGAGCCAACAGCAGCGTGCTTGGCTTACTCTTCAGGAAAGAAGCTCTCCAAGAAGATTGCAGTCTTTGACTTTGGTGGCTCAACATTTGACATCTCAATTCTTGATGTTGCTGATGGTGTAGTAGAAGTTCTTGCTACAAATGGCAACACAATGCTTGGTGGCCATGACATTGATGTGAAGCTCATGGACTATGTTGTCTCTCAGTTCAGAGCTGAGACTGGGATTGATCTCTCAAAAGATCCAATGGCAATGCAGAGAGTGAAAGATGAGTGTGAGAAGGCAAAGTGTGCTCTCTCAACTGCTCAGACTTATGACATCTCTCTTCCATTCATAACAGCTGATGCAACTGGTCCAAAGCATCTTGCTATGACTTTGACACAAGCAAAGCTCAATGAGATTGCTGATGATGTCATTGAGAAGGCTGTTGAGCCATGCAAGAAGTGCTTGGCCGATGCTGGAGATGTGAAGATTGATGAAGTGCTCATGGTTGGTGGCCAGACAAGAATGCCAGCAATCCAAGCACTTGCAAAGAGGATCTTTGGAATTGAGCCAAATCTTGGAATCAACCCAGATGAAGCAGTTGGTCTTGGAGCCGCAGTCCAAGCTGGAATCCTTGCTGGTGAGAAGAATGATGTTCTTCTGCTTGATGTGACACCTCTCACGCTCTCTATTGAGACGATGGGTGGAATTGCTACGCCAATGATTGAGCGCAACACCACTATTCCTACAAAGAAGACCCAGGTGTTCAGCACTGCTGCTGACAACCAGAGTGCAGTGACAGTCAGGATCTGCCAAGGTGAGCGCAAGATGTTCACTGACAACAAGATCCTTGGAACATTCAATCTTGATGGAATTCCTCCAGCACCTCGTGGTGTCCCTCAGATTGAGATCACTTACGACATTGATGCAAATGGCATCCTCAATGTCAGTGCTAAGGATCTTGGAACACAGAAGGAGCAGCACATCACAATCACATCTTCAAGCGGCTTGAGTGATGCCGAGATTGAGAAGGCAAAAGCGGATGCCGAGAAGTACAAAGCTGAAGACGAGAAGCGTGCTGCAGTAGTTCTAGAGAAGAATGCTGCAGATGGACTTTGCTTTTCTATTGAGAAAGCTCTAAAAGACAATGATGGCAAAGCAACTGATGACGAGAAGAAGCTTGTCAATGATGCTATAGCTAAAGTCAAAGAAACCCTCAAGAGTGATGACATCCAGAAGATCAAGGATGCTGTTGCTGAGCTGAACAAAGTCTGGGAGCCTATTGTCAAGAAGATCTATCCAGCTGGAACAAGTGGAGGAGCAACTCCTAACTTCTCAGCTGAAGATCTTGAGAAGATGAAGAATGATCCTAGGTTTGCAGAGATGTTCAAGAATGGCGGACCATTTGCTGGTGGCATGAACAACAATGCAACCACTACGCCGCCTCCTAGCGGCGGCCAGGATGGCCCTGTCGATGCAGAAGTAGTAGATTGATGCTTCAATCTCAACTTCTTAATGAATCCGATGGCTTTAAGCCATCGGATTTTGGTAAATAACTAGCATAAATGGCAAACTATCATCTAGATAACTTAGACTATGCTTTTTTGAGCGGAGTCGTAAAGCTTCAAGAGATTGTCATTCCTCCATCAATTGACTCACTAGACAAGATTGATGGGCAGGCATTCTTAGGCTCCTCATTGACTTCGGTTGTGTTCTTAGGCTTTTCGTCTTCGCTGTCTAGCTCAATCTAGACTACCTAGATGTTCAGCATTGGACATAATTGTGTCTTCACGACATCAGATGCCAAGAGATTCACATGGAGCTAGGCTACAAAGACTGTCACCCCAGATCCAACTTACAGCTAGCTTGGTGCTGCAAAGATATCCAATGGCAAGCCAAACAAGATGAATCTTGGAAAGAAGATCTACAAGTTCAAGCAAGAGCTCTATGAGTGGTGCATAACCCCAGAGCAGCAAGACACTAGGAAGTTCATCCATCCAGCAGTGTGTCCAATGATTGTCATATATGGAGACTTCAAGACTTCAGTCAGGTCAATGAGATTTCTCCACAATGTCTTGGAAGACTAGAGCTTGTACTAGTGGCTGAAGTCAGATGTCAAGTGCTATGTGTTCTTAGTAGATCGCAATGGAGATGGAGTCTGTGGTGACTCAGCCGACAGTGACTACAAGTTCTACAAGACACTGCGTCCGGTTGATGCTGCTCAAGACTTTGTTGTAGTTGACTTCATCTACAAAGACAACTATGTCTCAAAGACTTTCACAAGTGGAGGTGTGCTAGAGTTCTAGACACTAGCTGTGTCTGGCATGGCTGAAGCTGGATTTGATGGATTTGACTGGGAGTCTTTTGATGTTGTCATGCTAGAGGATCCATATCTAGAGACAGTTCCAACTTCATCACCAAGTGTCTGGAAGTCACCATGGTGGTGGAATGGATCTTCAGTTTAGATACTTCCAGTCTGGTCATAATGCTCATAGTAGTCTCTGGTGACACCACCAATGTATACCATCACCGGAATCAAGTTGTGCTTAGGCCAATACTCTTTGCTTCCTGTTCCAACACTGTCGGTGTGAAGGCCAGTTATTGTGTCGCTGAACTTCACCGGAGTGTCAACATCAGCCCCCTAGGTAGTTGAAGATGCTCCATCCTTTTTGTTTCCTTGGTGGACATATTTTTTGCCACCGCAATCACTAGTAGATGATATCTGTGTCTTCGATGAGTTGAATTTGATATTGCATTTCAACTGTATCTCTGAAGTTTCATGCTAGTGGTTAGCTAAGCCTATTGTCTGTGGAATCTCAGCAATGGTGTATCCAGCTACAGAGTATCCAGCCTAGAAGAAGCTAGTCAAGGTTGGAACAGTGAATGAAGTAGCAGTGTAGTCTCCAGCAAAGACAAATGCAGCATCACTTAGCTAGCTGCTCTTGTTCTAGAACTGCTGTCCATTTGGAAAGACCCACCCATCAAAGTCATCTCTTATCCGGTTGCTGTTGTTGTATGGATTGACATTGACCTAGCCATCCTCAACATTCAGTGCATTTGCATCTATCAGATCTTGTATGCATCTTGAAGTCACAAATCTCAATGTTCCAACTAGTGGCTCAGGTGGAAGTGGACTCTCAATTTTTGGAACATTGACACTCAAGTGCTCAATCTTAGTGCTGCTTAGACTTGGATTTGAGTAGATGTCAGTTGTCTCTAGCTCTTCAGTAGATAGATGTATGACCGCAAGACAAGACACTCTAGAAGCTTCTTCAACAGTATTTGGAATATAGTCAGGATTTGGATGCCACTCAACTAGATTGTAAGAAGTGTTGTGGTTGTGTGAAGTCAATGCCCAAGAGAACTTGTCTTCATAAGCCATGCTGCCAAGCTTCAAGCCAGCAACTAAGTCTGCTAAGAGCTAGGACTTCAGTCTTCCATATGTTGTCTTTTTTGAAGTCCATGCACTACCATTTCTCTGTGAGACTAAGAGCAGATCATTCTTGAACATCTTAGAAGCATCTTCTAGCTCACAGATGTGCTTTCCAACCGGCTGGTAGTAGTCTAGAGCCCCAACAATGTCTTCAATGTCTTCAATGTCTCCAGGACATCCAGGATGAGTGTTGATGAAATCAATCGAGTCTACTACTTGAGGGCACTAGCATTTTCTTGCTAGCACTTCTTCGATTGTTGTTGCATCAGTAGTTGAGATTGTATTTGCCATGTCAGTCAACTCCTATGTACATCAATACTGGAAGACGGTCATAAGTTGGATGAGTAGTCTTCTAGATCTCACTTGATCCAGTGGTCTAGCCATCAGACATTCTGACATTAGATCCGGTGAACCAAATGTCATAAGTCTGCTTAGATTTTTGCGAAGACTTGCCAACTCCATGGCAGTATGCACCAGCATCAGTGTTCCGCACATTCTCAAAGCTGACACTGAGATAGTCTATCTAGCCATTTATCTAGAGATTGTCTGCAGTGTGCTAGTGGTCTTTGAGGACATCATTAGCTGGAACTTCACTAACTAAGCTAGTTGTCTTGTTTGAAGATGTTGGCTGCACAATCTTGATGAAGCTAGTCAAGTTTGGAATCTTGAACAAAGATGAGCTAGATGCTGTTCCATAGTCATCTCCAAAGAAGCTATATGCTTTAGTGAACTTGCTCTTGCTCAACTCTCTCCCATCTGGATAAACCCAACCATCAAAACTGGATGAGTTGCAGTCAACTTCATTGATTGACTAGGTTGCTAGAAACTTCAACTATCCAATGTATGGCTTTGGCTGAGAGTACCGCTTGATCTCTGGCATATACACCGTAGTGGTCTTGCTTCCAACTCTCACAGTGGTTATTGCTGATACTGAAGAACGTTTGCTCTCATCATCTGGAAGCTTGACAATCTACTCAACAGAGATCTTTGAGTAGTGGTGCACATGGTTATAGAGCGAGTAGTCTGCACTGCTCTCCCAAGCCATGCTCTTTATTCCAAACTCTGAGCAGAGATCGCTGAACACTTGTGAGCTCAATGCTCCATAGCTCAGCCGTCTTGATGCATAGAAGTTGTTCAACTGCTCACCATGCCACTAGTATGTTCTGCTTGGACTAGTGCATGTAAGCGCTTGCTGAGACACTAGAAACAGATCTCCACTCAAGATGTTCTAGTGGGTGATAAGAGCAGCAACTTTGCTAGTAGATGTTCCAGAGATGTCTTTGTAAGTTATTGCCATAGGTCAGAACTCTCCTAAGTACACCAGAGCAAGAAGCCTGTTGCTCTTTGGCTTTGTCTCAATGTCGGCTCCAATGAACTCTGTGCTTCCAATGCTGGTCTTCATCTCTTTGTCTTTGAGTTCCTTTGCTCCATTCTTATCAAAGTAGCAAGTCAACTTTGACAGTCTAGTTCCAGTTGGAGTGCCATCTCCACTGTGCACAAAGTTGCCACTTCCACCAGGTATCATTGTGCGGATTGTCAGACGTCCTTTGAAGTCAAATTCCCAAGCAGGGTCTGGCTGTACAATTTCATGGGTGTGAGCAGACAGACCATTCTCATACTCAACATGCTGCAATGGTGATGTCTTTTCAGTTCCCGGATTTGGCATGACAAAGTTGTTCAACTTTGGAAGAGTGAACTCAGTTGCTCTTGGATTTCCAGCAAAGTGCTTGCATGCATCCTAGAACTCACTAGCTCTGCACTTCACAGTTGCACCATTGCAGTATGTCCACCATCCAGGAGTCTTTGGTGTCGCAACTAGTGTGACACCGGTCTGAGATGAAGTGTCTTCTTCAACTTCTACTGGATAGTGGTCAGATGCATCTAGTGATTCTGTGGCTACTCTGCTAGCAATCGTTCGCTTGCTAGCATATGCTGGACTGACAAGAATGTAGTCAATGACTGTGCTAGTGCTGTTGATCACAGTTGTCCCATTAGTCTTAGAGACTATGGTGAACTTTGACTTCAACTTAGTCAGAATGCTAGAGCTCTCTGCGTTGTTCAAGTCTCCACAGAGCCAAATTGGCTTTGAAGTGCCAAGCTCTTCTAGCTTTAACAGCACAAACTCTGCTTGCTAAAGTCTCTAGCTGTCGATGCCTTTGCTAGCTAAGTGCACATTGGCAACAACAAACTTCTCAAACTCTAGGATCTACATAACTCTCTGTTCATCAGTCTCAACAACCGGTGTGATTGGATACGAGTTTGACTGCACTGGCTCTTGCTTGCAGAGCATCCCAATGCCATACTCTCCATTTTGGTAGTCAAATGCTTTAGTAAAGTACTTCTTCCAGCCACTTCCAAGCTGCAGTCTCAGCTCTTCTAGCTGGTCCTTACTTCCAGATCTATCTGTGTTCTTGTCAACTTCTTGCAAGCAGTACACGTCGGCATCCAGAGACTTCAACACACTTCCAATGCCATCAATTCCATGGTTCAGGCAGTGCTAGATGTTCCATGTCACTATCTTTGGAACCTTCTCACTGGCAGAGTGCTCATCTTGCTAGTACACCGAGATGTGGACTGGCGAAGACTCTGAAGTGGAAGTTGGAAGTGATGGCCACCCCATGAACCTGACTTCACCGATGTCAGGAAGAGTGTAAGCTGGAAACTCAATTCTTGGAGAGTACACACTTATCTCAGATGAAGTGTATGATCCACTCTTCTGCTGCCAGACAGTGAAGTTTCCTAGCCACAGCTGAGAGTCATAGTTCTTCTCAGGAAACATTGGAAACACTCTAGTGTCTGAGTACTGTGCTTTGTGGCTGTGGCCAGCTCTTGCATACTCCCAAGTGTCTCTCGTTGACATAGTGTTGAAGTTGAACATTGCTGAGAGATCATAGAGCAGCCTTGTGCTCAGCTCAGAGTATGTGATCTTCCCATTGCTGTGGATGTATCCAAGAACATCACCAAGCATCTCATTGTAGAGAAAGCTGTCAACTTGTCCAGGAGCGGTGCCTAGCTCTAGAAGAATAGCATCAACAACATCACCAGCGGCTAGCTCCTCATCTGTGTACTGCTAGTGCTGCTCTTGGAGGATTGGATATCTCTCATAGCCAGTAGCTTCAACACGCTCAAGAATGAACAAGTCACTAGCACTCAATTGCTCAACCGATGAGAGTTGAGATATTGGCAAGCTGCATTTGTTGAGAGTGCATAGAGTCATTGACATTTTCTGTAGTCCTCACTGAAGTTGTCATGCATCCGTGCAGAAGTATATTGTGTTTGCTGCTGGGGTGATAGATGCTATCTGGCTCTTAGTCACTACTTGAGCATCTTCCTTTGCATTCCAACTAGCTGATGTTGAGTTGACAGTGCTGTATGTGGAGTTCCAGTCTGACTTGCCATTTAATACATCATTGTATGTCTGTGTCCACTGTGCTGCATGGCTGTTGACTTCAGAGTATGCCTAGTTCCAGTAAGTTGCTGAAGTAGCAAGTGCATTCAAGTCTTCATTTCCCATCTCAGCAAATGTGTTGTTAGTAGCTGTTCCAGACAGATAGTACTCTTTATTGCCAACTGAGAAGTAGTCACCAGGCCTCATGTTGCTCTTCTAGCCATTTGCAGCATCAAGAGATGCAAAGACACCAAAGTACTTGACACCGCCTCTAGTCTCTATAGCATTGACTCTAGAGCAGAGGACTTCTACATTTCCTCCAGTGTCATACATGTCATACTTGAGCTAGGTGATGTCCTCACTGTAGTCGTAGTTTGGAAGGCTGTCTCTGACATCATCTATCTGCCTCTAGAGTTCTTCATCATTGTCATTGAGATCAGCAATGTCTCCACATAGAACTGATATCTAGGTGCTCAAGGTCTTGACATAAGAGCTCACTGTAGTTGAGAGTGAAGTAGAGAGCTTTCTTATCTCAGTTGAGAGCTAAGTGCTGAGCCAACCATGCTAACTAGACAGATACTGGATCTGAGTAGACAAAGTCTTGTAGTTTCCAGAGACCTAGCTTGATATGTACTTAGAAGCTGATGAGAGATATGAAGATGTTGCATTCAGTGCTGCACACAGCTGCTGGTCTCTCCACAAGCAGCTAGCTGCATCACTGGCAATCTGGCTAGACAGAGTGATGATGTCACTCTTTGCTTGCTAGACACAGTTTGCAATCTTGATGACTGCTGACTCACAAGCCATCTCTCTAGCAGACAGAGCAGATATTGCACCAGTGTTTGCAGATATTGCACTTGACAAGAATGCTGTTGCATCTTCAATTCCAGATGAGATCTTGCTGTCAACATCGGACACTAGACTAGATGAGAGAGTGCCATATGTGACTTTTCTAGACACATATCCGCTGTTAGTAGTTGCTGTGCTAGACAGCTTTGACACAAGCAGCAAGTCACCAGAAGAGAGAATTGTCTCTTCTGCGAGCTGTGAAACAAATGTTGTTAGAAGTGCGTCTGCCATTGCTATGTCTCTCTTTTCTCAATTGTTACCAAGATACACTCTAGTTGCAAGTTCCATTCTTGTTTGTGAATGTGAAGTCTCCAACTGAAGCAAATCCACCAGTTGTACCGCTGTCTTTTGTGACAATGACTGCTTTTCTGGTGACAGTCTCATCTTTTGCACCTTTGTCTCGCCAGATGATAGAGTTAGAGGCATTCTGTCCACGCAGTGCATCTGCAATGCTTGTCCTAGTGAATGAGCTAGTCAAGCTTGGGAACATTATTGTGATGTTCTTAGTGCTAGTGCCAAAGCACTTTGACTTGAAGAAAGTCTTGGTTATCTAGCTAGTTGGTATGTTTGTCAAGTCAACTGAGAGCTGAGCTGTTGTTCCAGTTCCACAGTTGTTGAAAGCCTAGCTGGCAAAAGTAGTTGATCCTTTGAGCACAATCTTCTAGAGCTTTGGATTAGCAGAGAACATGCCAGTTGTTCCCATCTTTCCATTGTTTATTGTTATAGAAGTGAGCTCTGCACAGCTTTTTGCAATGTTTCCTTCTAGGTTTCCAGCAACGGCAAGATTCAAGTTTAGCTCCTTCAGAGATGCTTTAGTGGTAGCATCAAATGCCTGAGCACCAGACAGAACTTTGCATCCACCATCAAGTGTGAATGAAGTAAGAGCTGGGCATGCAACAGCAACATATCCTCCAAGATATCCACTGTTAGTTGCATCAATAGTCAGTCTTTGCAAGCTTGAGCAGTTGTAGAATGGAGCTTCTGTTTTAGTCTAGTCTCCAACTTTGCTTGCAAATGGTGGAAGTGACACTGAAGTCAGAGATGTGCAATTCTTCACAAATGCATTTCCCCATGCATTTTGGACAGAGCCACTGCTGTATATCTTCAAGCTCTTCAATGCGGTGTCTCCCATGAAGCACTAACTTTTGAGTCCAAGCGAGCTAGCACATGTGAGCTCAACTGCAGTCAGAGATGTACAGTCCTTTGCACAGTTGTTTGCTAGATTTGCAATCTTCCCAGTGCTAGAGTAGATTCTCTTGAGATTTGCAGCACCAGACAAGCAATTTGCAGCAAGAGAAGTTGGAGAGTAGCAAGTCAACTCGGTCAACTTGTTGCGGTTGACAGCAACCACAAAGCTTGCTATTGATGCTCCTCCATCACCATTGAAGTATGTCAGATGCTCTGAGGTGTCTCCAGGCTGCCAGTGGTGGAACACATGCTCATTCTTCTCATTAGTTCGATACTAGCCATCATGCTTAGTAGTAGTTGTGTAGTTGAACTGCTCAACCACATTTGCCATGATGCTGTCTTCTCGATCCCACCAAGTGTTCATCTTGCCAACTTGAGACATAGTGAAGTTCCAAGTGTCTGACATGAGAATATCTCCAACAACACCTTTCTGCTTGATTGCAATTCCAGAAGTTGGAGATGCGATGCTTGGAGTTGCAGGCTAGGCATCTGGCCTGATGAGATAGAGAGTTCCTTTCTCTTTTCCGGTGACATTCTTTGACAAGTCAACATCATTACTAGACACCATTCTCCACTAGAAGTTAGACCCAGCCGGGATGAACACACTTGGATGTATTCTTCTAGCTGATGAGCCAGAGCCTTTTCCAGCATTAGTTCCAACACTAAAAGAAGCTACAGTGTGCCAAGATGGTGATGTTGCCTCTTTAGATGCTTCTACTCTTATCGTTGAATTAGACTTGCATGCAAGTGAAGATCTCAGCTAGAACCAACCAGCCTAGCTAGTCAATGTATTGTTGACTTGTGAAGATAGCAGATTGCTTGAGTTGAAGTATATCTTGTAGTCTGCTCCAGCTTCTTCACCACTGTAGTCATTTGGATTCATTGGTGCTTGGAAAAATGCACACAGTGTTGCAGCATTTCCAGTTGGATTGTACACATATCCACCAAATTGCGTTCCAGCAGTTGCCATGAATGAAGCAATGCAGTTTATAGTTCCAGCATTGTCTCGCTACTCATCTTTGATAGGAACATCAAGCACAACATTGTTTGTGTCTTTCTGCTTGACGAATATTCCACAGCCTGGAGCAAATGCATCACTTCCAGTAGTCTTCTTAGAGGCTGCTTTGAATATGCAGTACACATTGACTGCTTGCTTGCTTCCGGTGTCTGGAACAGTTATCATTCCATTTTCACAGAAGTAGAGACCAGTGAGAGCAATAGTGTTTGGATTAGATGTCAAGACAGTGAGTGGCTAGTTTGGAAAGAACACCTGCTAGGCAATTGGATAGTCTAGTCCAGGCTTTGCATTATTGTTGCTGTCATCATCAAGCTTGAGTGTGGTCTTCAGCGAAGCTGCAAGATTTCCATATGACATAGCTCTTGATGCATAGTTTCCATCATCATCTACTTCTGACACCAAGAAGAGAGAGTCATCGTTCAATGTCTCTCCACCATCAACTTGCTCTATCTGTGACAGCTTGTATCCACTGTTGTTCTTTACAATGCTCATGCTTCTTCTCTCCTAATTGTCTCGCCATCTTCATTCTCAGCTGAGTCCATCTTCAAAGGTGTGCTAGCTTCAAGCTCTTCAACTAGAAGTCCATCAATGTCAAACTCATAGATGTCACCACTAGTAGAGGTAACTCTTCCTTTTCTTATAGCTTGGTTCTTTGTTGTTCCCATAGTTCTCCAAAGTCATGTCTGTTGAGATCAGCCACCATCCCCAGTGTCTGGAGCAGATGAGTCTTCATCTCTCACATTTCTGAATGCTTGTCTGTTTATATACATTGTCTGGTCATCAACTTGAGAGATGATGAAGAGAAATGTCTTGTATCCTTCTCCATCATTGTCAACATCTAGATAGAGAACATGGTCATTGTCAAGGTTTGGTGTCACAAAGTTTGCAATGCCTTGGTTGTAGGCATTGAAGCTGTCTAAACTCATAATGCATGGACTTGTAGCTGTCAGGATGACTTCAAAGTCTTTGCTTATTCCATCTAGCTCATCAGTGTTGACTTGGTCCAGAACAAGATCAAAGTTCTAGTCAACCACACCAAAGTTCACGCACTTGTTCTTCACTACTAGTTGACCATTATCATTTATCTTAACTTCATTGAGAGGATAACCATACAGTGAAGGAACTACTTCAGTTGTTGTGTGGATGTTTGTGACACTGAGATTAGTGATGCTGACAATGTCAGATGACAAGTTTGATATGCTAGCGTTGTTAGTTGTTAAATTTGTTATGTTGGCATGACCAATATATGTGTTTGATGCACATATCTGGTCAAACTTGACATTCTTGAAGACAATGTCCATTCCAGTTGACAGTCTGTATCCAGACAAGCCGACAATATTGAAAGCACTCTATGTAATTGAGCTTATTATGAAAGGATCTGGTGCAGTAGCACAGCATAGAGTATTGTTTGCTGGATTGCCAATAATTGGTGCATACTGTGAGCAGAGCTTGTTGACCCACTGCTAGATGAATCCCATGTTGAACTGTGCAGACAGTGCTTTGCAGAAGTCATCATGCTTGAAGTACTTTGACATGTACTGCGTCTCAGTCCTTGTGTCAGGAACAGAGACTAAGAACAGCATGTCTGTGTCAGCTGAAAGCTGTCTGCTCAGCCAAGAGACTGGAATGTTGTTTGGTATCTGTATTGTCTCAGCCATTAGTCAAGTTCTCCTATCATCTTGGTCTCAGGACCCAGCCAACAAAGCAGTTTGGCTCATTCAAGTTGAATGACTTAGTTGCACTGTCTTGCATAGCTGCTTCGCTTCCATTCACTCTGAATCCGGTCTTCACCTTCAGTCTCAAGCCTTCTTTCACTGGAATGCTGAAGCTCACATACTGGCGGACAGAGCTTCTAGCTCCAATTGGCCATGGCTAGACTTGGAGTGGAATCCACTTCTGTGTCTAGATGCCAGTCTCTGAAGCAACATACACTTGCCCATAGAGAGCTACCCATGCATCTTGAGCAAGGACATTTCCATTGTCGGCAAGCCAACCAAACATTGTCAAGTAGCCGGAGTAAGGGCACTCAGCATATCCAGCTTCAGCTCTTGTCTCTGGATCAATCCACTTAGATGAGTCAACTCCATTGTCATCAATCCTGAAGTACATGAAGTTCTCACTCTTCTTCGTGAATCTTGGTGCTTCATCATTTCCAGGGTCTCCATCAACCATGTAGTCACTTCCAATGAAGCAAGCTCTTGAGTCAATGAGATCTTTGACTTTCATCACATTTGGCACCATCTAGTCTGGTGTGTAGGTGTCAAATCTTCCAGTCACAGAGCGATCATATGCTGTCAGCGGGGCAGTCACTACTGGAATGGACTGCATCTCTTTTATTCCACTTAGTCTGCAGTCTTGCACCGACAGCTAGTTGACTGCTGCTGATATTGTGTTGACTTTGTAAGTCTTGCCAGCATCCACAAGACCAAAGCTAGTAGCTATGCTTGATGATATTGTGTATTCAAACTGATTCAGCAGAACATCTGAAGACAACTTTTTGCTTATGAACTTGTTTCCAGATGGAACTGATACTTCAAACAATGTGCCTTCTGGAAGATAGGCATCTCCATGTGATGGCAGCTGTGATACTGTTCTGATTGTCATTTTGTCCCAACAAACTATAAACTTTACTACAGTATTTACTCTAGCAATGCACCATTAAGATGCATATAGTTTGTTGTACAATTTGCATGTCTAGTCTTTGAAGAACTCAATTGGATTTCTTGTTGCCTTTCCATCTTCTGGAACTGCAAATCTCTCTACTAGCTGCTAGTCTACATTCTTCTCAATGCCATCGCATATGAGATTGTACTTGCAAGCTAAGCACTTCTTAGGCTTTGTGTAGAATGATCGTCTAGCCTCAAACACTGACTCAAATGCTCTAGATCCATATCTTCCAAAGTACTGTAGCAACTTGTCTTCACCTTCAGACTCTAGCTTAGTGACTATCTCATCTCCACCAAGCTCAACATTCCAGTCAAACCAGTCATATATGTGCTGAGCATATCCAACAATGTGGCTCTCAAATCCATGCATCTAGCAGAATGGCATGTATCTTGCAAAAGAGAGTGCTTCTGGCAGCTCACTAGCTACTCTCTAGAATGCATGCTTCAGTTGTGGTCTGAGCTTCTAGTAGTCTATGAACTCTGCCATTCCAGCAGCTTCATCAAATATGTTCACCGGAAGAAAGTTGACTATTGCTGGCCTAAGCTGGACTATGTCATCTAAGATAGCATCAAGATGGTCTAAGTTGAAAGTTCCTAGCACGGTATTAGTTCTTACTAAGAGACCGTGGTCTCTAGCAAGCTAGACAGTCTTCTCTACTTTGCTCCATGTGCTTCCATGTGGAAACATCCGCTTGTCATAGGCACTAGCACCTCTCTCTAAGTGGTAGCTGACAAGAACTTCATCTACTAAGTTGAATGCATCTCTCTAGCAAGCTAGAGCTCCATTTGTTATGACTGCTATCTTTGACTTTGGAGATCTTGCTCTTATGTACTAGCACACTGAAATGAGAGTGCTAGCTTCTCCAGGCTCTCCTCCGGTCAGCTCAAAGTCTCTTATGCCATACTTCAGCTTGAAGTCTATCTCCTTCTAGACTTGCTCTAGAGGAAGCATGCTCTAGTTGCATCTGCTCTTGTAGTAGCAGAATCCACATCCTTGAGAGCACTTGAATCCAAGATAGATCTAAGATCTTCTTGGCATCTGAGAAGATGGTGGAGCATTGCGCTCAAGAATTGAGCTGAAGTCAATTTGCTGCAGTTTGCTGTCCATTGCAGATCTCAGTTCTGGATGGATCTGTCTCAGCTAGCAGTCTCATCTTCTTTTGGCACTAAGCTAGTTGAGCCATATGGTGTGTAGAAGTGTGAGTAGACAATCTCTTTGTACTTAGCAACAGCTTTGTCTATGTCTTCTTCACACTTAGCACTCTCAATGCTCTCTTTTGCTTCTTGCAGTATGCTGTTGACAAAGTCAATCTTCTAGATCTTGTCTAGTGAGTTGAGATACGTCTCAAGAGTCTTGAAGTTGTCTTGTGCTGTCTTGTAAGCTTGTTTCTTCTAGATCCACTCTTGCTCTTCTTCAGCTGTAGCATCTTCTGGAAGTGGATCTGGCTCAAGATTTGTCTGTGCAGCTTCAATCACTTCAAAGTACTTGTCTTCACGATTGCTGTTGTTGATGAATATTCCACTAGCTAGAAGATCCATGTAAGACTTCAAGTAGCTCATAGCATCAACAACACAGAGTCCAAGAATGTTCTGCTGCATCAAGACATTCACATCATTCAGTGCAATCCTCTTCTTAGAAGTCAGCTCATCTAGCTTCTCAATGACTAGGTCAGATGGCAGTATCTCATCAAACTCATGGTTCTTAGACACCACTACTTGCTTTCCACCCTAGAGAGCAAGCTTGACGGCTTCAATTGCAACTTTTGAAGCTCTCAGCACAACAAGATCCTAGCCAAATGAGCTAGCACCAAAGTATGTTATGCCACATATCTCCCAGAACTTTCCACGGTCTTTTCCAAGCAACAACTCTATCTTCATGTTCACATTCACTTTCTGCAAGTCAAGCACTTGCTAGCATCACCACCATCCATAGTGACAGCAGTTTCCAAAGCAGCTGCATGCTCTGTAAGATCCACAGTTGCTTCTACATATGCTATGGCTAGTGCATGTGCCATGGCTAGTGCATGCACCATGACTAGTGCAGTCGCTGTAGCAGATGCAGTCTGTTGTCACAATCCTCAAAGCATCTTCTATCTCCTTCAAGTCTTCTGTCTCAATTGTCTTCTCTGAAGGAATTGATGGCAACTAAGTAGCTTTAGTTCCAAGCTAGGTGTCACTTGGACTGTACATGTTTATCAAGCTGTTGAGAGTGTTCACACACTGAGCAACATCATTCTGCTGTGGATGGTCAACCAAGTCACCTTTGCTGACATCATCTAGAGCAAGGTTGTTCAGTGTAGTGCCATTCTTTCCATCTCTGTACCAGATGTGCTTCTTTCTAGCTTCAATCTCTGTCTTTATGACTTGTCTCAGCATGTTGAGATCTGGAGCCTCAACAACATCACCAGCTTGATAGTCTGAGAACTGTGGCTAGTTTCCAGGCCTCAACCCAGTGTGTCCTTCACAGGTGTACACCTTTCCACTGCTGTATGCCGCACATGTTGCTGTAGTTGCCATATATGTCAATATTTACCATTTATGAGAGAAGCAAACAGAAGAGCTCTAGCTGTCTTTCCAAACTCTTGGTACAGCTAGCACCGCTTCTTCTGCTAGCAGATGCACTTTGCCCAGTCTTTCTTGCAGTTGTCTGGATCAACTACTGACACATGGCACATTCCACAGAATGTAGCATCACACTCTAAGCACTCTCTCGGATAGCATGAAGTGTCAATTGAGTCATCTCTGAAGAGAATGCTCTAGATGTCATCTGCCTCTAGAAGATCTCTTGTAGTTGTGACTGCAAACTTGCTTCTCTTAGACTCATCTAGATATGGTGCTCCATGGCAGATGTACAAGTTTCCATCTGTGTGCATGTGGATGCTGTTTCTCACATCGCATATTCTCTTCTAGTCTCTTCTGAACCAAGACATCAATGGGTGCTTGTGCTTCTTGATGAATCCAAGCTCAAGCTTTGCAAGATCTCTCACAACTCTTGACCAAGTCTAGAAGTCAATGCCGCTGAGATCTGATGATGTGTCTATTGCTGGTGAGTATGACACTTGCTTTCCATATCTACAATACAGATGCTCATAAGACTTCCAGCACTCTGGCATCATCTCTATTGAGTCTTCAGCTACAGTAGCTTTGAGAGTGAATGGAATGCTGCTAGCTTGCAGCAGATCTAGCATTGGCTCCGCCTCATCAAAGCTGTATCCCCTCTTCAAAGAGTGGTGTGGCTCTCCATCGTATGACACCTAGACCTAGAATCTTCCACATCTGAATGCATGTCTAGTCACTTCATCTTCAATGAGCTCTCTCAGCTTGTGGTGCAGAGTTCCATTTGTGAACATGCTGTAGTCAACAAACTCATAGCTGGTTGTGCTCAGCAGTATCTCTCTCAGCCACTCTGTGTTCACCAGTGGCTCCCCACCCCAAAATGAGAGATGCAGCCGCCCAAACTTCTTGTGGTCAAACTCTCTGCAGAGTCTTTTCACTATCTCTAGCTGCCGATGCTCTTCTTCTAGATCTCTTGCACTTGGCTTAGCATGCTCAAAGCAGTAGCTGCAGCTCTTGTTGCATCCGCCAGAGACAGTGATCTCAAGAGTTGGACTGCATCTTCCACTCTGCAGAGAGATGGTGTCTTCTAGCAATTCAGCTGTCTCTTCTAAGCTCATCAGCTAGTTCCTTAGCTTCTTCTACTGCATCTTCACCAATTGAGTGCTTGTGGAGCAGAGCATCAGCACTCTTCAGCAGAGCTAAGCTCATCTCCGGCTCTATGCTCTCAATCTCTTTGCTTGCTTCTCTCAAATATAGTGCTGCAAACACTATTGAGCTGTTATATCTCTCCATGTTCAACCTTTCTAACTATCTCTCTCCAAACCCGACTGTACTGGTGGTCTCTAGCAAACTAGCACGCTGCATCAAGCTAGCCTCTCTCAACTGCACAGAGCTTCTCATCAACAGTCTAGCCATCTAGCAGCTCCGAGAAGCAAGATCTTGTGCATATGCTGTCATAGCAGCAGCTCTTGCACTTTGGGTCAATGTTGACTATGCATCGCTTGTCTGGTGCAATGTCTCTAGTTGAGAGACATGGACCAATGAATCTTCCATGGTAGAACACTTGCTTCTAGCAAGTGTCATCTTCACCATAGTCTAAGCAGCATGGTCTCTTAGAGGAAGAGAAGTTGTATCCACCAAGAAGACACTTTCCAATGACCGCTCTCAGTGGCTTAGAGATTGAGCAGCATCTAATCTCTGGAAATTCATCTAGAGAGAGACTCAACTCAGATGCAATTGCATCAAACACCATCTAGTAGAGCTAGCTGGAGTCAATGTGCTTCCATGAAGATCTGCTGTGGCTGAAGACTATTCTGTATCTAGTCTGGCTGAAGTGCTTCTTTGCAATCTGCTAGAAGTCTTTGACTAAGTTGATGTCATCTTCAGTGAATGTGTACTAGATCATTGCAGTTGGTGGCAGCTTTCTCAGAATGCTCTAGTATCTCTCTTTGTCCGAGAATATGTCATATGCTGACACTTGCCACTCAACATCTTTGATCCAAGACTCATCCAGCACTGTCTAGATCAAGTCAGCATTAGTTGTCAAGATGATAGATGAGCATCTAGGATCTCTAGAGAAGCTGTCTACTACTAGTCTTATTCCACTTAGATTGAGAAGTGGCTCACCACCAAACAGAGAGATCTTGAACTCAGAGTCTGGAGAGTTCTTGACCTGAGTCACAAATCTCTAGATGTTGTCAAGACTCTCAATGCAGTTGCTCTGCTAGACCCAGCAGAACTTGCACTTTCTAGTGCATTGTTCAGTCAAGACAAGTTCATACACCATAGAGATATTTTATGGAATTGGCGTCAGAATGACAGCTTGACAACAGCCTCAACCAAGCTGCTCACTGCATTTGGAGAGTCTTCTAGTGCTATGCCAACAGCTGGCTTTGAAGATGAGCCTTCAGCACATGCAAATCCTGGCTTGTCTGACAAGCAAAGGTGGTCAAACTTCTTGACTTCTCCAATGCACTTGACTGGCACTCTTCCAACAAGTGCAACTCCTCTAGGGAACTTTGCTCCATCTGCCGGTGATCCAAGAACAAGTCCTGGCTTGGTAGTGACCACAGCATTGACCACATCATCTGCTACCGTTATCTCTCTAGAGCCACCAAACTTCACAAGTGTTCCAGGCTCATAGTCTTCATCGGCATCATACACCTCTGCCAAGTCTGCCCACTTTGCACAGAGAGAGCACCCATTGATCACCTAAGTGAAAGTTGCAGATCCATCAACTGTTATGTTAGGATACTTGATAGTCAAGAAACCAGATCTTGATGACAATGTTGTTGAAGCATCAGTGAACTTTGCAAGAACTTGAGTGTCAGAGCATATGATGTTTGTTGGAGCAGCTATTATGTTTGTATTGTTAGATGACAAAAGGTTCTTGATAGTTGAGTAGATTGTTGTGTTCCCGGACTTCATCAAAGTCTCATACTGGTTCAACTCAATGTCTGACATGTCTTTATTCACATAGAAGTTTCCAGAGAGCCAGAAGCCATCATACGCTGAGACATGGTTGTGGAAAGACACTGGAGAGTAGAAGTCAACAATTGTGTCAGAGCAGACAATATTTGCATTTATGATGTCTGCCATGTCACTGAAGAGCATCTTCATTGAGACAAATGACTTGTCACCAAGCTGACGTGGCCATGATGTCTCTATCAGCATCTCATCTAGAGTGCCAGACAAAGCTGACTCTCGAACTCCAAACACATCAAGCTTCTCAAGATCTGATACTTTTCTTATAGCCATAGTTGATTTCTCTTTCTTGTGTATTTACCAAACTGAGCTCAGTTCACTTCTAGCTCATCCAAGTACTCTCCTATCAATCCGGTGTAGTAGCTCAGAGACTTAGATGAGTCTACTTCAACTTTTCTTCTAGTGTACACTGCTATTGATCCATCTACAGTGCAAGTTGAGCAGCCATGGTACACTAGCATCTTTGGAAGAGGATCTGAAGTTGTGTTGTTGTGGAACTAGACTTCAGTCTCAAACTAGCGGACTCTTGCTGGAGCTCCTCCACTCCAAGTGCTAGATGCAACATCTACTAGCACTAAGTTCTTCTTCTTTGCCCAAGTCAAGAATGCTGCATTGTGCTTGACTTGGGTGTTGAAGGTCTAGATGCTTCTCAGCTCATCTATGTTAGATATGCTCTAGAGAGCATTTCCGCTGCCAATAGCATCTCTGACAATAGCTTCAATGTCATTCTAGCTCTTGGCCTCTTCAATGTCTATCTAGAAAGTCTGAGTCTGAGAGTCACCACCACTTACTGGAGCAAACACGGCTGTAGCACCAACAGTTGAAGGTCTCTCAAAGACAAGCATTGGAGTGCTTGATCCTTGGCAGCTCTCTAGCTTAGCTTCAAATGCCTCTGATGTTGATGTGTCATTGAACTTGATCCAGAAGCCAGTGTCATCATGCTCTTGGTCAGAAGAGTAGTTTGATCCAATCTCATTCTCAAAGGTGTACAAGCTTGTGACAGTTGAGTCTTTGACTGTGAATATCACACCTGAGAGATCAAAGTATCTTGACTTTGAGTCAACGGTGAAGTACTAGTATGCTCCATCTTGTGCACTGAGACTTCCAAGAACTAGTTCATCACCTGGAGCAATGCTGTTCAGCACTAGAGTGCTGCCAGCATCCATAGTAGCTTGTGACAAGACAATTGACAGCTGAGTAGTTGAAGACAGTGCAATGTCTTTCTTGTCACATATGAAGAACTAGCCACTTTCATCTCCATCTTCACTCTAGTAGTATCTGTACTTTCCATCTAGATAAGACACAATTGCTGGTGCAAGATATTGTGGATCTCCAGTGTAGCCTCCAAGCATCTTGTCAAGCTTGGCCAAGACAGTCTAGTAGTTTGCATTGCCTGGATCAGAGCGGTAGTTGTAGTTCCAGATCTCCTTGTAAGTGCTTCCATCGGATTTGCTCCAGTAGTACACTAGCTGGGGGATGTAAGTCTTTGGATCTCCTATCTCATGAGATGCATAGAACTCTTGAGTGTCGGTTGGATAGTCAAATGACTCGCCATCACCAATCTCAACTTTGGCAAGCAAGCATGGCTTTGCAGCAACTGCATCCTAGAAGTCTTGGTTATTGAAGGTGTTTATCTTGAAGTCTTTGCATGGATCACATCCTTTTGAGCCAAACTCAAGCAGAAGTGGCTAGTGGGTCTAGTCAGCAAACTGCCTCAGCTCTCTGATGTTGCGATACCAGATTCCATACTTGAAGTTTGATGTTGTGTAGTGGTCTACTCGTGTCTCTGGAACATAGACTACTGAGTCATTAATGCACACATGCTCTTTTCCAGTAGATGAGACATAGACTACTTTGACTCCTTCTCCACGTCCAAAAGTTGTTATCTCTGGCTTTATCACATATGTTGCATCTGTTCCGGTGAATCCAGCAAAAGTCTTGTCAATCAAAGATATGAGAGCTCCTGCATAGCCCCATGTCTTGTTGTATGTTGCGCTATCATTGCTTCCAAGTGCAATCTTTGTTGTAGTTCCATCATCATTGAGCTTGTTCCAGTAGAGATACACATATGGAAAGTATCCAGGAACACCAAGTGAAGTGTTAGACTTTATGAACTTCTTCACTTCTTCATAGCCATCATATGCATCGGTGTACATTCCATGGATGTAGTAGTACTTAGAGCTTGGAAACCACTTTTTCCAAGCTTCTGCTTGAGTGACACATCTCTCCCAAGTAGCGCAATTTCCACAATTCCCCTTTCCATTTCCAAGATTTATGACCATTGGAAGATGCTTCTAGTGGCAAGTGTTGAGGATGCTCTTGACTGTTGATCCAGGAGAGCTGTACCAGGTGTGTGGACTGAAGTTCACTGTGATCTCTTTCTAGACTTCATCTAAGAACATGTCATCACTGATGCCACTGAAGACAACTCTGTTGATGCTGCTCCCAGACAAGAACAGAGGATCAATGTAGTCTAAGCTGTCTATTGACTTTGGAAGGGTGATTGAAGTCAGCTTAGGGCAGTTTGCAAACACTGCTTCTCCAAGATACTTCAAGTCAGATGGCTCTGCAAACTTCACTTCTCTCAGGTTTGTGCAGCCATCAAACAGATGGTCTGGCAGCATGTAAGTCTTCTGAGGAAATGTCATGCTGGTGAGCATTGTGCAGTTTGCAAATGCATAGTTGTTTATGTAGCTGTGGTAGTTGTTGAGTGTCACACTCTGCAGCTGAGAGCATCCATCAAACATGTGGTCAGCAAGATATGTTGAGTTAGTGATGTTGACAGAAGTCAATTCTCTGCAGTTTGCAAAGCAGTGTGTGTTAGTTGATGAGTCAGACACTGATCCCTAGAGGTTGATGACTAAGTCTCTTATCCCACTTCCAGCAAATGCATAGTCACCAATGTGTGTGAGAGCTTTGTTCTGTGCTCCAATGAAGTCAGCTGCAGTCAAGCTCTTGCAGTTGTAGAATGCATAGTCACCAACACTCTTTATGCTTCTTGCATCAACATATGCCAAGTTCTAGCATTGCATGAATGCACTTGGCGCGATCTCTGATGTCTAGTCATTGAAGTAGACCTCAACAAGCTGCTGAGTTGCTGGGTTTCTGCTTGGTCCTCCGCTTGCTTCACCAATGACTTGCAGAGCACTTATGTTGCTAGAGAACTGTGCTGTCTTGACTCCGGTTGATCCATACTTGTACCAGACTGGAAACTAGCTAGTAGAGTATGATCTGATCTAGCCTCTCTTTGCACTCGGCTTCTAGTGTTCACTACTTTCATTCTTCTCAACTTTAGTCCAGACTACTGTCAAGACAGTGTCAGCTGCTATTATGAATTCTGATCCAAATCTGCATTCATTTCCAAAGTCATCTACAAAGCATGATGGCTCATATCCAATCTTTGAGACTGCAGCTTTTACTTGAGTCTTAGATGGAAGAATTGCAGATCCAACATATCCCTAGTCACTAGCAGTCTTCACTTCTAGTGGCTGAAGCTATCCAGTTCCACCATCTAAGTCAAAAGAGATCTAAAATGTCTAGTACTGCACTTCATCTTCTTGATGACCACCTGTCCACACATACTAGATCTCCTAGCCTATGCTGCGAACCAAGTCCATGTTTGGCAAAAATGCATCATTGTATGCAGACTCTCGAGCAGACTAGTTTCCAGCAAGAACATTCTTGGAGTTCAACGATCCATATCTAGCATATATGTGCTTGTCTGGATACTTGCAATATGCACAGTACCAAGGATATCCGGTTGGGATGCTTCCAAACTGTGCTATGAACTGCTTGACTTCATTGGCTTCTGCGCATGTCTCATCTTTGTCATTGAAGTAGTAGACAAAGTAGAATCCAAAATTTCCAACATTAAAGTTTGGATCAAATGTGCCTTCTTGGCATCTGCTGAACTTGTTTCCAGATCCGCTGCTTCTTTGGCCTTGGTTGAATCCTGCATTGAAAAAACATGTTCCTTTGTTGTTTGCTTTGCCATAGATCATGAAAAGTGGACGGCCATTTTGCTCAGCTAGTGCTTTTATCTTGCTGAATGCCGACTTGTCACCATAAGCCGGACCTTTGTCTTTGCCAAAGCTGCCATTACTAGAATGACTGCTCCAACCATTGAAACAATAGCCTTCTGGATCCGATGGATAGTCTTTTTTCTAGAGAAGGTTGTTGAGCCAGAATGATCTGATTGCCAAGTTGTCTTTGTTGTCTACTACATCAGAGTCAGTCTTTGATGTGCAGCTGTTCTTTCCAGACAGGAGCTTTATGTCATCTTTGTTGATTGAACTTGGATCAAAGTTCTTCAAGATAGACTTTAGCTTGTTTACAACATTTTTAGAACCAGCTGTGCTATCTTTGTTGTCATCTAGTTGGTCTCCATACCCAGCCCAATCTACTTTTCCAGACTTCCAGTACACTCTGACAAAAGGAAAAGCTGTTGTCTGCTGATCTGCTCCACGACACCAAGTGAATCCTTTTCCTTCATACTTGTCTTCAGCACTAGTGTCACTTCTGCAACCAAAGTAAAACACACAGTTAGATGTTGCCATCCATGTCTTGAATGGCTTAGCAACAAGACAGCTCTCAAGCATTATGCAGTGCCCACACTATTCACCATTTGACCAAATGCCAACTAATGGGACATTCTTTGCTTTAGCAAAGTTCAATACATTAGTGAAGCCTTTGCACCACCGGTTAAGTGCTGGTGTTGATAGTCTAGACTTTAAAATAGTGTCAATTGCTGCCATAAGTTTTCCCTTGCTCTGTGTACTTCTGTCTATACCATCAATCACCCCAGTTTATCACAACTTTGTCCTTCAAGTTAGTGCTCTCATCAACTCCGACAGAGTCAATTGCAAACTCACTCTTGTTAGAGTTGAACACTAGTGTTGTGTCATTTTCACTGAACTAGTATGTGAGCCACACAGCATAGAGCTTGATCTCATCTTTGTGTTTGAGGACATCTGTCACTTCAACTTCAAGCTCATTTGCCAGATCTATCCAATTTGTAGAGTTTGGAAATATCTAGCTATCTTCATAAGTTGGAGTCTCATTGTCAGCTAGTGGCTAGATTGACCATCCAGCAAATATCTTCTCATATCCTGCTGAAGTGTTGGAGAACTTGCACTTCTTCAATGGTTTCTGCTCTGGAATTAGATATCCACTGTTATCATCCTTAAGAACAAACTTCTGAGGAGACATCACACCATCTCCACCATTTGGATCAAAGACAACTCTGACTGTAGCACCACTAGACCTAGCTTTCTCATCATAGAACATCAAGTGCACAGCTTGTGCATCAGTTCCAAAGCATGCAAAGTTGAAGATCCAGTTTCCTTCAGCATCTGTAGTCTCAATGTTGTATCCTTTTCCAACTGATGGCTCGATGAAAGACCTGTACAAGTTGTCTTGGAGCTTTCCAGCACCAGTAGTTGGCTTCTCTCGATATATCTTCAGTGGAAGTGACATTCCATTGATCTGCACATCAACTAGCTTGTCAACTGAGTACTCAGCTGAAGCAAGTCCAATCTGCAGAAGAGTGTAGTGGTCAGACAGCACTCCAGTCTGCTCTAGCTTGTCAACGCCAAAGTCTTCAAGATTCTTCCTAGAAGATGAGTTTCCTGGAAGCAGCTTGCAGTCAGAAGCACCATAGAGGTTGTTCAAGTAGTATGTTCTTGTTGTTGGAATGTTTATGAAGAGCTCTGTCACTCCTGACATCCAGCGCTTTGTGATGTATGTCATTGAGCTTATCTCTTCCATTGTCCAGTCATCTTCTGGATTCAGGAAGTTGCTTATCTGAGCTACAACATCACCATCCATTCCAGTTCCAAATGTCATCTCAGCAATGATGTCATTCTTCACCCCAAGATCTGCAGCACCAAGAGATGACACTTCTACTTGCTGCCAGCTAGACATGACATCATCAAGCTAGACCGTTGCATAGTCTTCATTGAGTCTTGTGATCATTGAAGAAGACAGATGGTCAGTTGAGAGATGAGCACTCAGTGTTGCACTCAGCTAGCTTGACAAAGATGTGTCTACTAGCTAGTTGTACACACTCAGAGCGCGGTCTTTCGTCATTGGAAGAACATCATTGACCATCTCAAATGAGTACTTTGTTCCATACAATCCATTTGCTGTTGCAAACAGATATGTTCTGCTGTTCAAGCAAGTAGCATCGGTGACAGTTGCAGCACTTCCTGGCAGATCTAGAAGTGGCTTCCACATCTTGTAGTTTGCAGATGACAGAATTGAAGTTCCAACATTGTGCAGATAGCTTTGATGGCCATCTACAACATATGATGCCACTGCATCTATGCCATCTTTCACTTTGATCATTCCAACTTGGCCATTGGAGTATGTTGCAAGACCACCATTTCCAACCGCTAGCAGCTTGCTCTCACTTATCTTTGAGAGATGGCTGTATCCATTCAGTGAAGTTCCGCTGCTTTGAACTCTCTCAAAGACTAAGATCTCACCATAGTTGGTGAAGCTCACAACTCGGTCATCACAGAGAAGATAGTATCCATCAGTGTGTCTAGAGACAGCATTGATTCCACTTTCATCAACATTCGTGTATGGAGAGAGCTTAGAGCCAACTATAGCATTCAGCCAACTCTCACACTCATGGTCCCCACTCTAGCTTGGCTAGCAGAACATTCCAGCAATTCGATCCACATTCACACACCAGATGTCATCTAGATCTACTGGGGTGCTCTAGTCACCATCTCCTTCTGGGGCATAGAATTCCAGCTCTTCACTAGTGTTGTTGCTTCTGATGTCTGTCTTGAATGCAGCTGCAGCACCAACAGTTGGCTTAGCAACAACTACCATGCCATACACACCACTCTAGTTCAGTGTCTTGAAGTTCTTTCCACTCCAGCTGAAGTTCTAGTACAGTGCTTTGACAGATGCATCCTCTCCAACTACTTGCTGCTTCACAAATGATGCTCTCAAGATGCCATACTCAGTTCCATAGAGCTTTCTTCCATCTACTAGTGTTATTCCAGCAAGCTAGCTTATAGTCTAAGTTCCATATTTTGGAAATGCTAGTGGTTCACTATCTTCTCCAAATGGCAAGTACTTGAGTGATGTTCCAGACTAGTAGTACCAGATTCCATCATCTATGATTGCATTAGTCAAGCTCTGCCCAGAGAACACTCTTTGACCGCTTGGATACAGCTTCACTTCATCTCCACCAGTGGTGATGTATGCTAGCTTTCCATCATACTCATCTCTCTAGATGAACTTCAGCACTCTAGTTGTGCTGTCTGGAGGATATTGGAACAGACCATAGTGGCCATTGTCACAGTATATTCCATCACTAGCTCCAAGGAAGTAGTTTGAGTAGCTTGTGTCTTGGATTGCAGCTAAGTATGCAAACAAGTTGATGTCTGGCATCTGCTCTCCACCTCCTTCTCCTCCTTGAAGAGGTGGCATCATCAACTAGTCATATTTAGCCATCACATACTAGATAGAAGTGTTCTGGAATTTCTTTGATGCTGCTTCTGCACCAAAGCTGTATGCATCCACATCATCTGCTGAAGCATATGACTGAGAGTATATCTCATCTTTGGTCCATGCTACTAAGTTGACCATTCCATCATACTCAGATGCATGGCATCTAGTGAACTCTACAGTGTCATTCAAGCAAGTCAAGCTTGAAGTTGATGGATCAGAGAGTGGATAGCATGACAACCCGCCACTAGCTCCACAGATGAACACTAGTCCACTAGCATAAGATGCTGAATTCAGCTGCTGAGACCCAGTGAAGTCTGCTTTGATGTTGCTTGCAGTCATCTCCCTCTCTGAGATGTACAGACCACTTGAAGATCCTAGTGCAACCATGCCATTCAAGCTAGCACCAACTGAAGTGCAAGTGAATCTATCAGCCACAGACACCTGTCGCATAGTGTCTATTGTTGTCAGTGCATTGCCAACATAGAGCCACGTTGAAGCTAGCTCACTGTCTTCTCTGCACTCCTAGAACACATCTTTCACATCAGACACGGTCTAGCTCTGGTCCTCAACTACGATGCTAGAAGCAAAGATCTTAATTGGAAACACATGAGCTCTAGATGCTGGAGAAGTTGTGTCAAGACAGACAAGATGGTCATGCTTGTCAAATGCAAGCTTCTTGACATTGTAGCCAAGATTGCTCTTTCTCCACACTGGAGGCTCTACAGTCACCTGAGATGGCTGAGAAGGACTAGATCCAGGAACACCATATACTTTGAAGACAACTATCTAGTTCTGAGTTCCTGCTGCAATGAATGATGTTGAAGTGTCTTCATCATCATTGATGAGCTGTATGGATCCAATTGATGCAATTGTCTCTCCATCAAGGCCAAGTCCGGCTACCACGGTTGAGCTGCTGAAGTCCCCAGGAGAGTCTCCATTGAGATCAACAATATGCAGCTAGTCTTCAATTGCTGCTATGAGCAGATCTCTCTCAGCCGGAGCTTCACCACCATAGTCTTTTGAGATGCCACACACTACAAAGTCTGCAACTAGTGCTGGCGAGTAAGTGCCATCACCATTGTCAAACCGCATGTCATGTGCATGCTCAACACCACTAGAGTCTGTGTATGTCATAGCAACTGTCTTGCCATGCTGAGCATACAAGCCATTGAATCCAATCTAGATCTTCTTCACATCTCCAGCAAGATTGGCTAGTGGAGTTGTCTCAATATGACCATCAGCTAGCGATGATATCTAGACATTAGGACCAATGCTATAGATCAACTTGTGGATAACACCATCTGGATCTTCATCTATCACTGGCACTGCATATGTTTCACTTCCTTCACCAGCTATCGAGCTTAGCTCTCCAAGTGATGGAAAGTGAGTGTATGTTGTGTTGCCTTTTGTGAGCAATGCACCATCAATTCCATATTTGCTGACTATCTGCAAGTCACTGTACTGTGTTCCAGTGTTGAATGCTTGGTCAACTTGGTAGCTTGTCAGCTTGCCTTCTCCATCAAGACTCTTAGCGAGGTCATAGCAGTATAGTGCTCCACCACTGTTCAGCACATAAGCATAGTAAGCTTCAGAGTTGTCTGGATCTTGAGTGACTTCAATTCTCTTTGCCTTTGCTCCACCAATTGAGATTGGGTTAGAGAATCCAGCATTGTAGCTACCACTATCTCCAACTTTGGTGAATGATGTGAGAATAAATGCTTTAGCTGTGGTGCTTCCATCTCCAGCAGCTAAGAACTAAGTCGAGAGCCAGTCTACAGCACAAGCATCATCCAGAGAGCTGTAGCCACCAATTGGTGATTCAGATGGGATCTTCTCAGCAATGCTGGTCTTTGAGAATGCAGAGAGACCACTAGATCCAACCTAGCATATTGCACACAGACCACAAGTCTTGATGTCGGTGAATGATGCTGTTGTAGCTCTGGTTGTCCACGGATCTGAGTTCAAGAAGTCATAGTCACCAATTCTCCATGAAGACAGCACAGACAAACTAGAGTTAGATGCAACAACCAAGTCATCAACACATGCAAGATTGTCAGCACCAGCTATCTCATTAAATGACCGTCTAGTGTCAAATGCAATTTCATCAAATCCTAGAAACTCAATTGAGTTGCTAGTTGTCACTGCAAGATATCCAACTCCATCTTTTGCTCCAAGACTTATGGCATTCAGTATTGTAGATGGTACAGTCTAGCTAGTGCCATCTTCACCAATTATAGTAGATAATGGTGGAGTGTAGCTAGCATTAGCCTAGTCGAGACATTGGATCTTTGACTAGAAGACAGCTAGCTTGTGGCCAAGAAGTGAGATGAACTTCAAGAATCCAGAGTTTCCGCTGCTTCCATCAATTCCAGCAACCGGAATCTCCTCTAGGTGGTCAATGATTGGAAACTCTTCTGCACTTGAGCTAGCACTGATTGCCATCACAGACAGTGCAGTGTCTCCAGCCATTGCGAGATATCCACTAGAGTACTTCAAGTCTTTGATGCCAGGAGCTTCACTTGGATCTTTCATCTTGAAGATGTGTGATCCAGCAGTTGAAGCATCATAGCTCCAGAGACCTCTAGATGTAGCGACAACAACACATGGACCAATGACTTCAATTGATGATATGGTGCCATAGTTAGAGGATGAGAATGGCTCCTCTCTCACTGTGAAGTCTGGAAGAATAGAGTATATCTTTGACTCTGTAGCAACATAGAGCTTTCCATTTCCTTGGACTAGCTTCAGAACAGCATTGCTGATTGATGCCACTTTAGAGAGAGACCTATCCTAAGTCTTGTACCAAAGTCCAATAGATGATCCAAAGAATATCCGGCTGTTGTACTAGATTGATGCTGTGAATGATGGTGCTTCACTAGATGGTGTCAAGACAACTTTATCTTGCAGATAGTTCTAGACACTCTTGAAGTATAGTGATGTGTTTCCAGCAGCTATTGCTTCATTTGAGTCTTTCAGCACTTCAATGTCATTTATCAAGTCATTGGTCACAGGCTAGTGGTCTGAGTAGAGACTCACTGGCTTGAGATTGACATGGCCTGCATTTCCAACTCCCAAGCTAGGTGTGTAGTCACCAACCAGCATCTTAGTTGATGGCTAGTTGCATCCAACATATATCTTAGATGACTTCTCATCAACCGCAATAGATGTTGCATGAGGAAATGAGCTGTCACTGTCAAGCTTCACCAGAGAGTGTCGCTCAACCACCTGCCCACTTGTTGAGTCATATTCACTTCCAGAGCTGAGCTAGAATATTCCATTGTCAGCAGCAACAAAGCAGCCACTGTCACTAGCATACACATCATTAGCATCTACCGTATGGCACCGGCCATCAACACACCAGAAGAGTGCTTCCCATGGCCCATTGATTGGATCATATGTGCATCTTGCACTTCCCTAGATGTTTGCTATCACAAGATCACCAAACTTCTTCAGCACTTTGACCTCACCAGCCTAGAGTCTAGACACAGTCTAGCTGATTGGGGTCTCTACTTTGTGGAGAATCTGAAGGCAGTCAGCACCCTTCAAGTTTCCAAATGCTTTGTATCCATTTGGCATGCTCTCTACAGCAGCTTCATCATAAGCTTTTGGACCAACAACATATGAAGATGTGTGGTTCAAGTACTGCTCAACATACACATCATTGTCTACTAGCTGGTTGGCAAGATTGTTGATGTCAACTTCATTGAGTGTCTCACAGCACTCATTGTGGTTGATGTACTAAACTTGCTTGTATGGAAGATCACTAGATGGCTTCATTCCATATATGACATTCTTCTGCTTGATGTTGTTCATCTAAGTCTCTTTCCTCTCTCACATTCTTTCACTTCCATCTTCCAACTAGCGAGCAGTGGAAGCTGCTTGCTTCAATTCCACCATTGACTGCATTGTAGCCATCAGTGCTGAACTTCTAGTTTGGATATGTGACTAGAAGTGCAACAAATGATCCAGGCTTCTTTGATGCAAACACAATCTAGTTGGCACCAACTTCTACTATCTGCTGTGTCAAGTCACGGCACTAGCACATGACATCTCCGGAGAATATCATGTAAGAGTCTGCATTCATGTATCGTGGAGATGGTGTCTGAGCAGTGCTTGCTGCTGCAGCAAAGTCAATTGTTGCATAGTAGACATTGACAAAGTCATTTCTAGATCTCTAGCGTGTAGTTCCAAGCTCTGACTCATGCTCTGACTTGATGTCATTGCCACAGTTGAATATCTAGGCATCACCAGTAGTCCTGAAGTACTAGTCATCAACATGAGCTGTAGCTAAGTCTAGTGAGTTGCACTTGAGGATGCTAGCTGATATGTTATAGTCTTCATCTACTATCTGGTCTCCAATGTAAGACAGTCTGAAGACAATGTCATACTCAAGCAAGCCATTGTCATACTTTCTGCACTGTCCGCTGACTATTGGACTAGTTGAAGAAGTCTTCAAGTAAGTTGTGTGGTATGGGAAGAATGTCTGCTGTCTGCTTGCATCTAGATTAGACATGTCGCGACTAGCAACTTTTGAAGTGATGTCAGTCGATGGCTTGTCACCACCATATGACAGCTTGCCAAGTGGATGGTCATCTTTGCTGTCCTAGTGCTCTTTGAACTTCTTTGCAATCCAAGCACTCATCTTCTTCTCAAGGCCAAACTCAGCCATAGCATCAATGTTTGGATTGAGATCTTTCCAGCCATACTTCTCAAATGACTCACCCTCTCTCCAGAGATTCAAGTCACTGCTGGTCTTGTTCTTGATGCACCTCAGTATGTATGGCTCTCTAGCATAGCTCATGAACCACACTAAGTCATTGTAGTAGTATGTCTCGGTTGGATCATACTCATATATCATCATCTGCCCAAAGACTTCTCTGTAGAACTCATCAAGCAGCTAGTCATTCACAAAGAGCTTGTCTAAGATTCTGTTGACTGAGTACTTTGTTGCATACTCATTGCTGCCAACATCTAGATCTCTAGTGTATCTGATTATAGTCTTTGTTTTTGCCATTCTCAAAATCCTTGCTGTGCATTCTGTGAGAACCCAGACACTTTGTAGGAGTAGTAGTCTACATCATCATCTAAGATGAACCTGAATGAGCCATTGCAGATGGTGTTCACTTCTCTAGACATGTACCACTTTGCGTTTCTTCTAGTAGTGTGCAGTGTTGAGTAAGGCTCTTTCCATGAGTCAAGCAGCGGAGTCACCTAGACTGAGTATCTAGAGTCTGGACTGAGCTAGAGCCCAACTCTCTCTTGTGGAAGTGGTGTGCCATCACCAAAGTCCAAGTCAAAGTCATCATAGTAGAAGCCAGTCAGTGCTGTTGGATATGTGTATGTTGGAGCAGTTGCGGAGTCATTGTTGTACTTCCATGCAAGGTTGACTTCATAGCAGTTGTACTTCATTGTGGTTGGAGACTAGTTCACAAAAGAATCTTCCATCTGCATAGCAGTTGCTTGCTCATTCTTGACAACACCACCATGCTCTAAGTAGCCACTCTTCCACACTCTGAACCACTTGCATGTCTTTCCATCTTCATAGCTTTTGTGGTAGTAGTACACTACATAGTCAAATCCACTGTCAGTAGTTCCTGGAGCCGGTGAGTACTCCTAGACATCAGTGACATTGCTGAAGTCTTTCAAGAGACACTGAGAAGACAGTGTCTGAGACACTCCATTGTTCTGGTCTCTCCACCAGTCTTGTATTCCAGACAGATGGTACTGCTTCATGTGGGTCTCATAGTAGCTGCTGAGCAGCTAGTAGAACTTGCTCTCTAGCTGCTCAGACAGCTTTGAGCTGTCTGTGTCAACAAAGAAGTCCCTCCACCAAGCATTGTCAGTTGGAAGGTGGTCATTGCCAGCAGAGAGTGATACTCTGATCTTTGCTGGCTAGAGAATGTCACCAATGCAGTAGAGAGGAAGCTTGCTAGAGTTTCCAGTCACTTTTCCAGAGACAACATCTTTCAGAAACTCTACCATCTCTGTTGTTCCACCACTCTCTGCTCTTGCCAGAAGTGGAGCTAGAACACTGTTCTTCTTTGCAACTGAGCAAATGTAGTCTTTGTTTGCTAGTGCAAACTCTTCCAAGTCCTCAGTATTGAGCCACACCATGTCGCCTTTGTCATAGCAGTACTAGCTGCGGCTTGTCTTGTCTAGAACAGTGTTGTACCACTTGCAGCACCATATAGATGGCTTCAGGTTAGACTGTGGAAGAAGATGGTTGTCATTCTAGACCATCACTTCAGCAGCTGAGTCTAGCTGTGCTTTGTCAACTGCATCTACTTTAGTCGATTTTATGTTTGAATAGCTCATCTTCTAGTGTTCCAGATCTCTTTCACAAATTCACTTGCATCTCTTCTCATCAGCAACCTCTCAGTCTAGGAATGTTATCTTGAACAGCTGGGTGTTTGCTGGTGACACATTCTTCGCAATCTCTTTTATTGCAGACTCAATGTCAAACTTTATCTGCTCTAGCTTCTGCTTCTTCTCACTGTCTTTTGCAATGTTCTGATCAGCACCTTGGCTGGCTCTCTCTAGCTCAGTCTCGATCCAAGTTCCAGACAGCTCAACATTGAACAGATTAGACTTGTGCTTAGCATTTGTCTTGTAGTCTACTGGATAGACAAACTCTATCTTCTGGTATGGCTTTGTCAATGTGTCATTTGCTAAGCCAGTCTGTGAGTTGACAGTCTTTGTCTGCACATTCTGCAGAGCAGAAGTGCTCTCCACAGTGCCAACTACTGTGTAGTTGACATCATCATAGAACTTCAAGTATGGCTTTCCACCAACACTCTTGATCTCAGTGTATGTTCTGCAGTTGAGCAAGTCAGTCTGTGCACTCATCTCAGTTGTGTATTGTGGATTCAGAGTGCTCTTTGTTGGCATCATCTTCTGAGCATACACTACACCATCATCATAGTTAGCGACATCTGATGCGGCACCAACTGAAGACTTTGGCTCAACCGGAAGATCTAAGATCCAAGACTTGCTCACTCCTTGGTAGTTGATTCGTGGAATCCAGTTCTCAACCACATCAACATTGCTCTTTGGCTTCTAGTAAGCATATGTCTTCTCTAGTCCAGATTCAAGATGTGTAGTGAAAGTTGTTGTCTCTAAGCCAGATCCACGAGTGTCAAGCTAAGATGTTCGGAGATAGTATGGTGTCTGCTTAGTGCCATCAGTCAGCATCAGCGTATCATTTCCAAAATCAGCTTCAGAGTTAGTCTAGCAGAATCCCAATGGCTAGGAAGCCATTGGTGGAGCATATACATCATGATGGCGATCTAGATCCTAGAGAACAGTGTTCTAGCTCTCTTTTATGCCAAGCTTCTTGATTGACACATCAACAATGTCATACAAGTTCTGTATTCTCTGGCCAGAGCAAGTCAGCTCATTCTTGTCATTCATAGTGTTGTCAGCCAAGAATGAGCAGTTCATCTTCTCACGATCAAGATTGAACTGGCTTATCTTCTGCCGCATCTCTTCAGTGCAGCAGCTCAGATACAGTCTTATGTAGTCACGACTAGATGAGTCAGTCTCAGCAAACACATCTTGCTCTTCATTCAAGACTATTCCATCTGCACAGAGCTCTCGTGACAGTGCAGTGTCATCTGCTTTCTGTATGTAGTTGGTGATGTGCCACTTTCCAGTTCCATGCTCAGTGCCAATGTCAACAGACACCTGCTTCAGCTTAGATTCATCACCACTTCTTCTCTCATCTGTGCTGGCATATGCTGAAGTTCTAGTCTCTGCACACAGAAGATGCAGATAGTCAAACAGTCCATAGTCAAGTTGAAGATCCATGTTGATGTAGCTTCTGTTGACTCCAGATGCAATGTAGTTGAGTGATGTTATGTTGTACTTAGCCATTAGTGTCTTCAACTATTTACCCCACCAACATTCTTGCCAAACTGCAAATAAATAGTATCTAGATCATGGCAATCAAGACTTACAGCAAAGGAAAACCAATATCATATAAGTTTCCAAAAAATGGAAGTTTCTCATCATTGTTTGCTGGAAATCTCTCAAGCATCAGCTTTGTTGGTGAGAATCCACTGAACACAAACTTCTAGGACTAGCTAGTTGCGGTGTCAAACATCTCATCTAATGTTGAGGTGCTGAGTGCTCATGCTCTTGATGGCTGCTACTAGCTGACTAGCATCAACTTCAACGATGGAATGAAAGTCATTGGTGAATGTGCTTTCAACAACTGCTCTAACTTGAGTGCAATTGAGTTTCCGGAGTCACTTGAGTCACTAGAGATGTAGGCAGTCTCTAATTGCAAAAGACTAGACACAATATCATTCAACTACCTTGACTCTGATGCAAAGAAGTTGACTTCTTGATTTCAAGTACTTGGATTAGATGCATGACCTCTGTATATTGACAGAGATACCTAGACGTTACCATTCTTGTTGTTGATTGATATTGAGACATTGTGGCCACCAGAAACTAAGCAGCTGTAGCAAGCATTCTGCTTTATTGTGTCAGTAGTCTTGCTGCATATCTTCTTTGTTCCAGCATACAGTGTCACTGGAAGATCTGTGCCATTGTCTTTCACTGTGAATGTTGGCTCATACTTTGAAGTTGAAGTATTAGAGAATATGCAGTATATTGTGTAGTCGCTTGGAAACTTGCTAGAGTTTGCTCTGAATGGGCAGAGACGACTAGATGAAGTGGTGAAGTTCAAAGACTGGTTGATGAAGACTGTGGAGAATATTGGTATCTAGATGCTTGTTTCTGCTTGAACAAGATCTTTGACATACTTGCAGTTGGCAAGCTCATCATCTGTTCCACTAGACTTTGGAGCTTTTGGAATAGCTGAGAATGTCTTGACTCCATCAATTCTCTAGTTTCCAGTCAGTTTCACTGTGCTTGTGTCAAGATTTGCAATTCTAGTCTTGAATGCATATCCAATGTTGCCAGCAACGGCTTTAGAAGTCGCTGACTAGTTCAGTTGCGACTCATCAGATATCACTGACAGATGGTATGCCTGCTCAACAAATGCATTGTATACTTGGTCGGACAGCATGTTGAATGTTGTCTAGTACGTTGAGTAGTAAGTCTAGTTTCCTCTAGCTACTAGAAGCAGATCAGTTCCAGCTAGATTCCCAGCACTTGGCATCTCAAAGATTGATTGGTATGTAACATTTCCCATTGTTGTCTCTCCAAATAAATGTCAGTTTTGTGTCATCACTACTTTAGTGCCACCATTTGCAGCACGATACACTTTCAAGTCATCAGATGCAGAATTGTTGTTAGCAAGAACAATCTAGTTGCCACTTACAAAGGTGACTGTGCAGTCATTGAAGTCCACATCACAGAGCTTTCCGGTCTCCGTCAAGAACAGTGGCTCATCTATTGAGATGTACAAGCCGGTGTTTCTGTACTTAGTTGCTATCTAGTTCTTAGCCAGTATAGTCTTGAATGGAAGCTAGTATGAGCTCATCTTTGTGTTGTAGATGCGGATCTTCTTCAAGCCAACCGAGCCATCGCCAGCTGGCTTTATCTCTAGATATCCATACACACCATCATCTACACTCAAGACTTCTTCCGGATAGTTGACATAGAACTCAGCACTTGAGCTCAGTGGCACATTGCTGCTGAATCCAATTGGAAGAGGGATGTTGATAGTGTCATCTACAACATTGTTGAGATCTATCTAGATGGATCTCATGCTCACAACTACAGCTGGATTTGACTAGTCAAAGCCTTGTGAGTTCTTCTGCACTTCATATGTCTTCTAGATGACAAACTTTGGCTTGTCGTCCGAGACATTCCAGATGTGGTATCCAAGAACCTTTATGTTTCTGTATCCACAGAGCTGCTGTCCATTGTAGTACTTGACCTAGATGACTATGTCAAGATCACCATCTTCACCGGTCTTCAGCTTCAAGTATGTACTGTCAATAGTGTCTAGATATGTCTTGTTGTCAACTATCTTGACATATGGTGTGTCAAACCAGTTGAAGTAGTTGAAGTACAAATCAATTGAGCTGTCATCAGCATTCTTTCTGTAGTTCACAAAGAGCTTCAAGAGTCTAGACAGCTCAGCAGTTGCAGAGTTGACATCAACATAGACATGCTCAGTGTTCACGTCACTAGTCAGATCTTCTGATGTAGTTGGTGTGATGCTGCTAACAGATGCAGCATTGTCTACAAACTGAGACACTGTCTTGTTCTTCCACCACTCTTGTGGAACTTCAGTTGGGCTAGAGAATCTGGTTGGCACTTCTCCAGCAAAGTGCACCCACTAGAATGCACGTGGATCATCTGCATCATATATCTCAGAGAACTTCAAGTCAACGGATATCTTCTTCTCTTCACCATCTTCAACATAAGAGCTGGTGAAAGAAGAAGTGTCTAGCCAGTCCTCATATGCTCTGACATCATCAACTTCATTCAGCATCACTGGAACTGCAACTACTCCAATCTTGTCTGCTACAGCCGATGGAGAGTCAAGATCCAAGACAAACAGGTTGTTTCTGTCATAGATGCTCTTGAGCACACTCAGCTAGCCCTAGCTAGAGCCAGCAACCACTCCATTTGAAGCAAGGTAGTCAGCGGCTTGCTTTGGATAGCTCAAGTTCATTGTTGGATAGTAGTACAAGTCACTAGAGACTGCAAACCTCAGCTCTTCATCATACTTGAACCCAAGACCTTTGTATCCACTTAGAGCATAGATGTCACTAAGATAGCTGTAGTCTGACAGCTCAATGTCCCTCAAGAAGGATGTCAGTCCATTGTCATCTACAACATAGCTAGCTTGCTTGTCTTTGAACTTCTCAATGTCTACTTTTGCTGGATCAATGTATATTCCCCAGCCTCTTCCATCATCTGGCTGTCCAAGAAGCTCTGGCCTTGAAGCAAGAATGTCACATCTTGCAACACCATATGCATCAAACAAGTGGTAGTACTTGAACATGCTGAGGTCATATGGGTTGTGCAGAACTACTCTGAATGCATCACTTGGGATGAAGAATGGAAATGCTTTGTCTTGGATGTAGAACTTGAAAGACAGAACTTTCTTCTAGTCAGTCTCAGAGTAGAATCTGCATGTTATCTTTGAGATGTTGGCAAATCTGTTGGAGTCAGATCTAGTCTTGAGATCAAATGACTCATGAGTTCCAACTGCACAGTACTCATTTCTCTCTGTTGCTGGAGTTGATATTGGAATCTCACCAAGCTCTCCGCTGTCATCACTGTAAGACAATTCAACTTCTCTTCCATCAACTAGCTTCAAGTCAGTCACTAGATATGGCTCTTTGCCAAGAGTGTTCTTGTTGTAGACAAAGAGCTTCATCTGCTCATAGTCTCTAGCTGTGTATGGTGACACCTGCTAGACTTTAGACAAGTTGATAGCATACTCAATGTAGTCAGATCCATCTTCATATGACACGGTTGCCCACTAGCCAAATGCATGTGGAGAGTTAGGGTTCAGAGATGGATTTGAGATAGACTTGAATGTCTTGTCTTCACCGGACTTGTAGTCTTCATACACACGTCCATGAGCAAACTCTTCTACTATCTTGTCATAGTCTAGATATGGATCTGGATTTGGATTGACAAGCTTTATGTATCCATCAATGTCTTTTGACATTCCAAGAAGCTCAATGCAGTAGTAGCCATCGGCACCCCACTCGTCTTTAGTGTAGATCAGAGCTTCATTGCTGAGAGAAGGATATGATGGGATGTATGAGATGTCAGCATTGATGTTGTGGACTGTAGTGCTCTTCCGCTAGAAAGAAGTTGACTTTCTCTTGAACTTTGCAATTGTGACATTCTGCACAAAGTAGTCATGAGAGTTCATCTCACTTGCAGTTGGATCACTGATGACCGGACCTTCAGAGTTCTGCTCAAAGTCAACTTCTATGCTAGAGAGTGTAGAGCCAGTCTTCATTGAGTCTGGCTTGCTGCTTCTTGTTCTAGTAGTGACTGCTAGGACTGTCTGCTCCATGCTGCCATCATACCCAACACATGCAGTGTCTCCAACAATCTGCTGGCCCTAGCCTCCAAGATCAAGATAAGCTATCTCAGTTGGAGTGTAAGTCACCCCATCACGGATCTTCACTCCAAACAGCTCTGGAACTTCTGGGAAAGAAGAGCTGAGCTAGTAAGCTGAGCTGACATCTCCTGACAGCCTGTACATCTTCTCAAGATACACAAAGTCTATGTTAGAGTCATCAACCGGATAGAATCCAATGAGTGCTGGATATGGTGCTTCATCTGCTGATATAGCATCTGGGCCAATGTAGTGTGGCTCACCAACAAGAGAGTTGTAGTTGAAGTCAATTCTCTCGACTCCAGCACCATTGCTGTTCAAGATCTGCAGCCACTCAATGTCTGTGTGCTGGTCATAGTAGCTCTGTATCTGTGCACCAACAATCCAAGCAAGGTCAAATCTCCTGTAAGCACTCAGCAGTGGATAGTCGCCATTCAATGCAGCATAAGCTATTGATGTCTTGCTCTTTGACAGCTCAAAGTCATAGAAGACCTTCATGTCAGAGCTTATCATTGATATAGAGTTGTGGTCTTCATCGGCCCACACAACAGCATTTGGATCATCAGCAACAGCTGCACTCAAGATAGACATGTTGATTCTTCTTGGGTCTTCAGTGTAGTACATTGGGTTCTTTCCACTGAATGCTGGGAATGCTATTGGATGGCTGGCAAGTCTTATCCACATCTCTCCAAGAGTGTCTCTCTTCAGAGAGAATGACATGTCCTTCAGCTCTTCTGCTCTAGAGTAGTCATAGTTCTTGTACAAGATGTAGCTGTTGCCATTGATGTCAACACCATACTTGTATATGTCATACACACTCTAGACATTAGCCGGATTGGTGATCTAGATTATCTTGTTTTTGTACTCAGCGAGCTGTCTTGCTACTCTCTAGCACTCAGCTGGCACTAGACCTAGATGCTTGTAGTACTTCTCAAAGAAGGTCTTTGGCAGTCCACTGTCTAGTGCATCAACTATTGTCTGAGTAGTCACAGCTGACACCTGCTGTCCAATGAGCTTTGAGTCTAGAGCTTGCTTGACACTAGCTTGAGACACTGGAATGTATGAAGTCAGTGGATCAACAATGACAGCACTCATTGAGTATCTCTGTCCAGTCACTAAGTGAGTCTTTGCATCATACTCAAGACCAGCCGAGAGAGGATCTGGAAGATGCTTAGCTGATTCAGCAATGCATCTGCTCTTTGTCATCTCACTTCCAACGGAGTTTATAGATCTTCCAGGAGCACTTCTGAAGTCACCTACTGCTGGTGGATAGAATGCACCATCATAGTCAACTACTTCATTCTGCACTCCGGTTGCTGGTGCATAGTTCTCGCTCATCTCATATCTAGAGAGATAGCCAGTGTAGTCAACCAGACCTTTGTTAGCATTGATCCATGTGTCAACAGCCATTCCATATCTGTTGATGTACTTGGTGATGTAAGAGTTCACTAGATCTTCTTCTAGCTCACCAACTGCTTTTGTCTAGTAGCCAGACCGAACCAAGCTGTCGGTGCCAAGCTTTCTCACAAAGTTCCAGAGATAAGGATGCAGCTAGTAAGATGGATGGACTCTGTTCTTTATGTTGTAGTATGGATCATAGCAGAAGTCTTGTCCACCATAAGTCAAGAACATCTCCTTGTACTGCTTGTAGTTGTCATGGTCAAAGAAGTTGAGCTTTCCAAGTCTGCTGCTGACTGCGGTCTCAAGGCCAGCGATTGAGTCTAAGTCTGCGGAGATCTCATCTGAGATGGTGTCAGCATATCCTTGGATCTGCTCTTTGTAGTGGTCAATGACAGCATTTCCAGCTATAGTCTTCTAGTAGATGTCATTCAAGAGAACTTGGTGGATCTAGTAGATGTACTCTTCAAGTGCATTTCCAGTTGTGAATGATATTGATGACACTCCAGCATCATGTATGCAGAGCTCAATTGCACTCTTGCGGTCAAGAAGCTCATTGAATGTGTCATAGAGACTTGCAACTTTCTCTCTTATAGCCTCTAAGTTAGTTGCATCAGTCTTCTTGCGATACCGTCTGAGATTGTCTATGTTCTCTTTGGTGAGCTAGCTGACTGGAATGAAGTTGATCATGTATCCGCCAAGCTCACTTGACTTGAATATGCTGTCAAAAGCTTCTTTCACTGGCAGATAGTCAGCACTGAGTGAGATGACAGTTCTCAAGTATCCTTTGTACTCAGTTATGTTGGCATCATTGTCAAAGAATGTCTCATCAACGGCAACAAGCTTCTCAACTAGAGCAAGTATGTTCTAGTAGATGTCTGGAGATGGTGAGTCTATCCGTATTCCAAACATAGCAGAAGCCATTCCAACTATGTTGTCATATGCTTGCTCAATGTCAGCTAGTGCTGCAGCAGTGTTGTCAGCAACTGCCTTGATTCCTTCATTCTCCAGTCCGTAGAAATACTGTGATATAGTGTCATCTTCAGATATTGTGAAGTGAGTTGGAGTTGCCATGTAGGCTTTGACTGCTGCACATCTGGTCTTCAGTGTGTCTGATGGCTTGTAGACTGGAGATATTCTCTGGTCTACATATCCATAGCTTCCTTTGTCATCTCCGACTGCCCAATACCAAGTCTAGTTGACATAGACCGCCCACAGACCACGTTTTGGTCTGCTAGTAGCAGTCTTGCATTTTCCGCCACTCCAGTCATTTCCATGTGTATTCAATGAGACTGCATGCACTACACTGTCACCAAGCATGTAGCCATCATTGTTGTCATTGAAGTTAGCAACTGCATTTGTGAATGTGTTGTTGACAGTCTCATACTGAGTCTTGACATTCATTGCTTGCTCTTGAAGTGCTGCAAGCTAGTCTTTCAAGAACTGCTTTCTCATCTCAATGAGATTGCTCAAGAAGTTGTACGTGTAAGTCAGCTCATCATCAAGTGTAAGTGCATTTATGTCAACAAATCCATAGCCACCTATCTTGCTAGTCACTTCTCTTCTGAGAGAGTCATATATGCTGTCAAATCCAGACTCAACATAGTCGATGATGTCACTCAAGGCCCAGTTGACAATGTTGCTGCTGTTTGAGTATCTGTCAAACTAGTACAGATGCTCATATAGACTCATTCCCTCTTCATCATAGTCTGGATTCTTGAAGTACCAGTTGTGGAGATATGCTCCAGTGTCAACATCAAAGTCTTCATAGCAGTACTTGCTCTCAAACTTCTTGTAGTAGTATGAGTAGTCAGAAGTTATGAATGATGTGTAGTTCTCCAGCAGCTAGTCGGTGCTAGAGCTGAGGTTCTCCAAGCTCTGGATGTTGGCATCATAGACTGCTGACACAGCTGAGAGATACTTTGCCGAGAGATCAGCATATATTGAGTTCTCAAGTGAGTCAGACAGCTGTGCACTTGCAACTGCCGCTGGATACTCATAGTCATCCTTGAGCCAGCTTCTGTATGACAGCCATGCTCCAGACAGGTTGAGCAGCTCTTCATATATCTAGTGTGCAAACTCTCCAGAAGAGAGAACACTCGAGAATATAGAGAGTGTTGGATCACCCTGCATCTTGTATATGAAAGTTGGATCAGCACCAAGATCAAATACAGTGCTCAAGAAGTCTGGAAGATTTCCGCTCAGTGGTGAGTTGAGATTCAGTGTGCTGAGATAGAACTTCTCAATGTCTTCTATCTTGAAGTACTTTCCATCATCCTTGAGCAAGCCTTTAGAGTCAATTGACGTAGACTCCCAGTAGCGACGGTTGACCTGTGCTGACAAGTTTCCAACTCTTGATGTTGCAGCACTTATGTTGGTGTAGTCAGTCTCGTCATAGAACTCTACTGAGTTTATAGTGTAGTTCTCTGTGTCTTCAGACTCTTTGAACTAGTGAGCACTCAAGCTTCTGTACACAGCAGAGAGATCATCAGCTATCAGCTAGTCTCGGTTGTGCTTAGCATAGTCAATCAGATACTCATTTATGATGTACACTAGGAGAAGGTTAGTTCCCTTCATGTAGTTCTTCTGAGTCTGCTGCTTTATCTTCTCACGGATCTTCTGGATGTACAAAGTCAAGTTAGCAAGATTCTTGGCTACTTGCTCAATCATGCCCTAGTTTATGTCTGCTCTAGGATCTCTAGTCAGAGGAAGGTTTATGACTGATGATAGCTGGTCTAAGTTGTTCTAGACAACATAGTAGTTTGGATCTACATCATAGTTGCCATTCTCTGCTTCACCATGGTTGAAGTATCCATCAACAAACTTGGCATACTCCAGGACTTTTCTCTTTCTGTAGAAAGTTGCTCTAGTGTCATCAAGGCTTGTTGACCTAGCAGTCATTCCAACCAGCGATCTTGAGCTCAAGTCAACTGGAGAGTGGCGTCTCTAGATCTCATGCTAGAGAATGCTGAGCTCAGCTCCACTGTAGTTGTTGAGGTCATCATCACCAGCTTCTATCCTGTCAACAATTCCACTCTAGTCAAATGACTTCTGCACATGGTAGAATGCCTTGACACTCAGCATCTCATCATCTTCAAATGTCTTGTAGTCTCTCAGAGAAGTTGGAGATCTGTAGTACTCATCACCAAGATCTGGATATATTGGAACATATGCTTCTTGAGTTCCAGTGAAGAATGCAGCATTGTATGGAAGAGTGATGTATCCATATATGACTTTCTCAAAGATGCTCTCTAGAAAGTCCTAGTAGCTTCCATCATCAAACTAGTGCACTTCTTCAGTGAATATGCTTGTCAACTAGACATTGATCTTCTAGCTAGAGTTCTGAGACATGAACTCTGGATCTCCAGTCAAGTTGCTCACATCAAATGTTCTTGAAGCGCCATTGTATGTCAAGTCAGCAACTTCATCACTTGGAAAGCTCACTAGCAAGTTGCTTGCTGTGTCATAGACAGAGCATGAAGTGTCTTCTCCTTCGCCAAGACTTCCAGACAGCAGTGTGTATCCATAGTTGTTCTGGAATGCTAGTGGACTAGTGAAAGCTGTCAAGCTAGTTCCTGACAGAAAGCTAGTGTCATCTCTCTAGACATATGCTCCTAAGAGCTTTGCTGTGTTGACACTCAATGTGCTAGACAGGCATGGGCAGGCTGACAAGATGAATGTGTTTCTTGTGAAGTCTCTCTAGAGATTCAGCTTTGAGTCAAATGCTACATCTCCGTGGACTACAGAGTAGGCAGACAGAAGATCAATGAACTCTGGCTTGGGCCAGCCATTCTTGACCAAGAACTTTCTGTTGATGGACAAGATGTCAATCAAGTCAACTAGCTCTTGTGGAATGCTGTCAAACTTGTCAAATATAGTGTAGTTGAAGCCAAAGAGCTTCAGCATTGACTTCAGAGATCTGACTTTGCAGACATCAACATCTGACACATAGCTGACATATCGCTTGACATTGTCATATATTGTCTGTCCAATGTCTCCGGAAGCCGATGACAGAACCTAGTACAGAAAAGCTTCATGGTCTCCAGTCTAGCCAATCTAGAACTTTCTCAGGCCATTTGCAAACTCCATGTTCTAGATGAAGCTTCCAGCAACATCTACAAAAGAGAATGAGTCAGCATCTGCACTGTAGATCTTGTCTACTTCTTCATCACTGTAGTGTATCATCTCTCTTTGAACCTCTTCTACAAACACTCATTGACTTCTACTCTCATCAGAACTTTATTGTGTTGATTGTTGAGAGTGACTTCTTCACCACTTTCACTTTGCTCATCAAGCTTGCAGTTCCAGCAAAGACTGGGAACTAGAAGTCTTCTAGCTGTCTAGTTGTGTTAGACACTGCCAAGTCATCACCAATGTCTATGAAGCTCTGTGCATTTGACCATGATGCAAATGCAAGACCATCAAGAATTCTTGGCTTGGCAAGCTCTGGATTAGACGGCTAGAACACAGTTCTCACCTTCTGTATTCCATTTATCCCATATATCTTCTAGAGCATGTCATCATACTTGACAACTTGTCCAAGCCTGCACTTGTTGATGTCAAAGCTGTCAAGAATTATGTTGCACACTTCTTTCTAGAGTGAGCTTGTGACATAGATTGCATTGTCATCGAGAGTTATCTCAATATAAGACTCATGGTTCTCATCAAACACAATGTCTTCATCTTCATTAGAGAGATATGCTGCTATTGCATAGTCTTCTGGAGCAGCACAGATGTCAAACATGACATTTATTGCCTTGCAAGCAACTAGCTCAGCGGTCATCAGCTTGATTGGACCTAGAGTAGTGTTCAGCTGCTTTGTTGCATACTCAACTTCAAAGTTGTCATTTGTGGTCTTGAGCCAGAGATACAAGTTGTTTGCATCGGCTGAGTCAGCATAGAAGTACTCATGTCTAGTGAAGTTGCTTCTCTGGAGGTATCTAGTTGGAGAAGCTTTGAGATCATTTCCAAGATAGCTCTAGTAGACAATGTGCTTTCCATTGACACCAAGATCATACAACCATCTAAAGAAGCTAGCAAGATACTCCCAGTTGTTCATGCACTTTGCATCAACAATGTCAGCACCAACTATGCTAGAGCCAATTCCAGTGTTTCTCAGATAGTACTCATAGTCAAATCTAGTGACTAAGCGGTTTCCTGTAGTGAACCAGTTAGGAGCATTCTCTCTTATCTAGTCAACATCTTCTTCAACTGATGCAGTAGTTGTTCCACCATCTGTGAAAGTCAGGTCATATAGACTCTAGTTCTCTTTTGTTGTGAGACGGTGGTCAGCACTCCATCCAGCATCATCTACTGCAAATATCTTAGAGTAGAGGTCCTCTGACAGTCCAAACATAGATGAGTTGTGCTCAAGCTTGTTTGACTAGTTCATGTCGGTAGTCTCAACTTTTCCATCTTCTCCATTAGTGTCAAGGTAGAACACATAGACTTTGTCACCAGGAGAGAGCTTTGCACCAACAACGCCATTTCCAAACTTCAGCTCATATGTCTTGTCTTCATTCAGCAGAACTGTGTAGATGTGGTATGTTCCTGGATACAAGCTCTTGAACACCGTCTCATTGTTGAACAGCTTTGATCCATTTCCAGAGTATCCAGCAAAGATTCCATTAGCATCCATCTCCCAGTCACGCTAGAAGACTGAGTCACCACCTTCAAAGTGCTAGACAAAGATGTCAATGAAGTTGTGGGCAACATACTGGTTCTTGTCAGCATCTGACATCAAGCCATCTAGGACAAATGTCTCATTCTCTATGCCTGAAGCAGTGAACACCGTGTTGTACAGCTTCCACTGTCCATTGTAGAGTGTTATTGGCTGTGACAAGCTGTCAACGGCTCTCTGAGAGTCACCACTTGTAGCATCACGGTCTACTTGCATTCTCTTGGTTGAGAAGTATATCTTCTTTCCAAGAGCATCTGTGAGACCGCTGTCATATCTTGAGTAGAATGGTATCCAGTAGCCACGAAGATTTGTTCCATTGCTAGCAACAATCTTTGCATTCAGCACAGATGGATTGCAGCCTCTTGGATTGTATCCAATGAACTTCACCAGTCTAGATATGTTCTTGTAGAGCTGGGTGTCTGCAAACATAGACTCAGAAGCTGCACTGTTGAGCTAGTAGACCAGACACTAGTACATGTAAGAGATCAGATCAATCAAGATGCTAGCATTTGATCCTTCATAGATCTAGTCAGTGAGCTTGGTGTCTTCTGACAGCTTTCTGGTTATCAACTCTTTTATTGAGTAAGCTGAAAATCTAAGAAAATCTGTTGAATGATTAGCCATAATAGTTAACAGTATTTACTTCAGTGAAAGAGAAGCTAGCCACTCAACTTCATGGCTAGCTTCGGGTGGGTGTCCAGCAACTAGTCAAGCTTAGGCTAGTCCAAATGATGGCTCAGCTGGAGCTTCTGGCTCTGGTGATGTCTCTTCTGCTGGGGCCTCAGATGAAGCTTCTTCTTCACCTTCAGCTTCACCTTCTCCACCTTCTTCACCTCCAGCACTAGCTTCTCCAGCTGGCTTCTGTGCTCCATTTATCTTCTCCTCAGCTTCAAGGTCTTTCTTGAGCTTGATTGGTGACTCATAGCCAACCGGAGGATTGTCATCTGATATCTTGTCAGCTAGCCAGTCAGCAATTGCAACTAGCTGCTTCTCTTTAGCTAGCATCTTGAAGTTCTCATCAACTTCGGCATCAGTGAAGCCAAGATACTTCTTCATGCACACAATCTTGCTGAGCTCATCTTGGTCGACAAATGACTTGTAGATAGTCATCTTTGCATCAACTAGCTTCTGCACTTCATAGAGGTCAAAGAGCACTGGCTTCACAAAGTCAACTTCAAGATCACTGTCTTTCAGCTCATAGCCTTTCTTGTCCCAGACATCTCTCAGCTTCAAGTGAGTTATGAATCCTCTCTTGAATCCTTCGGCAAATCTCTTCTAGAAGCGCATCACCATCATGCTGAATGAGTGCTCTTCATATGAGATTGTGTCATTTCTCTCAATTGTGTTCTCTGGAGTCTTGTAGCGAGAGAATGGAATCTTGAACTGCTTCAAGAAGTTTCTCAAGAAGTACTCAATGTCTGCCAGCTGCTCATAGTCAGCGGTAGAGTTGACTGTCTCAATTGTAGTTCCATCATTTCCATCTGACTTTCCAAAGACAAAGTACTTCAGCATTGTCACTGGGTCATATGTGCTAGCTATGTCGTGGCCATCAGGCATTGGAGTCTTCTTAGCCTTGAGCTGGTTGGCAAATCTTCTAACATACTCATCGGCTCTGTTCTGGTCCATCTTTCCTGTAGAGATGTTGAACAGCAAGCGCTCTGGTGCTCTAGTCACACGAAGAATGACTGCACTCTGCTCCATCAAAGCTAGCTGGTAGTAAGCTTGCTTAGCTTTCTCAACAAGTGGATATGAGATCAAGAAGTCAGATGAGTACTCTCCAGAGTTTATGTATGTGACTTGGTTGTAGAGAAGTGGAATGCAAGTGTCTTTCTTGAACTTGAATGTGTAAGTTGTTGGAGAGATGCTGTTGAATATAGATGCCGAGCTAGCAAATGAGCTACGGTATGCTTCTCTAGAGTCTCTTGAGAGTGACTCAACATCGAAGACAATTCCAACTGGACGTGCAGTCTTCACATCAATCAGTGTCTCATAGTACTCAGCTGGAAGAAACTTCACACCAACAATGCCAAGCTCTGGATACTTTGGAGATATGACATTCTCCCATGCAAGCTCGCCTTCAACTAAGAAACGCTTGATGATGTTGTATCCATCTTCCTTCAAGCGAAAGAGATTTATGTACTTCTTGAACTCATTCTAGAGAACATCTCTCTAGCTCTCATTGAGACGATCTGGGACTTTCAGCTTTATGAAGTCTCCATCTTCATCTGTGTGTATGAAGTCATCAGCAATCTCATCGAGACACCAGTCACATATGCTGTACTTGGAGATCTTTCTGTATTGAGCAATTCTCTCCGATTTGTTTGTGGCAAGAGGCATAGCCATGATGTTGTCATCAAAGAATGTCTCCCAAGTTGGGTTTGCCAATCTCTAGTTCTGAGCTTGAACTCCTTGGCCAACAACTGACTTAGAGTTGACAATTGCTTCAATATCTTTGTTTATCTAGCTGAATGTCTAGTAGTTTGGATTGTTCTATATGCCACCTTGGCCTTGCATAGACAAATGATTGCTCTAATGCTAGTCATTTGTAGACTTTTTGCTGAAAGGATTCCAACTAAATGCCATGTTTATTGCTTTCTCATTAGACTTCTATACAGATAATATACTTACTTTGTTGAGCATCCAGTGAGCCTAAGATCTGCTTTGAGCTCTAAATCCATAGCATCTTGATGTATGAGTGAGTCAGTTTTCAGCAATGCAATATATCTGGATGAAGTTCCACATGACCAGTGGAAGAACTACTTTGGAAATGGTTATAGAAGTGTAGCATATTTGACCGACCATGAGAGAAAAGGTCAAATTGTGCTCTTTGGATTTGATCCAGCTGGAAATCGCAAGACATACATAATACCATGGAAGTCTTGGATAAAGTATCGAGTCAAGTATGAGACTGCCGAGAAAGACATCTATGAGAACTATGTTGAGACTAGGTGGTTCAACTCTAGCTTTGACCGGAAGAAGAGACTTGATGAGATAGGAAACTCTCTGCACATTGTTGAGTGTCTGAGACCGGAGCAAGAGTTTCTTCAAGAAGCTTTCTACAAAGTTGCACTTGATCCAGACTTCAACAAGCAAGAGCTTCGAGTGCAGTTCATAGACATTGAGACAGAGATCAGTGAGACTTTCATGCGGCCTAATGAAGCTGGAAACCGCATCAACATGATCACTATATATGACTCTGAGACTAAGAAGTACTACACTTGGTCACTTGAGCATGCTGAGATAGACTTCAAAGAAGAGCCACTTTGCAACTATCCAAAAGACAAGTTTGTGTTCTATGAGTTCCACAACAGTGAAGAGAGACTGCTAGAGCACTTTGTTGACTGGATAGAGGCAAACTATCCTGATGTCTCGATGGGATGGAACACAAAAGGATTTGACTGGCCTTACATTGTGAGGCGAATTGAGAATGTTCTTGGAAAAGGAGCCGCAGCAAGACTCTCACCAGTTGGAAAGTACAGGATAAAAGAGATAAACCATGACAATGAGAGAGCTGATGTTGGCGCTGAGATAGAAGTTGACATAGCTGGTCTCTTCATTGCGGATGGCCTTGTGCTGTATCGTGACAAGTTCCACTTAGCCGGTGGTCCTCTTGATGGTGGACATGGCTTGTCAAATGTTGGTGAGCATGAAGGCTTAGGAAAGAAGATCCAGTACCAAGGAACACTCAAAGACTTGTACCTCAAAGACTACCAGAAGTTCTATGAGTACAACGTTCGAGATGTTGATCTTGTTGTAAAGATAGAAGAGAAGTGCAAGATGATTGCACTCTCAAGAATGGTTGCTGGAGCTGGTCTCTGCAACTATGACACAATATACTCTTCAATCTCATATCTCATTGGATCTGTGACCCAGTTTGCAAGACTCCACATGGACCGTGTGTTCCAGTCATATCTCAATGTCAAGAAAGAGCGTGAAGCATATGAAGGTGCATATGTGTTTGAGCCAATTCCGGGTGTGTATGATGGAGGAATTGCATGTGTTGACTTCAACAGCTTGTACCCTTCAAGCATAAGAGCTATGAATCTCTCTCCAGAGACATATGTTGGAAAAGTCTCAAAGATAATGGACATTGACAAACTTGGAGGCAACTGGAGAGCAGCTTTCAACTCTGAAGAGCCAATTGATCTTGGTGATCCTTCTCTCAAAGAGCTCTGGTTCTATCCAGTTGGTGACATCAAGAAGCGCAAGAAGATAACAAAAGATGCACTGCTGAAGCTGCTTGAGACTAAGTGCATCTTCACTAGGAACAACACTCTCTTCTTGAAGCACAGTGTCAAGCAGGGAGTTGTGTCTGGATGGTGCAAGCACTTCTATGCACTGAGAAAGTCTACTAAGAAGAAGATGCAAGCTCTTGATCTTGCAATATACAAGAAAGAGATTCCAGAAGACAAGATTGCTGAGACAAAAGTAGAGATCCAGAATCTAGATGCAAAGCAGATGGCTTACAAGCTTGCAATCAACAGCATTTATGGAATTCTTGGAACAAACCACTCCCCACTCTACATTGTTGAGCTTGCACAGTCAATAACCCGTCTTGGAAAGTTCTGCAACATAAGTGCTAGCAAGTACATTGCAAAGACTTTTAGAGAGAGATTTGGTGCAGATGAGAACTACATAACCTCCGTAAGTGGAGACACCGACTCTCAGTTTGTGAACATCTCTTGTGTAGTGCAGCATCTTCTCAAGAAAGGCATTGGCAGTGGAAAAGACATATCAAAGTGGTCGGATGATGACAAGCTCAAGCTCTGGAAGTTTGTTGATGGCTTTGTTGAGAATGATGTCAACTTGTATGTCCAGAACTTGATAAGAGACTACTGCCACACCGAGCATCCAGAAGTGCTCAGATACTCACTAGAGTATGTGTCGGCAATAGGTGTGTATGAGGCTAAGAAGCACTATGCAACAAGAAAAGTCATCGCTGAAGGTCCTGAGCTGATTGACAAGATAAAGTTCAGTGGAATTGAGCTCAAGAAAGCAAGTGTGCCACAGAAAGTCAAAGACATCTTGAAAGACATATATGAAGGTGTTCTACTGCATGGTTGGAATGAGTCAAACTTCATTGAGTATCTCTACAATGTCTGGGATGACTTCAAAGCACTGACTGTTGATGAGATATCTTTTTGGAAAGGCTACTCATCTGCAAGAGAAGCCTCTGGATTTCTCCAGATGCAGAAAGGCTCTACAGCTGTAGCTTCAGCATCAACGTACTACAACCAAATAATCAAGAAGCTTGGACTTGGAAAGAAGTATGACCAGATTCTTCTTGGGCAGAAAGTGAGATTCTGCTATGTCAAGCCGACAAATGAGTACAGAATTGACTACATTGCATTTCCAGATGGACAGTGGCCAGAAGAGTTCAACAAGATATTTGAAGTAGACTATGAAGTGATGTTTGACAAGCTTGTGACATCATCTCTCAAAGGATTCATGACTGCTACAAAGTTCTCACCAGTAGATCCTAGCAAGCAGATTGCATATGATGTCTTTGACTTGTGATCTTAAATCTTAGGATTTAGTAGAATGTTGCTATGGAAAATAGCAGCAAAAAAGACTTCAAGTATGATGTTGGCATGTATGGGGGGTGCTTTGATCCTCTCCACCAAGGTCATCTCTACACTATAGAGAGAGCTGCATCCGAGTGCAGAGAGCTGTGGCTAGTTCTCTCTTGGAGTGCAACTAGAGACCATGTGGAGTGGAAAGAGCGGTTGTCCCACCTGAAGAGAGCTGCTGCATGCTATCCAAATGTCAAAGTGTTTGGTGTTGAAGACAAGTGCAGCACTAAAGTTGAGTACAATCAAGGTGACAACTGGCTTGAAGGCGCTAAAGAGATAAAGCAGACAATCGGAAAGCACATTGATGTTGTGTACTGCTCGGATGAATATGACACCCAAGACTCTCCATACAAGAAGTGCTACCCAGAGTCAAATCTCATCTTCATAGATCGCAGTCTCTACAGATGCTCATCTAGTGAGATCCGAGAAGATCCACTCAAGTGGTGGGATTACATTCCAACTTTTGTGCGTCCGAGCTATGTGAAGACTGTTCTTCTAGTTGGGCACGAGTCAACTGGAAAGACAACTCTCTGCAGAGCACTGTCCAGCTTGTTCAACACCAAGTGTGTGCTTGAGTATGGTCGAGAAGTGTGTGAGAGAGCTGGTGGAGAGAAGTTCATGACATCCGATGACTTCACTGAGATCATCTTCCAGCACTCACTTGACATATTGAGAGCTAAGAGAGAAGCTAGCAAGATCTTGTTTGTTGACACCGACCAGCTGACAACAAGCATATTTGCTGAGCAGAACAAAGTTGGTGGAATTGCAAGCAACTTCAGTCTCATTGAGAAGCTGAGACCAAAGTTTGACTTGACTTTGTTCATGGAGCCAGATGTGAGCTTCATCCAAGATGGTCTGAGAAATGATGCTAGAAACAATGCTGAAGCTAGGCAAAAGTTCTCTGACTACATAAAGAACATATACAGGCTCTATGCTAGAGCTGATGACTTTGTAGTTGTCTCCGGTGGCTATCATGAAAGACTTGAGAAGTGCATCAAGACTATAAGAGACAAGTGGCCAAGTGCATGAGTGACTGGTTCAAGAGCTTCTACAGCATGCCATTCTCTGATGTGACATACACTACAGAGAATGATGCTGTTGCTGTTGCTAGATTCTTCAGTGAGATTGCTGGAAGGCCATGCAAGATTCTAGACCAGTGCTGTGGAAATGGAACAATTGACATAGAGCTTGCAAAGTGTGGCCACTCTGTAGTTGGGGTTGACACTAGCTCTAGAGCTATAGAAAATGCTAAAGTTGCAAGAGCTAGAGAGCTTGATGGCAGAGCTGTCTTCAAAGTTGGAGATGTAAGAGACTACTTTGAAGACCAAGCATTTGATGCTTGCACTTCTTGGCACAGTAGTTGTGCATACTCTGAAGATGATGCAACCAACATCAAGCAATTTGAGAACATGAGCAGAAGCTTGAGAGATGGAGGATTGTTTGTCATTGACACAATGAATCCAGACTACATAAGAAAGCACTTCAAGCCAGTTAGGACAGATGTCATCAACAACTCTACTGTCTACAGAGACTACAGGCTAGATGAAGAAGACAACATGCTAAAGTCTAAGTGGTATGTGTCAGAGTCTGGGGACATGCTGTTTGGCCAGACAAAGCTCTACACACTTCCACAGTACACAGAGATGCTAGCCAGTGTTGGACTATGCATTGAGAGAGCAGTTGGAGGCTACAGCTTTGAAGAGCTCACTGATGATGTTGGAAGACTGATAATGATTGGAGTGAAAGCATGAAAGCAATACGCAAGACTGCTGCTGGAGATTCTCCAAGACTAGTTGATGTTCCAATTCCAAAGCCTGGAATGAAAGAAGTCTTAGTCAAAGTCCACTATGCTGGAATCTGCAAGACCGATCTCAAGATAGCAAGAGGAGAGCTGAAGAGTCGGAATGGTGGAGTCATTCTTGGGCATGAGTTCTCTGGAGAAGTAGTCAGTTTTGGATTTGGATGTGACAAGCTGAATGCTGCCAGTGGCATGAAAGTGAGAGTTGGTGACTTAGTGGTTGCCAATCCAATGCTTGATGATGAGTCAGACAAGATGCTTGGAAAGGATGTCAATGGATGCTTTGCGGAGTATGTTGTGGTTCCGATGGAGAACATACTAGATGTCAGCCACTACACATCTGATGCAGATGACTCAGTAGTCAAAGCTCTAGCATATGCTGAGCCAGTTGCTGCAGCTCTAGGACCTCTTCAAGTGCTTCAACGGGCGGTGTCATATCTTCCTGAAGCAATTGGAGCGCACAGAGTTGTCATTGCTGGAAATCCGGATGACAGAATTGCCAAGCTGCTAGCTAAGTGCTTAGAAGATCTTGGACACAAGCCTTTGATAGTGCCACCAGAGAAGATGATGATTGACTATGATCTGAGTGGAAAGAAGTACAAGTCTATAGTTGAGTGCTGTCCAGAGTTTGCTGGAAAGCTCTTGAAGTGTCTAGAGAACAAAGGCACTCTAGTGCTGAAGTCAAGAGGATATGTTGGATTTGACAATGTCCTAGTGAATGACATTGTCATGAGAGAGCTGTGCATCGTTGGTGCCAAGTACTCATCTTTCTACAGTGCTTGCACTTACATACTCCAGAATCGAGAAGACTTGCTGAGAGATCTCATTGAAGACAGAGACTACAAGCTTGAAGAGTTTGAAGAAGCATTCAAGAGTGCTTCGGCTAGAGATGCAAAGAAGGTGATGTTCAAATGTGTGCAGTAGTAGGCTTAGTGAAGAGACCTGGAAGAGAGTTCAACTACAGCTCTTCTTCTAGAGAGACCGTCTTTGAGATGCTAGAGAAGATGGTCCACCGTGGCCCAGACAACTTTGGCTGCATTGAGCATGAGAATGTTGCTCTTGGACATCGACGACTCTCAGTAGTTGGACTTGAAGATGCAAGACAACCACTGTCTGATGGACGAGTTGACATAGCAGTCAATGGTGAGATATATCGCTATGAGCACTTGAAGAATGACTTCTTTCCTTGCAAGAAGTGGATGACATCATCTGACAGTGAAGTCTTGATTCCGCTCTATGAGTGGTTTGGGATTGACAAGATGCTTGATCTCATAGATGGAGAGTTTGCTTTTCTGCTGAATGACCGAGAGAAGCACATACTGTATGCAGTGAGAGATCGATTTGGTGTCAAGCCACTAGCATATCGTGAGAGCAATGCTGGAGTAGAGTTTGCTTCCGAAGTCCGAGGATTTCTTGGTGAGAAGAGATGGAGTCTTGATGCTCTCTGCACTGGCCTTGCAATGCACTATCCTAGTCTCAAGACAACAATAGCTGATGGCATCTTCAATGTTCTTCCAGGCCACTATCTTGCTGTAGACACCGAGACTGGAAAGATCTTGAGAGATGTCCAGTGGTGGAAGCCAAGGTGGCCAAAAGTGAAGAGAGAAGATGAGTCTACTAGTGTTGGAAGATTTCGAATTCTTCTCTTCAATGCAGTCAAGGCTAGAATGAGGGCTGATGCCAAGTGGTGTGTGTCACTAAGTGGTGGAGTAGACTCTAGCTCGGTTCTAGGAGTTGCAAGTGCTCTCTCTGCAAATCCAATTGACAGCTTCACCGTGTCATTTCCAGATGCTGGAGAGCTAGCATACAATGAGCTAGAGACAGCAAGACGCACTGCAGCAGCTCTTGGATCAACTCTTCATGAAGTTGAGATGCCAGCAGCTAGAATGCTAGAGCTTCTAGAGAGTGCAGTTATTGCTGGTGAAGGATTTGCGGTCAATGGCCACATATCTTGCAAGCATGCACTAGCAAAAGCGGTCCATGATGCTGGATTCAAGGCTATGCTAGTTGGTGAAGGAGCAGATGAGTGCTTGTTTGGCTACTCGCACTTGAAGCTAGACCAATTTGGTGCAGATGGAATAGCAAACCAGATGATGAGTGGCACTGAGACTCCATGTGGAGATCTGCTGATGCCAGAGAAGCTAGCAGCACTTCCTTACATCCCATCTTTCTTGAAAGCTAAGCTGTCATCTGGAAAGGTGATTGCATCTCTTCTTGACAGAGACTTCAGAGAGACATTCACTTTGCATGCACTTGCTGGCCAAGAAGACATCCTCAAGAGAGCTATGGCACTTGGAAGTTGTCCAGCTGAGATGACAACTGCAGCTTGGCTCTCTACAGCATTTCCGACTTACATCTGCAAAGTTCTTGGAGATAGCCAAGAGATGTCTAGCTCAGTTGAAGCTCGCTTGCCATTTCTAGACAGAGAGTTGTTTGAGTTTGCATCTTCACTTAGCATGAAGCTCAAGACTGCTCCAAGCTCTGAGAAGACAGTTTTGAGAGAAGCAGTCAAAGGCATTGTTCCAGATGAAGTCCGCTTGAGGCCAAAACAGCCATTCCAAGCTCCACCAATGTCATTTCTTCTTCCACAAAGCAAGTGGAGTGAGTTTGTAGATCTGTGCACAAGTAGCAGTGGAGTTTTTGACAATGCAAAGTTGAAAGACTTTGCAATCAGCGTCCAAAATCTTCCTCTCCAAAGGCAGATTGAAGCAGAGCCAATTCTGATGCTAGCTGCTTCATGTGCAATTCTGTCTAGAAACTTCAAGCTATGATACAATGTTGACATGGAAATCCACTTTGAGTCTATTTTAGATCAAATATGCTCTGCGGCTAGCCGGTATCCAAATGCACTTGCGGTTGAGCACTACTCTAAGGATGGTGAGCATGTTGATGCAACTGTCTTGAAGTACAAGACTTTGCTGCAGATGGCAAAAGCACTAGCATCAAGTCTTCCAACTACTGGAAAATATGTTGGCTTGGATGCTTCAGAGCGATCTCCAGAGTTCATCATTGGCTTGCTTGCTTTGATGATTGCTAGAAAAGCATTTGTGCCAATTGATGTCAAAGGCTGGCCAAATGCTAGAGTAGACACTCTTTGCAAGAAGCTCGGCATTGACTTGATTCTGACTAAAGACAAGATCAGCCAGCTGGCAAAGTGTGAGGCAATTCCTCCATTCCAGTTCTCCGCACCAAAAGTCAAAGAGGATGATCTTGCCTACTGCATCTGCACTTCTGGATCTACTGGTGAGCCAAAGTGCATCCAAGTGTCTCATGGTGGAATTCCAAACCTAGCTAACAACCAGAGAAAGCTGTTTGAAGCCGGTCCGACATCAAGATTCCTCTGGATCCTGTCTCCGGTGTTTGATGGATCACTTTCTGACATATTTGTAGCTCTCTCAAGTGGATCTACTGTAGTCATTGATGACCATTATGATCCATGCTTTCTCTGGGAGCTAGCTGATGAGCGAAGCATCTCAACAATTGATGTTCCTCCATCTCTTCTCAAAGCTAGCATGGCATGGTCTAGCAAGATTCCAAACTCAGTCAAGACTCTTGTTGTTGGAGGTGAGCAGCTGCCAAGAGAAGTTGTTGACCACTATGCTCCACACTGCAGGATTGTCAATGTGTATGGACCAACTGAAGCTACAATCTGCACAAGTGCAAAAGTCTACACTTCAGAGAATGCTAGTGATGACATAACAATTGGAGAGCCATTCAGTGGAGTTGACTACAAGCTCTATGACAGCAATTCAACTATATCTGAGCTGATGATTGGGGGGCGGCAGCTAGCTCTAGGATATGTTGGTGAAGAAAAGCTGACTGCTGAGAAGTTTCCAAGAGACATATATGGAAAGCGATGGTTCAAGACTGGCGATCTAGTTGAGAAACTTCCGAATGGAGAGTGGAAGTTTCTTGGAAGAAATGACCGTCAGTTCAAAGTGAGTGGAAAGCTAGTAGCTCCAGAAGAGATTGAAGCTGCTGCGGCAAAGCACGGTGCAGTTGCCGCGGTTGTCTTAGATGGTGGAAAGATAAAGTGTCTCATTGAGACTTTCAAGCCAGCTTGTGCATACAAGATGTTTGCAGAAGATCTGTTCAGATCTGAGCTTCCTGAGTGGATGGTTCCAAGCAAGATAGAGTTCACTTCACATATTCCAAGACTGCAGTCGGGAAAGATCAACTTCCAAGAAGTCCAGAAGATGCTGTCTTCACCATGCAATAGTGGGGTTGAACCAGCTTCTAAGATGACAAAAGATGAATGTGTGGTTGCTGGAATGATCAATGAGATAGCTGGCAATCACTTGACCACCATAAGTGTGAACTCTGATCTGAAGGGTGATTTTGGGCTAGACTCTATCCAGTTCATATCACTTGCACTGAAGATACGCTCTAAGTATGGAATCCAGCTGTGCTCTTCAGATTTCATCGAGAACAACACAATCAAGAAGATTGCTAGCTTCATAGAGAGAAGACTGCATGGTGGTGATGTTAAGCAAGCTTCAACTCTAGCTAGTGAAGCATCTAGCATAGAGAGCACTATCATGAAGTATCCTAAGAAGAAGTCTGCAATACTGATAACTGGTGGTGCTGGATTTCTTGGATCACATGTCATCAAAGAAGTGTTGCACTCACTGAAGAACAATGAGCCAGTGTTCTGCATTGCTAGAGCTGAAGATCTCTGGACAGCAACTACAAAGATTGTTGATGCAGTCTACAAAACATCCACTGGAATGACTAGAGAAGAGATTGAGCTGAGACTTGACTGCTTAGCAGGAGATCTCTCCAAAGAGCACTTTGGACTAGATCTTAGTGAGTACACCAGTCTTTGCAATGATGTTCGGCTAGTCTACCACATTGCAGGAGAAGTCAATGACTGGAAAGCAGCATCTGAGCTTGCCGCATCAAATGTCAAAGCTACTGCAAATGTTGTGAAGTTCTGCAAAGTTGATGGAGATGCTGAGCTAGTGTTTGCTTCAACTCTGAGTGTGTTTGTTGCTAGAGATGATCTTCCACGAGGATATGTCTGCCAAGAAGAGAAGCTTCACAATGATGGAGTCATTGTTGGTGGATATGCCCAGTCTAAGTGGATTGCCGAGAAGATTGTCACAGACATGATGCCAACTGCAAAGATTCTTCGCTATGGACTTCTGACAGAGCCGGTTGGAAAGTCAATGATCTTCAAGAGAAGCACATTGAGCATGTTCTTCCGTGGAGCTAAGTACCTCAGTTGTCTTCCTCGGCTTCCGGACACTCGCATGGCAGTTGATCTGACACCTGTTGACTTTGCAGCTAAGTTGACTGTTGCTTCAACAACTAGCTCTAGGCAGATATTCCACATCCATGCAGGAATGCAGGTCAACTACAATGCTCTTGCAAAGAGACTTGGATACCTTGACATTGACTTTGCCGGCTGGAAGAAGATGGCTCTCAGCCATGTAGATGAAAGTGAAGATGTCTTAGCTTGCTATGAAGCTATCTCTAGAGAAGATGGGTGCAAGTTTGGACCATTTGACTTGTTCCAGTCAACTGACATTGTGTTTGATAGAGCAGCTACTGTTGAACTGATGGACAAAGCTGGCATCACTGCACCATCTGAAGAGCAATACTTAAATCAACTGATGAGGATTGACCATAATGAAGCTGACAAGACTTGGTGAGTTTCTCTGGAGGGCTTTCAGATTCAAGAAGAACTACTGTGACGAGTCAGACACAAAGTGTCTCTTTGTCAGATTCTTGAGTGCATGCCCAAACAAGTGCAAGTTCTGCTTTGATGCTAGTTGTGCTAAGCTAGATCATCTAGTGTCTGGACCTGAACTAGCAGAGAAAGTCATAGCAAGTGGCCGAAAGAGCTTGATGATCTCTGGTGGGGAGCCATGTCTTGACATGAGTCGTCTAGAAGCATTTGTAGATGCACTTCCGGAAGACATTGAGATTGAGAGTCTGATGACATCTCTTCCAAAGACTGCATTTGACCAGAGAGACATCTTAGACAAAGTGATCAAGCGCTGCAAGATAGTTGACATCTCTTCTCATGGAATCAGTGACTCAGCAGATGAGAGAGTCTATGGCATCAAGCTTGGATACTGCAAGCAGAAGTTCATCGAAGAGCTTGCAAAGAAATGGCCAGACAAGGTGTATGTCAGCTGTGTCATGCTAGCTAGCAGATTTGTGTCTCTAGATGACATAAGAAAGAGGATTGACCACTACACAAGAATTGGGGTCAGGAACTTCTACTTGAATGAGATAGGAAACAATGATCCATTCCAGAGAGCAGATGACTACATCTCTATCAAGACTCTCTATGCTAGATCAAATGAGAAGTTCAGATTTGGTGATGCTTTCAGCGATGGATGCAAGATTGACATATCTAGCACTTTTCATGATGACTATCCAGATGTAGTGGTCAAATGCAGAAGAAGATGCTTCAGATGTGGCTCTGGAGATGATCTAAGCTGGCGGGATGTCATCAAGCAATGGGTGCAAGCTAAGATGATAGCTGAGCCAAAGATTGCAACACCAGTTCTTCATGGAGATGGAAAAATGACTGCTTGGTTCACTGAAGTAGATTATATCAAAGAGGAACAAGACAAATGAAGAAGATCAAAGCATATCTGGCTAGACTAGTTGTCAATGACTTTGCAAGCATGTGTGGTGATGGTGGTAGTTCTGGTTGTGGTAGATGGTTTGGTGAGGCACTATGAGCAGATTTCAAGAACCGGATCTTCAAAGATTCAAGTACCCGAAAGACATTGACACTGAGCTAGTGCCACTTCTAGACACTATAAACTCAGTCCCAGGCCTAAGAACTA
>OCTX012289966.1_pt1 | contig 60429 bp, 46 predicted proteins | sample 1539691 | NCBI WGS metagenome assembly OCTX01 (sample SAMN02144231, study PRJEB22623) | gut metagenome | biome: sheep rumen | host: Ovis aries | place: New Zealand
GCTTCTGCCTTCGCCTGAAACTCCTTGCGCGATGGCGAACCCACAGGACCATACTTCTCCGTTAAGCGGTCATCAATTTGTGGCAACTTTACCCACTGTTCTTCAATAATCCTCAAACTCCTTCGTATATGTTGCAGCTCTAATTCTGTAGTTCATGCCGCAAAAGTAATATATTTATTCCGATTATCCAAATATTTGGGAGGAAAAACTCGCTTATTGGCCCTATTTTGCTTTTCGGCAATGAAAATCTCGTAGATTTGCCCCAAAGTATCAGATGAGAATACACCCTGAACTATAGCCAAACTGACCAACAAAGGAACTTCAACAGTACAATGCCTCAAAAAAGACTTTAATCTATAGAGAGGGATAGGGACTAATGCTCCTATCTCCTTCATATTTGTAGGAAGTGCTAATATTTGTTAAGTTTTGAAAGCTTGTGCACATTATTAGACAAAGATTTACTATTTTTGTAACGAGTTTCAAGTGCTCCTTAGAGTTGGGGTGCGTTTTTAATGGCTCAATACTTAGTAGAAAAGAGTGATTGAATACTATTGATGTTTGAATCTGGACAATTCAACTATCTGTTTAATAGTAGACAATATGCTCGCATCATTAGGATTATTGTACCCATTGAGGGTATACTATATTCTAAGGTGTGGGCTATTGTTTGTTACAAACAGATAGGTAGTCCAGAACCTTAACATCGTAGTGAGCAATAGTCCCACACTCTAAACAATAATCCGCTTTCATCTTGGGAACTGGGAGCACAAACATTATTAGACATGAGAAGAATAGTATTATCTGGTTTATTTTCCTTGTCAAACATGTTATTGTTGGCGCAAGGGAATTACAATGTGAATGTTTATAGCAATCCCTATGAGGCTATGGGCGCAAAATACCAACCTCTTGAGGTTCAAAGCACTACAAACCATTCTTCTAATATTGATAGAATACAACAACGTTGGATGGAAGAACAAAAATGGCATGACAATCTGATGAAGGATATAAGACAGAGAGCCGCAGACGGGAACACAATTATTTCAGATGATATAAGTACAGTTAGTGCAACTAATCTATCCAACAAATCGCTTTCTACATTAAGAGTAAGAACAGTTAGGAAGAAGAATGGTCGAATTGAAATTTCTTGTATTGGAATAAAAAAGGGTGAAACATGGCAACCATGTAATAAATCGATAATATCATTACAGCAGATGTACGAGTCTGCAAAAACTGATGCAGAAAAGAGTGCTATTTTGGGGTTAATGGATTATGGTAATTTATTACTTGATACAGGAACAAATGTCTTTGTGATAAGATAAAAAGAAAGGAATATGAAAAAAAATAACATGAGGCTTTATGTGCTTCTCATATTTTTCCTTATTGCGGGAACTAAAAATGTATTCTCACAAATAACTTCACCTGACAGCTATAAAGCCTGTTACTATTATGACGGTTATTGGAGTGATTGGAAAAGTCAATATGATTGGGAAATAAAAGGTTCATATAATGGCTTTATTATATATGACAAATTTACTCATCCTTCAAACTACTTTTTTAAGTTTTATGTTGCAGGACGGATAGCCCCAGATAAAAAGGAGATAAAACAACATTATAAGAGCAAAACTTGGTGGGAATATGGTGGAAGTGTTGAATATTATGTTTGTGATGTATATCCTACATTTAAAGACTGTATAAAAGAACTTGGAAGGCCTTTAAAAAAAGAAGATTTAGAGACAACAGAATACCAAAATAAACTATCCATATTAAGGGCATCATATTTAAGCAAAGGAAATAGCTTTTCACCAACAGGGCTTACTAAAAAAAGTTCACCAGCTAAGATAAAAATTGCCCCATACCCAAAGAAATCAAAAGTTCCCCAAGTTTATAACATTTGGTTTGATGGGGTTGGCTTAGGGTTTGATATGGGATGGAGATTTTTTGAAAACAGGCGGTAATGGAATCAGGCGGGACGGTTCTTGCGATTATTTCTAACGCACCTTCAAAACGATGCCTATCGGTTGGTGTCCGGTGGGCATCGTTTTGAAGTGTATTTCATTTTTAGCATGACTAACTTTCAGCAAAGTGCTACGCTGTCGATGCCTTTCATGTCGAGCGAACACTGCACCCCAAGGGCTCGGAATGCACGCATCATAGAACTGAGGGTGATGCTCTTTCCACTTTCTATCCTGCACACCTGTGACCTTTGACCCCCCATCTTCTCTCCCAGTTCAGCTTGGGTGAGATTCTTTGCCTCTCGTGCCGAATCAGATGCGGTTCGACTGATCATTTCTGAGTAACACTTTCCAGACGGTGCCCACTGTTATATACCAGGAGCCGCCGTTGTCGTTCAACAGAAAGTTCACGAAAGAGTGAAGTTTCTTGTGGTTTCCTTTGGCGGTTTGCTAAGAAATGAGTACCTTTGCATCGTCAAATTAACAAATAATGAAGATACTATTCCCTGAGAAGATAGAGGAGTTCGCTCATAATCATCCAGATGCAAAAGATGCGTTGGAACGATGGAGCCATATTCTGAGCCAATCAACGTGGCGGCATCATGCAGATTTGAAACAAGACTTCCCGTCAGCTGATTTTGTCGGCAACAACCGATATGTATTCAACATCAAAGGGAATAATTACAGATGCGTGGTGCTGGTAGTCTTCTTCGCAGGTACGGCTGCCATCAGGTTTATAGGGACGCATGCGGAATATGACAAGATAAAGGATATAAAAACCATATAAAGAGTGTTATGACGATTAAGAATGAGAAAGAGTATAAGGAGTATGAGGCTCGTATAGAAAGCCTTATCCAGCGGGGCACAGAATTGGGCGACATGGAATTGCTGAACGAAAATGAAAAGGCCGAATTTTCACAGTTAAGCATAGCCCTTGATGAATACGGCAAAGCTTATCATCCACTTCCCGGACAAATGAGCACGCTGCTGGCAGATGCCATTCTGTTTAAGGTGAAAGAAAAGGGTCTCAAGCAGAAGGACGCAGCTCGACTGATAGGCATCAGCCAGACTACATTTAGTGACCTTATTCACCGTCGCCGCCCATTAAGCTACGAGGTAGCCCGAAATCTTTATAAAGTTTTAGGGGTGCCTGCTGACGTCATTTTAGCATGAGAATCGCCTGAGCAGCGGGAACTCCACTGATCAATTCCGAGCGTCCCAAGAAGCAGAAATCAGGCGGGACGGTTCTTGCGATCATTTCTAACGCACCTTCAAAACGATGCCTGCCGGTTTGTGTCCGGTGGGCATCGTTTTGAAGTGTATTTCATTTTTAGCATGACTAACTTTCAGCAAAGTATTACGCTGCCGATGCCTTTCATGTCGAGCGAGCACTGCACCCCAAGGGCTCGCGGATCAGGAGGGACTCCACTGATCATTCTGAGGAATCGTGGGAACTGTTCTTCGGCAAGCGAAGCGGCATAGCCGAACGCGCGTGATCTTTTTTCTCATCCCTACAGTCCTGACGATAGTCTCACGAATAAAGCGATTCGCCAGCCTTCCACAACGGAGGGCTGGCGAAATGTATCGTGGACAGAGAAGGCCTGCTCCACCAATTCTGAGAGCATTTTTCCTGCACTTCCTGCACTGACTACTGATTCTCAGATAGTTACAGGCTAAAACAGCCGTTAAAACCTGCACTGACAGCTAACGATTTCCTGCACTGGCCGTCGGGAAAGAGGGGGCGCGCCATGAGCGGAAGGCGGCACCTGGCATTTTTTTCGCGCCATGAAAAAGAGTTTTTCATGGCCGGAAAATGTGTCAGTCACGCTAGGAAGACTAAGCTGACTGGCATCTTAACAAAAGTTAAAGCCACACCGCCACCGTCAGGAGGCAGTGCAGGAAAGAGAGGAAGCGCAGTGCAGGAAAAATATAGGTCTCAGCTGCGCAACTGCCTGATTCTCAGTGTCAAGTGCAGGAGTGCAGGATTTTTTTTCTTGCAAGGCTCGGAGAAAAGGTCACAACGCCGATGTTCAGAGGGCGTGCTCCTCAAATGCGGAAGAACGCGGTGAAGACGTCGGCAGGGAAGTGGGCTTCGAGCGCTACGGGGGTACGGAACAGGCCGAAGACGGCCGAGCCGCTGCCCGACATGGCGGCATAGACGGCACCGAGGTCGTAGAGCTGCTGCTTGATGGCACCGATCTCCGGGTGCAGGGCGAAGACGCTCTGCTCGAAGTCGTTGGTCAGTTCGTCGCGCCAGGTCTCCACGGGCTGCATCACGATGTCGCGGCAGCACTTGGCGGGCTTCGTGGGCTTGATGAGCGAGAAAGCCTCGCGGGTGGAGACGGGGATGTCGGGCCGCACGACGCCGATGTAGTAGCCGCTCAGGTCGAGGCTGATGGGCTGCAGCCGTTCGCCGATGCCCTCAGCGTAGGCCGGGCGGCTGATGATGAAGAAGGGGCAGTCGGCACCGAGTCGTGCGGCGTACGCAATCATCTGCTCGTCGCTCAGCCCCAGGGTGAACATCTCGTTGAGCAGACGTATCATGTAGGCGCAGTCGCTCGACCCGCCGCCCATGCCGGCCTGCGTGGGAATGCCTTTCCACAGATGGGCATGTACGCGCGGCATCTGCGGAAAGTCCTGCTTCAGCAGTCGGTAGGCACGTACGACGAGGTTCTTCTGCTCGTCGCCCTCAATGCTGATGTTAGTCACTTTGATGTCGCAGTCGTCGGCTGAGGGGAACCGTGTGTTCATCATCGTCAGCTCCAGCGCATCGTTAATCTCTGTTACGGGGTAGAACACGGTCTCCAGATTGTGGTAGCCGTCAGTGCGGCGCTCCACGATGTTCAGCCCCAGGTTGATTTTTGCTATCGGGAATGTAATCATGGCTCAAAGTAAATCATTTCTCGCTCATCGTGACAAGACCGCCGCTGACCTTGACGTCGCCCCGCTGCTCGAGTTGCTCGAGGACGGTGTTGATGGCTGCGCAGATCTTGGCGCCGGAATTAGAGAATCCCAGCTTGCGTGCGGCAAGGCTGGCTATGCGTTCGCGGGGCAGCGAGAACTCCTCGTCGATGACCTCGCGGATGACATTCATGATCTCGCGGTCGGGAATCTCAGCGATGGTGCGCAGCGACGGTGAGCGGTAGGTGTCGTAGGCCTCGGCACTCTTCCGGTCGAGCCAGAGCGTAAAGCCGTTGCCGCCGGCGTTCGGTTCGGTGTAGAACTTCGGTGCTGCCAGTGCTACGGCCTTCTGAATGCTGGCGCCCGCGTGGCCGAAGCCGAAGAAGCGGGCCAGCCGCTTGCAGAGGTAGTTGTCGTTGACGGGCTGCTCGACGGCCAGTATGCGCTGTATGGTGCCGCGGTTGTAGGCTCGCTCGGGGTTGTACTTCTCCTTGTCGATGCCCGATGGCGGCAGCTTGGCTTCCTGGTAGTCGAGGCGGTGGCCGTCGCGTACGGCTTCGCTGACAATCTGCGAGCGCCGCGCCTTCTCGACCGAGAAGACGTAGTCGGGCTGCGGCTCCTCGTGCTTCACGGGGGCAGGCTTGCCGCTCTCGGCCAGCCGCAGCTCGTCGAGAATCTGGCTGACTACGCGCTGGCGGTTCTCGTACCAGTCGATGGAGTAGACGCGCATGGTGCGCCACTTGAGCATCTCGAGCACGCTGGGCTGCACGATCTCGCGGTCGCGGGTTGTCTTGGTGGCATAGTAGCCCGAGCCGTCGCAGAGGATGCCCAGGAGGTAGCGGTGTGGGTCGTCCTTGGCCGAGACGGCGATGTCGATCTTGAAGTTCGAGCGGCCTACGCTGGTGGTGACGTCGTAGCCCTGCTGGCGGATGGCCTCGCTGATCTGGCTGACGAGCACGCTCCGCTCGGTGGCGGGGGCCTGGGTGCTGACGATGGGCAGCTGTCCGTTCTCGGCGTACTCGAGGAAGGCCTTCAGTCCCTCTACGCCTTTGGCATTCGAGCGCCTCAGGTCGATCTGTGCTGAGGTGAGGGTAGAGTAGACCACCATCTCGTAACGTGCACGCGATACGGCGACGTTCAGTCGGCGCTCGCCGCCGGCGTTGTTCAGTGGGCCGAAGTTCATGCTCACCTTGCCGAACTTGTCGGGGCCGTAGCCGACGGAGAAGAGAATGACGTCGCGCTCGTCGCCCTGGACGTTCTCCAGGTTCTTGACGAAGAGCGGCTCCTGTCCGCCCAGGGCCGTCTCCTTGAGGTCGGGCCGCCGGTCGAGCTCTTCGTAGAGGTAGTCCTCGATGAGGTTCTGCTGCACCTTGCTGAACGAGACGATGCCGATGCTGAACCGCCGCAGGACGTCGTCGGCCAGGCGGCGCATGACCTCGCCGACGATGGCGCGTGCCTCGTCGGGATTGCTGCGCGTGCGCCCCTTGTCGTACTCGCCGTCGACCTTGACCAGCCGCACCTTGACGTCGCGGTCGTCGACCGACGGGAAGGTGAGCAGCTTGTTGTCGTAGTACTGCGAGTTGCTGAAGGCTATCAGGCTCTCGTGCTTGCTGCGGTAGTGCCAGCTGAGGTAGTACTCGCGCATGGACAGCGTGCGGCAGTCGTCGAGGATGCTCTCCATGTCGTCGATGTCGGCTTCGTCTTCGTCGACCTGCGACGAGGTGAAGAAGCTGGTTGGCGGCATCTGCTTGCTGTCGCCCACGACGATGAGGGCCTTGCCTCGGGCTATGGCGCCGACGGCCTCGCTGGTGGGCATCTGGGATGCCTCGTCGAAGATGACGAGGTCGAACTTCTCGCTGTTGAGGTCGATGAACTGTGCCACCGAGAGCGGACTCATCAGCATGCACGGACACAGTCGTGGCAGCAGTGTGGGTATGCTGTCGATGATGGCACGGATGGACGTGCCGCGCCCGCCGTTGGCGATGTTTCGCTTCAGGATGCTCACCTCTGAGCCGTCGGCCGAGGCGGTGGCTGCCGAGGGTATGCGCCCTGCGAGCCGGGCGTAGAGCTCGGCCTTGCTGAGTTCCTGGAAGCGGCGTGTGTCGGTCTTGTACTTCTCAATCTGTTTGCGGAAGAGCAGTCCGTTGAACTTGCGCAGCTGTGGGTTCTCGTCGATGGCGGTGACGATCATCTGGTGGTAGAGCCCCTTGACGTAGGCGTTGATGGCGGCCGTCGGCGACTTGCCGTCGGTCTCGATCATGGCGACGAGGGGCTGCAGTCCGAGGGCGTTCAGCTCGCGCTTCTTCTCTACCCAGTGGCACCAGTCTTTCACGGCGGTGTAGTTGGCCGACCAGCGCTCCACGTCGGGGGCCATAGCCTCGACGCTGAGTTGGGGCGCCGTCAGCTGGCCCAGTCGCCCGGCCAGCTGCTCCAGCTGCTGGTAGGTGCCGAGCAGGCTGCCGGCACCGTCGCTGAAGTCCTGACGGAAGGCCTTCCATCCGCCGTCCATGCTGCTGACGAAGCGCTGGCGGCAGTCGCTGAAGCGCTCGCCCCGCTGCTTGGCGTGGCTGGCCAGTAGCCCGTCGACGTCGTCGATGAGGGTGAAGAGCTGCTCGATGTTGCCGGCGTCGATGTTGCCGTACTGCCGCAGCTGCTTCAGGTAGCTGCGCTTGGCAAAGAAGCGGGGCAGGAACCACTTCGACTGAATCTCGTTCCAGCGTCGCCGCTCGCTGTCGACGTCGAGGGCCATGGCGGCGTTGAGCGGGCAGTCGAGGGCCGTGCTACGGCTGATGCAGTCGGCTATCCGTCCGAGCCACTTGACGTCGTCCTCGGTGGTCAGCGTGAAGGGCGTGACGACCGATATTTGCTGCTTCTGCCGCTCGTACTGCGGCCACAGCTGGCCGAATTGGTCGAGCAGCCGGCGTATCTCGTCGAGGGTCGACGTCTTGTTGTCGATGGGCTCCAGTCCGGCCAGCGGGTGGCGCTGCGGGCTGCCCACCATGCCGACGACGGCCTCGGTGGTCACGGTCTGGGCCAGGCACTTGTCGATGAAGCGGGCCGACAGCTGCTCGGCCGGGAAGGTGCAGCCCTCCGCCTGGTCGCCGTCGATGGAGAGGTAGGCCGAGATGCAGTCGTAGAGGCTCAGCCCGCTTTCGCCGCGCGTATGCAGGGCTTCCATGTAGGCTATCAGCTGCTGGCGCTCGGCGTAGAGCTCGTCCGACGAGCCCTGGTACTCAACGGGCGGCTTCAGCTTGCGGGCGTTGAGTACCATCTCCATCTGCTGCAGGAAGTGCTTCTTGGTCACCTTGTTAGAGTGGAGCTCAAGGCAGAAGGGCGCCAGTCCGATCTTCTCTAAGCGCGACTGCACCACCGACAGGGCCGCCATCTTCTCGGCCACGAAGAGCACGCGCTTGCCCTGGAACAGGGCGTTGGCTATCATGTTGGTAATGGTCTGCGACTTTCCCGTTCCGGGAGGCCCGTGCAGGATGAACGACCGTCCGCGCCCCGACTCGACGACCGCCTCCATCTGCGACGAGTCGACATCCAGCGGAATGGCGAAGTCGGCGGGCTTGCTGCACTTGTCAATCTCGCGGGCATCGGCTTTGTCGGCTTCGGCGTCAGGCTCAGTGTGCTTGCCGGTGAGGGCGGCGATGACGGGGTTCTCGTCGAGCTTGTCGGCGTTCGAGTGGATGTCGTTCCACATGACGAACTTGTTGAACGAGAAGAGCCCCAGCATCGACTCCTCGAGCACGTCCCATCCCTTCTGCTCGATGACGGCGCGGCGGATGGCGGTGAAGATGAGCTTCACGTCGACGCCGCTCTTGTCCTTGGGCAGCTCCTTCAGGGCGTCGAGGCTGATGCTGAAGTTCTGCTTCAGCAACTCGGCCAGCGTGATGTTCAGCATGATGTCCTCGTCGCGCTTGCGTATGGTGTAGTGGTTGCCGGCGCGGCGAATGATGTCGACGGGCAGCAGCAGAATGGGCGCGAAGCGGGGTTGCTCGCTCTTTGCCGTCTCAAACCACTTCAGCATGCCCAGTGTGAGGAACAGGCTGTTGGCACCGTTCTCCTCGATCGACGTGCGGGCCGTACGGTAGATATATTTCAGGGCGTCCTGGAGCTCCTTCTCGGAGGAATATGACACAATCTTGTTCTCGCCGATCAGCTCGGTCACCAGACTCTGGTGCTGTATGGCCTGGTGGTGAGAGTCGTACATGCCGTTCTGGCTGGGCTCTATCTTCGTGCCCGGACAGGGGGTTATCTGGAAGTCCTCGCCGTTCTGCAAGTGGTCTTCAAGGTTTTCAATGCTGAACGAGATGAACGGCACTACGCGCTTGCCGAGGCGCGTGTTCAGCAGGTTGTTGCGCAGCGAGAAGTCGAGCAGCTTGCGCTCCCAGAGCAGTTGCTTGGTCAGCCTCACCTTCGTGTCGTCGAGACGCAGGTCGTAGTGGTTCAGGCTGTTGACGTGACTGGTGGCGCACTCGTGCTCAACGCCCTGGCTCTCGAAGGTCCACGCGCCGTCCTTCTTGACGCGCTGGGCCAGCGGCCGGATGTTGCCTAAGCGGCAGCGGTGGACGTCAACGAAGTGAATGAAGCTGCGCTCGTCGCGCAACCGGCGCGAAGCCGACTCGACGGCATCCTCGAAGGTGACGGCCTCGGACGACGTGATGGCCGTCGTCTCAACCAGTACGACGTCGTTGTTGCCGTCGGCCATCTCCTTCAGCAGGTAGGCCGGGTCGTCGCACACCATCTTGGGGTAGACAATCGGCGTAAGCCAGGCTCCCACCAGGGCGTGGCCGTCGAGGATGACGATGATGGGGTTGATGCCAATCTTCTCGAGGCACGATGCCATGAGCAGCGTGGTGTCGATACAGGTGCCGAGTTTCTCGGCGAGCACCTGGTCGGCCAGCCGAATGCGCTGACCGAACTGCTCGAAGCTGGCCGGGGGCGCGGCGTAGACAATGCCCTCGCGGCGCAGGGCCTCATAGAGTGCCGCCACCTGCTGGCGCACGCGGTTGCGGTTCTGCGTCTGGTACTCGTCGAGTGCCGACGACCCCGTGAGCCGCTCCAGTTCCTGGCCGGTCCTGACCAGCACGGGCGAGAGTGCCGGGTGGTTAGGCACGACGAACGACGCTATCAGCTCGGGCATGACGTTCGTGCCGCACCACTGGTTGTAGGCCAGCAGAGCGATGGGGTAGTCCTGCTCTAAGAGCTGCCCCTGCTCGTCGGCAATGGTCAGAGTGAAGTTGGTTTCAATGGCCTCGGTGGTCTCGCTGAGCATGTCCACGTCGGGAGCAATCCCGACCGTCGTCAGCTGGATGGAGCTGCCCTTCTGCAGGGTGTCGATGTGGCTTGTGCTGGTCTTGATATACTTTCCGGCGAGCGTCACCACCACGTCGTGCCAGTCGCGCTCGTCGTTGTTTTCCAGTACGAACCTGCTGCAGCAACTCACGCCGCAGGCCAGCATGGAATAGTTCACACAAGGCAAATAGTCAAACCTTAAATTCACGTTCTTCTCCATCGTCGTCACCTCCTATTGTCAATTAACTCCTTTGCAAGTGCAAAGGTAATAAAATTGTTTGAATCAAGCAAACTTTATGCCATATTTATATGTGTAGGCAACTTTCGTTATGGTTCATGATATACAAAGACGAGCCCGCCAGTCGGCGAACTCGTCAAGGTTATCTTGTGCGCGTGGCACTGTGGCCAGGTACATCAGCTATGGTTACCCTTGCCCTGTGTGAGAAGTTGGCAAACGAAACAGATTTCGGAGGCTGAATTTAGCCTTCGATTGGAGGATAGGAATCTCCTGCTGGTCGTCAATGAGTGAAGCCATGACGATGCAGATGTTATCATGGCCGCCGGCCTGCATGGCTAAACTGAATAGCTGGTCGCAGCATGCGGCAACATCATGATAGTTGGACTGTAGCACCTGCTCAATATCGCTGTCGGAGCAGTAGCCAGAGAGACCGTCGCTGCAGAGCATGAGCAGGTCGCCGGCACCTATGGGCTGGCTGACGACGTCAGGGACAGACATGGCATCGAAGTCGCCCAGCCCCCGTGTGATTAGATTGCTGTCTGGGTGGGTCAGAGCCTCTTGCTCGGTGATTTCACCCCTGTCGACGAGCTGTTGTACGTAGGAGTGGTCCTTGGTCAGCTGGCGTAGTCCGTTGGAGGGATTATAGAGGTAGCAGCGGCTGTCGCCGCACCATGCGACGTGGGCAGTGTCGGCGGTAATCCAGCAGATGACGACTGTGGTGCCCATACCCGTGGTTGAGGGATCGTCCATCATGCGCAGTTTGATGGCCTTGTCGGCATCGCTGACGCACTTGCGCAGCAGCAGGGGAATGTCGTCAGAAGCTACACACTGGCTGACACGTTCGGCGGTAAGCGTCTCTTGGATGGCGGTGGTGGCCAGCGACGAGGCTACCTCGCCGGCGTTAGCACCGCCCATGCCGTCGGCAACGACGGCAACGGCTCCCAGTGGTCCTAACGGAATGTACGTCGGTGGCGTTGCTTGCAGCCACTCCTGACGGTTCATGTCGGGGCAGACGATGTAAGCATCCTCGTTGTTCTCACGTTCACGACCAATGTCGTTTACGGCTGATAATCTGATCTTCATGGCGTATATAATTCAGATTTCGAGTACAGGCTTTATTGGTGTCTCGTGTTTAGGCTTTGTCTTACCCTTGTCGTCAGATTTGGGTGTCGTTTTGGCAGGCCGCGGCTTTGACTTCTTCTCTACAGGTTTCTTATAGTTGGCACTGAAGCGGTGGAACAGTGGTGGGCAGCCTTGTTCTTCGACCTTGACTGTGATGGTGTTGTCCCCGTCGTAGAGATCGTTGACGATGCCCCGATACTTTGTGTCGGATAATTGTTCTACATTCCATTGCAGACCGTCAGCCTGCAAGCTGACGTCGACGGGCGTCGGCTCTTCGCCAGGGACCGTGTCGGCAGTGACAGTAAAGAGAAACTGCAGCTGCCCGTCGGTGCTGACGGTGATGCTCTTCGGGTCTACGCTGATGGTATGATATTCTTCATGCAGTGCCTTGACCTTAACGTCGATGACAGGTGATAGCAGACCGTCGTAGCTGACAGAGAGTGGATAGCTGGTCTCGTTTTGACTGCCGTCGTCGTAGAACCTGTCGGTCAATGACTCGGGCATGTAGAGTAGCCCCTCATAGCGCAGTGTGCCGTCATCGCTGCGACTGACCGACCCCGGGTCGATATCGAGTCCGGCATCGCGTGGTACGATGAGGCGGGCCTCGCCGACGGGGATACCTTCAGGCATGGCAACGGTGACGGTGGCGGACTGCGTACGGTGCCTGAAGGCAACTGGCTTGCCGTCATTGATGCTGATATTGAAGCCGCCGTCACTGTAGGCCTTGATTGCGCCGTAGCGATTGTCCTGGCGTACGAAGGCGATGTCGGCGTAGCATGTGGTTACCTGGTCGAGCTGCGGTGGCAGTAGTTCTGTGGTGTCCCAGTAGAGTCCCATCTTACCGTCTTCGCGTAGCACGCGTAGAGGGGTGGCATAGCTGCGTTGGGCGTGCCCTGTCTTACTGTAGTGCTTCTGGCCGTCCTGTGTCTGTATTGACTTGGCGATGAGGCGGTTGTCGAACCAAATATATACATTGCCCGAAGTACCGCATGAGGCCGTGAGAACCGTGGCGGTGTCGTTTTGGCGGACAAGGCACGTCGCCATGCTGCGGTCCAGGCGGGCTTGGTTGCGTAGGTCGGTCTCACTGCTGCGAGCGAGAACGGGGGTCAGCGTGCGGCTCTTTCCGCTGAAGCGGTAGAGTTTGCGTGCCGCCACAACGAAGCCTACACCCTCGTCATTGACCGAGGATATGAACTCCACTTCGTTGTCGCCGAAAGTCTTGCCGTTATACGACAGTGGCACCTCGTGGCCTTCTGCATCAAGCAATAGGTAATACGGGTCTTTCTGCTTCTCCAGGTTGCGGTAGGTGTAACAGGTGGCATAGCCATTGGAGTAGGGGTAGGCTACGACGTACTGTCCATTGAGCACATTTCCTTGGCGATTGACGTAGCGATAGTATTGCCCCTGTTTAACCAGTAGATATCCACTTGAGAAATAGGGGAAACCAAGAGCCGTAGTTAAGCCATCGGGAAGGGAGGTGAAGTGACCGTCAGTGTTGTAAAACCCGCTGATGCCGTTGGTGCCTTTGCGTATGGTTACCGCCATCTGTTCGCTGAAGGACGACAGCTGGTCGCTGGTGGCTGCCAACCGCTTTCCGTCCCACGACCAGAGTATGGTCATGTCGGCTGAGTCGGTAAGTAGGAAGTCGCCGCCGCTCATCTTGTGAATGGCCGAGTAGGCAGGCGGTATGATCCAACGGGCCATCTGAGCCTTGGCGCCAGTGGCGGTCAGCGTGGCCGCCATGATAGTGATGATGGTTGCTCTTTTCATTTTCGTCGGTGTATTATTTGAACGAGGCCAGACCACGTTCAATCTTGTTGAGTAGCTCACGGTCGCCGGCCATGGTGGCCCACTGGCGCGACTGTAGCAGGAACTGCTTGCCCTTTTCGTAGTTGGGCTTGTAGATGTTGTTTGTCATGACGTAGTAGCAGGCCAGCCGGTAGGCTGCCTGGGCATTGATGTCGGCATAGGTAGAGTCGTTGAGGCGGACAATGCGTGTGAAGAGTGCTACGGCCTCGTTGCTGTGGCGGTCGGAGCGTGGCATGTACTGCTCGTCGATATCAATGCCGAGAAGACGCTTGCGGCGCACAGAGACAGAGTCGGAGTACCAACCGTAGGTGAAGGCCATTTGGTAGATGGCGGGCACGTAGTTGGTGCTGCTTAAACTGTCCATCATCCTGATGCCGATCTTGAGTGAGTCGAGGTTGTTGCAGTCCATGCGGTGGAGTGCCGTCAGGTAGAGCTGTTCAACGGGAATCTTAGGCTCCTCCTCTGGGTCTGTCGATGTGCCCAACAGGAACGACAGCCCACCGACGAGCAGCATACCTAACAGAGCCAAAGTAATGTAGAATGCCTTGCGTGACTTGACCGGGTATTGTTTCTGACGGGCAGCGAGAGCCAGCTGTTGTGCTGTGGGACGGTCGTCTGGGTCTGGGGCAAGACAGGCGTGAATGAGACGCTGAATGTCAGCCGAGACGCCGGGTGCCGTTGGCATTGGCACGTGTTTCTCGGTCTGTGCGTAGCCGCCTTCCTCACCAAAAGGTACGCTGCCTGTCAGCAGTTCGTGAAGTGTAGCTCCAAAGGCCCAGATATCACTCTGTGGCAACGGGTCGGCGTTTTCGTTGAATCGCTCCGGAGCCATGTAGGCCAGTGTTCCGTTGTTCTCGTCGTCGAAGTAATAGCCATGCTTGCCGTCTTTCTTTGAGCTGATGCCAAAGTCGGTGATGGCGTAGTTATAGATGTCGTCGATGAGCACGTTGCCGGGTTTGATGTCCTGGTGTACAATGGGTGGCGTCTGGGCGTGCAGATAGGCTAAGCCTGAGGCGACGTCCTCGATGTATTTCCAGATGTCGGCGTCTTTCTTCAGCTTACCGATGAGCTTCTCTGACGAACCTTGGCGGCAGTAGGGCAACACGAGGTAGGGCATCTCCTCGAAGATGCTGTAGTTGGTGGGGTGTAGCAGGTTTGTGTGGTTGCAGTTGAATACAATCATGTACTCGTCGCGGAAGCGCTGCTCGCCTTCAATGTCGAGGGCGTTCTTCGGTCGGTAGATCTTGATGGCCACTACCAGCCCCAGCTCGTCAAGCTCCTGCGGTGTCATTGTGGGGACCTGGTCGAGTCGTGAGCGGTCCTTGACGGTCTTAGCGTCAAGGGCAAGCCAGACGTCGGCAGTGCCGCCGTCGGTGCTCAGCGGTCGGATCAGCTTGTAATGGTTGTCGAAGAGCTGGCCTGTTTTGGCAAATTTCTCAATGTCGAGCATAGTGATAATTATGATTTACTGTATTGTAGATTTACAACTATCTTTCTTTTACTACTTTAGCTTTATCTTAGTACCCTCCTTGAGGGTGGTGAAGATGTCGGTGTCGTTCATCTTGGCAAGGCTTGAGAGGCGGATGCCGAACTGCTGTGCAATGTCGTAGAGGGTGTCACCACTTTTGACGCGGTAGAAGTCCTGGGCTCCGGTGAACTTCTTTTTTTTCTTGTCAAGATAGACGATGTCGCCCTCGCTGAGGCTGTTTTCGGAGGTGATTTCGTTGAAGTCGAGCAAATCCTGTTTAGGGATGTCATACTTCATGGCAATGGACGAGAGCGTCATGCCGGGGTAGAGCACGGTGCAGCGTACATCATTGATGTCGACCACCCAGCGGCGGACAGCACGGGTGACAGTCTGCTGCTCCTCAGACTCCTCGTCGTCGGCCTGCACACAGGCGGCATCGAACGTCGGCTTACTGCCCTGCCTGGCAGTGCGTGTGATGACAACGGTGCTACCGGCGCGTAGCTTCACTCCGCCGTTGATGGCATACAGCCTATATGAGTCGATAAAGCCAATGAGTGCTGAGGCGTAGTTCTTGGCTGTGGCATAGCCCGCCTTTTGCAGGCCGATAGCCCAACCGCGATAATCGTAAACGCTTTTTGAGAAAAGACTGCGGTAACGTCCGTTGTTGCGCAGGAAGAGCGAGTGGTCGCGGAACGATTCGGCAGCATTACTGTAGACGCGGAAGCGGCTCTTCTGAGGCTCGTCGTCCCAGGCGTGGTAGACGGCACCGTTCCAGCCGCCCATAGCCTTGATGCCGAAGTGGTTGTTTGAGTTGCGCGTCAGTCCGCTGCGCCCGGCGCCGCTCTCAAGGATGCCTTGCGCAAGCGTGATGCTGGCCGGCACACCGTACTGCCGTTCTTGGTCGAGGGCTATCATCTTGTATTTCTCGATGTAGGCCAGAATGTCGCCCGACGACTGGCTCCAGGCTATAGTCGGGACGATGATGGTCAATAGCAGCAGGAGGTACTTCATGGTCTATTCGTCGAGATTCTTGAGCGTGACGATGATGGGCATTGAGATGCATGAGCGATTACTGATACGCTGCTCCATAAGTCGGTCGTAGGCTACAGAGCGAGCGTACTCGTAGTTTTTGCTGTCACGGAACTCTATGTCAATGTAGAGACCACGCCGGAGCGACGGCTCACCGCCTGAACCTTGAACCGACATCTTGATGAAGATGCGGTGGAACTCGTCCTTTCCGAACTCGGCAAGCAGTTCCTTACGCAGGAAGGCGTCTATATCCATTCGTGTATATAGTCGGTCGTTTGTTAAGCTGTAGTAGCGAAGCTGCTCGTAACGCTCATCGGCTGTAGCCTTGTCGGCACCGCCCATGGCCTGAGCCACGACTGTGGCTTTCTGTGCCAATGCCGGGTGCTTACGGTTTTCCATGGCCTGACCTGTGTATGGGGCATTGGCTATCTTACCCATGGTAGTCAGGTAGCTGACCTTGACGGTAGAACTTGGCGTGCTTTGATTCATGTTTTTCATGACGTAGGTGCCGGTGTCGAACTTGAATTTCTGGTTCTGCACGCCCACGCTCTTGCCCAGCCGGTTAATTGCCTCGCGCAGCTGGCGCAGCACCTCACCGTCCTTGATGCCGTTGTACTCGATGAAGGCATAATAATCGTCGATGAAGCGGTTGTAGAGTCGACGAACGTCGCGGTAGAGGTCTCCGTTGTCATAGCATTTGGCTTCGAAGTCGCGTATAATGATGTCGTCGCTTCTTTTGTTGAAGCCCTGCCTGTTTGAGGCCGTACTGGTCTCCAGAATTTGTAGGAAGTAGCTCTCGTCTTGTTTCTGCAACTTGGCTATGGGTTGGGTCTGGGTAAGCGTGACCGAGCAGACGTCGACATTGGTGACGGGTAGGACGTTGAGCGTCACGCGGCAGTCGTCAGGCACGGTGTATCCTTTCGGAAAGTCGAGGCGCAGCCAAATAGTGGCGGGTTGGAAGCGGTCGAGCACTTCACTTTCAAGCCATTGTTGTAACATCCGTGGATAGGCCCTGGGCTTGAAGGTATCACGATCCTGACGCTCGTCGGTAATGTAGAGGAGTGCAGCATCCGTCATGTTCAGCAGGTTCTCTTTCCAATTCTGTACAAACGAGAAGAACTCGCCTGAGGCTTGCTGTGCATCGAAGGGCTCAACCATCTCAATATTCTCCATCTCGTACATGGTAGCAAAGTCGATTTCCTCGTTGCCGACGGCGGCATAGATGTGTTCCGGCGTAATACCGCCCGTGCCTGTAATGAGTATGGAGAGCCCGAGCATGGAATTGATTTCTGTGTCGCTCTTGATGCCCACCCACAACTGGTTGGCTCCTTCCATGTTGATGCTGATGGATGTATCGCCGTCGCGCAGCATGTGGTAGTTCAGCAGATAGAGTCCCGAGTGGGGTATCAGTGAAGTGCTGAACACGGGAATGTAGTTGAGTGGCTGTTTCAAGCCCTCAATCTTATAGGCAAACTGGGCGTCGCCAGTAATACTGACCAGGCTGCCTGCATCGTTGACTTTCAACTCTGGGCGGAGCAGACAGATGGCGGGCATGGCGTCAACCTTCTGGCGGGGAATGAAGTCAGTGCAGAACCGCTCCACCAGGCGCTGACTGGCGTCGTCAACATAGTCGAGTACCTTCTGAATCTCGCCGACCATAGCCACGAGCATCATCTTGGCAATGGGATCCATTTCGTGGAAGTTGATGGGTTCTGCTGACAATTGCTGCAGCACCTCTACGGCCTCTTTGATTCTTTTTTCTAATTCTATGTCCATGGCAGTCTCTGTTCTATCTGTATCGTTTTACGGTAGGTTCAACGAGGAACACCACATTCTTGCGGTAAGGCTGAAGTGTGCCAAGACCGTCGTCAAGTTGTCCCTCCACGACGACGTTCACCTCGTATTTTGATGCCGTCTTCTTACGTTGCAGCGGCCTGTTCCCGGCAGTGTTCAGGACGATGGAGACAGCGACGTTCTTCAGCATCGGTTCGTAGGTGGCCAGACTTGTACGGATGCTGTCTTCACACTCCTTCTTGGTGACCTCGTTCTGTAGCCCTTTGGCCAGGTGCCCCAATTGGCTGTTGTTGAATTCGCGGTAGTGAACGTTTGAGTATTCGTGGTTCCAGTACTCAAAGCCGAAGTCGGGGTCGGCCGTCATGCTGCCACGCGGGGTGAATACAATCAGCTCCACCAGGTTGTCGAGCATGGTGATGCGGTCGTTGACATCGCGGAGTATGGATGCCCCTGAGTGCAGGAAGACAAGTGGTGTGCTGATGAAACTCATATGCTCTTGCCGTCCCAGATTTTACGCGTGTCAGGCTTGGGCTTCGGTGGCTCGGGCTTCGGCGGCTCTGGCTGCTGAAGCATGCTGAACTTGTCTATCTTCTCACTGATGGCGTAGCACATGCCCAGCCCCTGCTTGATGCGCAGATAGGCTACTTTATAGTTGAAAGGTACGCGCGAAAAGTTGTTGAAGGTCTCGGCGTCCTCTAATGTCAGTGCATCGTCTATCTCGCAGCCTATGGTGAACGCCGCCACCACCTGCTGAACACAGGCGAGTAGTCGAGCGGGCGTCATAGCGTCGTGCTCAGTGTTGGCCGTAATGAGCATCTGCCTGACAACAGGCCAGTAGACGGCGATGGCCTTCTGCGCTCCGCCGGTGGCCTGGTGGCGGGTCTTCTCGTCAATGTCGTGAAGCAGACTTAGGAAATGGTCGTGTAATTCCTCGAACTTGGGGTGTGACGACAGGTAGAGACAAGGTGGTACGAAGTTGACGTTATCTTCGCGCCAGCCGTCATCGCAGACAATGCGGGCTATGGGCATGGCATCGCCGGGGATGGCACTCTTGGCGCCGACAAGTGCAAATTCTATTAAGGGTATCTTATAGCCTTCGCCACTCTCGCTCCATTTGCCGTCTGTCCGGCTTACTGTCAAGTAGAGTTCCTGGTCTTCGGTCTGGGTCGGAATCTGTACGCGCGTCTCATAGCTATTGGTCAGCTTAGTATCGAATTCCACGTCGATAATCTGACCGCTCCTGGTGATGGCCAGGCACGAAAGAGCCTCGACATCGACAAAGCCTTTCATGATTGTAAGTGAAAGACGAAATGGGCGGACCGAGGGTATAAGACCGAAACGACCGGCAGCAGCCAACAGTAGCGCACGGCCAATGGCTTCGTCGGTACAGCGGTCTGAGGCCGTCAGGACGTCGTCGGTCAGTCGCATCCCTTTTTTCCAGTTGATTCTTTTCTGCATGTTGTACTCTTATAGGTTCGTATTATAGTTCAGGTAATTGTAAAAGATGTCATCGCCGAGGCGAAGCGGGGGCTCGTCGTGGCTGATGATAAACTTCAGTTCCTCCTCAACGGAGAGGAAGTAATCGGTCAGGAACAGTCGCAGGTCGTCTACCTCGCGGATGAACTGCAGGAATTCAGGACCGCACTCATCGTCACTCCAATAGTGGATGGTGTAGGTCGTGACGGTATCGCAGTAGGAGTTGCCGACATAGCCTCTGCCCAGTTCCATATCGAGTCGTTCGTCGTAGCGCGGACTGTCGTCGGTCAGTGTTATCGACTCACGACCGACGCTGATTCTCAGTCCCTCCTCCATGAACACCTTGCGCAGGAGCAGCGTCAGCAGTGTCCTATTGCCGCGTATGGTCTTGCAGTGGGGCAGCAGAGGCACGATCTGGCGGATAAACCTGTTGGCTCGTTGCTCATCGGTCAGTTCATCGCCCAGTATCTGTTGCATGATGATGTCCGTTCCAGCGTATTGCTCTATGCGCTGCCTGACTTCAGAGCGCAGCCAGATGAGCAGCGTGTCGATGGGGGCAAAGAATCGGTAGGCGTCCTCTATCTCTTGCTGCTGCTGTTCAAGCTGTTCCTCGAAGCGCTCCTTCTCCTCGTGCTTTGGCAGGTTGTCAAAGCGGTCAATGGGGTGGAACATATACTCAGGCAGCGCATTGTAGAGACTGTTGCGACCCACGGTCAGCAGAAAGCTGTTGTCACTGTGCTCGGTAGTCTCGATGACATCCTGGTAGGTGTTGCGCTTGTGCAGGCCTTTCAGGCGGACCTTGCACGTGCCCAAGGGATAGTATGCCAGAAGCACTTCGGCGTTGATGTCGCCGGGTAGTAGTTGCGGTGGAATCATGGTCGTCAGCCTATTCGTAGAGGGCGGCGTCAGCTGTCAGCTCGAGGTGGAAGACACCTTTGTCAGTTGAAACCTCGATGACGTCGAACGGCGGTATGCCTATCTGCTGGAGCGTCAGTTCCTGATAGGGGAAGCGGTCGTCAATGTTTTCGAAGAAGTGCTTATGGATGAGCGTGCGGTAGCTGAGCTGGCGCAGGTCCTTATCGGCCTTGATGCAGGCGTCGAGTTGCGACTCGGGCGTCATGACCCGGAACTCCCGCTCAGGGCGGTCGGAAACGACGACGTCGATAAACTTGTTGTTGCGCATGTTAATCTCGACAAAGTCGCAGTCGAACTTCTGACGCAGCAGTTGCAGGACACTGCCCACAGTCATCTGTGCCGACAGCTCAGGACACTCATTGACGTCGTCCCACTGTTCGTGGGCGGGGCACGTGTTCTTCCATGAGGCGAAACGGTAGATGCTCGTCGTGCAAGTCATGCCCTCGTACCGCAGCATCTTGCCCTGTAGCGTCTTGAAGGGTGCTGCCTCGTCGGGTGTCAGGTGGATGATTTTCATAGCCTCCTGTACCTGCAGCGCACCGACGATGGAGGCACTGATAGGCGTAGTAGCCACGCGCCCCGCCTCGCCCTGGTTGCGCACGACGTCGGCACAGCCAGTGCGGAGCATGATATGGTTGAACTCCTCCCGCGATAGTCCACATTCATAGCAACTTACGCCTGGCGAATAAACCTTCACTGCGCCCGTCAGGTTCTCTATGCTGCCGTCTATCCAGCTCTTCCCGGCGCGCAGGGCGAGGCGGTTCAGCTGGTAGCGGGCGATACGACTGTCTAAGCAGCCGATGACGACGTCAGCCCGGCGGTAGAGTCCGAAGCCCACCTCCGAGAACAGATTGCCCACGATGGGTGTCACCCGTATTTGTGGATTGATCTCCATGGCCCGCTTGGCCACGATGTCGGCCTTATAGGCATGATTGTAGGCATCCTCCTCACGAAAGAGTACCGATCGCGTCAAGTTGGAGAGTTCTATGCGGTCGAAGTCGACCACGACAATGTTTCCAACGCCGAAGAGAGCCAGATTCTTTACCACTTCGTTGCCCAGTGCACCGGCACCTGCCACGAGGACGCGGGCGTTCTTCACCCGATCTTTCTTGAACCATGAGAGCAGCGTATAGACGCCTTCGCCCCATTCGTATTGCTGTCTGTTTTCCATTCGGCTATTGTTCTACGTATTCGAACACGGTGTCGCCCACCTTGAAGGTGTCGTTGTTAGAGAGGACTACGGGCTTGCCCGCTGGCAGGTCGGTCCTGACGTTGTAGATGACGTTGGCAGCCAGCGGCTTCAGCATGGGCAGCGACCGGGCGTGGTCGATGTAGAGCTGTACGTGCTGCTTGGCCACCTTGTTGCTCTTCTCCCAGTTCATCTGGATTTCACACTCGCCGGTCATACCGATGTGTACGACATTGCCGCCTCCGGTAGCGTTCATCCATTTATGGATAGGAATACGCTGTCCGGCCTTCACGCCGTTCTTGATGACCAGGAAATAACGCTCAGCCAGTGCGCGCACGGTGACGAGCGAGGCTCCAAGACCACCGCCGTAGATGATGAAGTCGAGCAGCATGTTCATCCAGCCGGCACTGCCGCTGAGAGCCGAGCCGACATAGAGTACAAAGAAGCCGATGATAGCCGAGCAGAGTCCGCCCAGGAGGGCGCTCTTCATGGGGATTGATGACTTGACGGTGAGGCTCAGAGCCGTGCATACCGAGAAGAGAATGTAGGCAGGCAGCGAGCAATACCAGGGGATGTAGGTGGTGCCCACCATCGCCAGCAACAGGCAGAAGATGATTCCGCCGACAGCGAAGGCCAGCATACCGACCAATCCTGAGAAGAGTGACAGTCCGATGATTTTCAGCCAGACTTTAGCGTCCTTCTTGCGGTACTCGTCGTTATAGCGGAAAGCCAGTGAGAGGAAGAATCCCAGCAGCAAGCCGACGGTAAGAAAGGCCGACACCTTGCCGGCGCAGTCCTCCATGAGGTTGGCTGCCTGCTCCTTATTATAGAAGAATGTGTTGGCGATAGCTCTTCCCAGGCTGGGGAAAAGGCCGCGTCCCGTCAGTTCGAAGATGACCCAGCTGACGAGACCTGCCACGATGCCTGAAATGGTCTGGAAACTGTCGCGCAGCGATGTCTTGGTGAACATCTCTTTCCAGTCGACGTGGTCTTGAATGCCCTCCTTACAGTTCTGGCCGTACTCCACGCACTTGTAGCCGTTCTGTTGCCAACAGCCTACGTGGATGATGTGTTTGCAGCGGGAGACCACCTTCTGTCCGGGCATGATGTCCTGACGACAGTAGGTGCAGATGCGGCGCTGCACGTTCTCCTCGGGCACGTAGCTCTTGTAATACTTTGACTCGAAACGCTTCGAGTTGACCAGCGGGATAAGTACCTTTGAGATGACGAAGAAGACCAGGAACGTGAGCAGGGCCACAATAAGGGCTACGATCAGCTTGACCAGCGTACTGCCGGCACTCTCGGCTTTCACGGGCCAAGGTGTCTCGGCCGTGCCAATGGAGTAGTCGCCCGTGCCGGCCTCCATGCCCTTCCACTCGGCTACGTATGTGACCTTGCCGGTGTAGGCTTTGTCGTCGGTAGCCTTATAGGTGAAGGCGAAGTCGTACATGGCGTCCTTCACGGCTTGCTGGAAGTTGCTCAGCACGTTGCTCAGGTCGGCCGACGGCTTGTAGGAACCCTGGCGGTCGGGGAGCACACGGCCAGTGCTGTCACGCGGTGCCGAGACTCCTTTCAGCGTCAGCTCAACGTTCTCATCGACACCGTCGCCTGTATAATAGAAGGCGTAGACTCGCGGCACCATATTGCTCGTGTCGGCCTGGTAGTCGGTCACCTCGACGAACGAGATGGCCTCGTCGCTGGCACGCTGATTGCCGTCGATGAAGACGAAGAGAATATTCTTGTCCTTGGCCTTTTGGGCGCGGCGGCTTATAGTCTCATTGCGGGTGTAGCCAGCCTTCGTCGTGACCGATCCTTCCAGGGCGGCCTCGCGGCTGCTGAACTCAGCCAGCTTCGAGTAGAGGGCGCCGTAGAAGAACTTGTTCTCTGACTGTGCGTTGAAGCGCGGCTCGAAGTCGGGCAGGTTCTTCTTCGTCACCAGCTGTGAGGCTGTCACCTCGTCGCCGAAGAATGAGAGGAAGACGCAACTGTCAGGAGCACTCTCGACCAATTGGCCGAAGGCTTTGAAGATTTGCCCTTTTCCCTCTTCTGGTATGCTCAGGTCGACCAGCACCGAGAACGTGTAGTCGGCTGGAATACGCTGGCCCGAACTCAGCGAAGTAATCTTTCGCCGGTCAGGGGAGATGAGCGCGCCCTCCTCGTTGATGACAAGATACTTTTCGAGGTCGCCTACGGTAATGTCGCTGCAGGGCTGACCCTGACTATCGATTACCTTCAGGAAAAGGGTGATGCTGTCCTTGCCTAAGTCGTAGTCATACTGCTTGTCGCAGAATTGTATCTGCGACACGTCCTGTGCGCCCAGGGTGAGCAGCCATGCCAGCATGACACAGGCCGTCGAAATACGTTTCATGATCTGCTTCTTTTTGTCCATTGTTTCAAGTCCTCAAGTTTGTGTTCTCCGTAGTAGTGAATATCCGTGCATAGGTCGTTGTCTATGACGGGAATAGAAGTCAGCAGCCCATCGGCCGGTGTGTAGACGAGCACGAAGTGAATCTGGCTGAGACTGTCTTCGACGAACTTCCGCACACTTGGTATGCTGCAGTGTTGGGTTACTACAAAGCTGCCAATCAGCGGATGGATGGCTTGTTGCTCATTCTCCACCAGCTGTTCGGCCAGGTAGACTGTCTTAGTGCCCTGTCGGACTTCCTTTCCATGTACGTGTCCGATGATGCCACTGCTCTGTCCTGTCAGTGCCATACAGATGTCTACGACCATATTGTTGCTCAACTCAATGCCGGCGCATTCATCAGCGTGCGTTGAGGCGTTGGTCAGCGTGCTGAAATAGTCGTCACGGTTGAATGTCGCATCAGCACTTACGGGCGTTGATGACTTCGAAAGACTTTCCCTTGCCCAGCCGTACCACTCCTCAAGCGAGTAGAGTTGCTTCAGGTCGTTCTTGGTGTTGATGGTGGTGTCGCGGTGGAAGGTGAAGATACCCAGCTGCATGCCTGGCGTAAGCGTGTCGACAACGATGGCGGTGAGGAAGTTTGGGTGAGTGGGGTGCTTCAGCTGCATCTGCACGCTGCTGTCTGAGTTGCTGAAGAATATGCCCAGGCCGGGGTGGGAGTGTACCCAGCACGTCAGGTCGTACTGCAGGTTGGTCTCGCGGCGCAGCCGTCGCAGTTCCTCAAGTACCTTCAGCTTAATCTTGCCGCCGAAGTTCAGCTCGTACTCCTCGAAGCGGGCGTCGTCACCAGGCAGCACGATGTGCTCCAGCGACACGTAGTACTCGTTGCTCTCAGCATCGTGTACCCAGCGGCCCAGCACCATGCAGCCGTACTCCCGGGCATCGTCGGGTGCTTCTTTGTCGTGGGCGTACATATTATACATCTCCTCGACGCATGTGTTTTTGATGTAGATTCGTCTGACGGCTGAATCGTAGCAGAAGTCCTCGACGTCGACCTTCATGTAGTCAGGGTTGTCGATGACGCCCTCCAGACTCTGTTTCTTCAGAATGGTGGCCGTCTTGCGGCGCACGACAATGCCACTCTCGGCAGCATTGCCGTTGCCGCCACCGTTCTGGCCCGCAGCAGTGCGGTAGTCGCTCACCACGGGGGAGTCCTTCTTCCTGGCCGACCGGCTGATGGCGGCAATGATGAGCCCGAGTAGCAGGATGCCGGCGCAGATGCCGATGATGAGCAGAGCCTGGTTGCTGAGCAACGGCTGCTCCTCCTTGACGTTCAACTCGCGGTCGAGCAGGTTCAGACTGGTCTCACAGGGGCCAAGCTTATCGTTCAGCAGGGCTTGCATCTGATCCATGCAGGCGGCACGGTCGGCCAATTCCTGGCCACCATAGTTGTCAAGGAAGTCTTCTATCAGCATGGCCGCCTTGCCCTTGTAGCGGTCAAGGGAGTCGCGCTGGTTGGCTATCAGGAAGCGCAGGTCGTGCATGGTGATGTAGGCCTCGCGGTCGGTGGAGTTTTTCAGACAGCTGATGTGGTTGTCCATCTCTCGGTTGCGTGAGGCCATCGCCGTCTCGTTGAGGTAGGGTATGGTCTCGACGTACTGCGCGAAGTCACTGACGACGGCGTCGGTGGTCAGCGGCCCTGCCGTACGGCGGTTTTTGATGGCTGACAGCGGTAGACTCGCCATTAGCAGCGCGAGTACTATCGTGAATAGGTGTGCTTGATGTTTTTTCATAGCGTCTCAAATTGATACGTTGTTGTTGGGTGACTGCCCTGGCTTGCGCCAGCGCTTGTATTTAGCGGGAATCTGGTCGTTCAGCGAGGGACGCTTTGGCTGAGGTTCTGCGGGCTTGGCTGCCTCGGGCTTGTTCTTCATCTGCTGCAGCCGTTTCATGGCGGCCTCGCCCTCCTTGCTGAGTGCCCGTCGGGCCTTGCCGCTGACGGCCTGCTCGGCCTGCTTCATGCCGGGAATGTCGGCGAAGGGGTTGTTGGCATTCATGTTCGACATGCCGCCGGCGGCCATCTTAGTGATGCCTTCCATCATCTGCTTCTGGGCCTTCTGCAACTGGCTGTTCTTGATGGCCTGATAGACCTGCTTGCCGCCGAAGACAAGCAGGGCCAGACCACCGAGACCGCCGACGAGCCACATGATTTCCTTCTTGTCCTTGGCGGCCTGAAGGGCCGATGCTGCCGACAGCGAGTCGGTCAGGGCTTTGGCGCTCTGGGCCTGCTGCGCCGCCTGGGCGGCAGCGGCAGCCTCGGCCGACTCAGCCTGCGCCTCGAGTTGTTGCTTCTTGTCGTCATAGGCCTGCAGCGTCTGTGCTATCTGGCGGCTGACGTCCTCGTCGGTCACCTTGAAGCGTAGTTCGCGCAGCATCGCGGCCTCGTGGGTCAGTTCCTCTGAGAAGGGTAGCTTCGTGGCCTTGTCGAGCATAGACATCACTGAACTGATGCGGATGGCTGCCTCGTCGGCGGGCGACAGACCCTCGTCAGACAGCTCCTCGGTGGTGATGGTCTCCGTCCCGCCGTCGCCCTGCATGGCCATAGTACCACTGCCGCCATTGCCGCCGCTGCGTGCTGCCGAGGCCTTCGGCTTGAGCTGCAGCGTGCCGCACTGGCCGAACAGCTTGTAGTGGCGCTTGCCCTCGTAGTGGGCCAGGTAGAGCGGTATGGAGAGCTGGGCCTCCTCGCCCTGGCTGACACCGAAGCTGAGCACAGGATTGTCCTGCAACAGGTAGTAGCCGTCCTGCGAGGGGGTGTAGCTGACGCCCGACGGCACCATGAAAGCGTTGGGCGTCTGGCCGTCGAAGCGCAGGTCTCGGTAGTTGCCGGTGCGGTCGAAGATGACCACGGCCACCTCGTCGAGCTTCTTGTACTTCTCCTGAGTGCGCTGGCCGAGCTTTTTCAGCACGGTGTTGAACTTGACGGTCACCTGTCCGTTGTTCTGCGTCATGGAGTAGTCGATAATCACACGGTCACCGCTCGGCGAGTAGAGTGTGTCCTTCACCTCCTTGGCCAAGCCCGTGACGGTCCACGCCAGGGTCATGACAATGCACCAGAGGTGCCGATGAATGCAGTTCATCATAGGTTCTTGATGCGGTTGTAGCGTTCTACGATCTTGCTCTTATAGTCGCCGCCCTTCTTCCAGGCCGAGGCGTGCTTGCTGCACGAGGCGTCGGTGCAGCACTGATAAAGGGCGTTCACCAGGCCCATGACGCTTGCCTTCGTCTCCTTGCGGTTACTGCTGCTGTAAATCTTCTTGTAGCAGTCGTCAAGCCGGTGGTAGATTTGCTGGAGCGACAGGTTGCAGTAGCTGCACGAGTGGCCGCTGCGCCCGCCGCCGCCGTGCTTGCCGCAGTCACCTTCACGCGGCTCTGCCTTGTCAATCCGTTCCTTAAGCGCTGTGTAGCGCTTGTAGCCGCCGTCGCCCTCGGTCCAGCCGTGGGCAGTAATGGCGGCGTCGATTCGCTGCTTCAGTGCGTCCGTTTTCTTTTCGAAAGCATCGCGCTGGCGGCTGGCTGACGTCTTGTGCTTCGGGTTGGTACAAATGATGCTCCGCCTGAGTTCCTGCTCCAGCTTATCGACGTCTTGGCTTAGGCTGAGAAACTCCTTGCTGGGCTTCAGTTCAGCCTCGATGTCGAGTTCGATCACCTGCTTCTCAAGCAGGATGAGCTTCTTCTTGCCTTTGAACTTGGCAATGTAGATGGGCAGACGGCACTTTGCAGGCTCGTCGTTGCCGACGGCGAACGTCGGCAGTGCCAGCTTGTCGGAAGGCTTGAAGAGCATCACCTGGTTCATTGGCTGGTTGTAGGGGTCAATGACGCGCTTGTTCTTTGTCCCCCCGAACTTGCTGTCGAAGCGAATGGAGGTGGGCAATTTCTTGATGCTCTTCTCAGAGTATGCCTCGTCGAAGAGTATCAGCACGTTGGTCTCGTCAAGGTTCTCCAGTTCGATGGTCACCCCGGCATTGCTTTCGCCCTCAGAGGCGTCGAGTGTGGCAAAGATGTTACAATAGCCCAGACTCACGGTCTCTTTCTGGTGCTCGTTGCTTAGGCTGATTTTCTTTTGCTCGTCGGCCTGTGACGTAATGCACAACAGACAGAGACCGAGTGTAAGGAATAAATATTTTCTGATCATACGTTATTACAAAGGTTATATGCTCAACGATATTTTCTTCTTAGGCTTATCCTCGTCGCCCGACGGGGTCGGCGACTCTGGCTTTGGGGCTGGCTCGGGGCTGTCCTGGGCAAACTTTACCCATCCGTTAGGTTCGCCCTCCTCGCGCACCCATTCGGCTACGCCCTGATCCTCAGGGTAGGGGTAGGTGTTCTGGGCGTGGTACATCTGGTACTTTAAGTAGCGCTCTACGCGCAGCACCAAATCCTTGATTGAGGCAAGCACGCCCATCTCCTTGATAGTCAGGCAGACATGGCCTTTAAACGAGCCACTGCTGCGGATGTTCGGATGCCAGATGTCGGTGAGGAACGTAAAAACGGGATTGCCGTCGGCCGACGGGTAGTTGTTGGGCAGTACCACGCTCATCTTGTGCAGGTCGCCGAAGATGGGCTTGCGAGGCGGTTGGGTGTCCTCAACGCCGACTATCGACTTGCAGCGGTACCATATCTCGAACTCTGTAGGCAGGCCCACGGCGTTCTTGCGGCGGATGATGTACGACAGCGACGGCTTGAACGGGTTGGGGCTGTTGGCCTTACGCTTGCTGCAGACGGCGTCGAGCTCCTTCCACTCCTGGAACAGGCGGGCGTCGCGCCCCTTCAGTTCCTTTAGGTTGAAGTTATTTATAGCTGGGTTCATACTTCTTACTTCTTAACTTCTTAACTTCAAACTTCTCACTTATCCCGCGATGGGTACCGAGATGAGATGCAGATGATCCATGGGTTGGATGTCATAGTCGACGAGGGCCATCTCGCGGCCACTCTCATCCTCAAACTCCAGGATGACCGGCTCCTCGTCGTCCTCCATCAGCTTGCCGAGCAAGTACTGGATGGGATTGCCGCCGTTGTCCATCTTAGGCAGTTCAAACACCTGGACAATACTGTTAATCTGGTCGCGTATTGTCTTGTTCGGGTCGGTGACCTTCACTTCAATCTCGTCATACGAAGTACCGTCGATGGTCAGCATGACGATAAACTCTTCTTGATAGAATTCCTGGTCTGTCATAATCGTAGTATTTTATTGTTGTTCTTAATAGGTTTAAATCTGAAATAAGCTGCACTACCTGCACTGACCATTGACAATCAGGAGGTTACAGCCCAAAATCGTTATAATATCCTGCACTGGATCCTGCATCCGTTCCTGCACTGACAAAACCCGCCGCCTTTTGCTCGAAACCCGCCGCCTTTCGCCTAAATTCTCTCGAGAATTGCAGTGCATCAAAGGTGCTTTCAAGTTCTCAAGTGCAGGTTTCAGTGCAGGAAAACCAGCTGCAATGGTCGTGTAACTTGCTGATTTCCAGTAGTCAGTGCAGGAAGTGCAGGTTTTCTTACAGCTTATAGCCATGTATCCATTCGTTTGAAGCCTCCATTCAGGTCGTTTGGCGCCTCCATTCAGGTTGTTTAGAGCCGCTATTCGGGTTGTTTGGAGCCGCTATTCGTAATCCCTTATTTCCACGGTTAAGTCAGTCCTGTTCTTGCAGAATCTTCATTTCCTCCTCCGTCAGTCCATATCCGCCTCTTTTGTTGAAAGTGTTCCTTTGCTCTTCTTCGGTGTTGTGGGCGTTGCTGACTGCTGGCTTGACAATATTATTGGTAACAGCATAGCCAGCGGCGGCATTCGAAATCTTGCTGTCTATGTCGGCGTCATGTTGGATATCAGCAGCTGTGTCAGCAAGACGGTGCTGCTTTTGCTGTTCTTTCTCAGCCTGCTTCAGGGCAGTTCCTGTACGTGTTATCTCCGTATTGTCAGTAGCGGCATTTTGCAATTTGGGTAATTCGGCTTCCAGACCAGTTACCAATTCGGCGTTTTCGTCAGCGGTACGTCTTAGGTCAGCGGCCACGTCGTTCATGCCGTCAACAGTGTCAACGCCGTATTCCGCCTTCACGCTGTTCCTGGTGTCAAGCAGCGTGTCAGTGGCATTGTCAAGCGATTTCTTTGTGCTCTGTACATCGACGTTGGCTGTAAACAGCTTTAGCTTTTCTGACGCTATCCTGCTCTGTATGTTTTTGTATTCTTTTGATTTCGGGTCTAACCTTGCTGCTTGTTCAGTCAGACGGTCTATGTCCCTCTGTATGTCATCCGATTTTAGCAGGGCTTTTGAGTATGCCTCAATGGCATCGTCAGCATTCTTAGTGACCTTCTGCAGCTCTTCAGCAGCTTTTTGCGCTTCCTTGGCAGCATGCTCGCTTGCTTCGGCCTGCTTTCTTGCGATATTGATGGCATCATTAGTGGGCTGAATAGCCTGTCCTGCTCCTTTTTGCGTAGCTTTGGCACTGTCGTTAGCTTTCTTGGCAGCTGCAGCAGTGTTATCGGCCGTGGTATATGGCTTTGATGCTTTAATAAGCTGTTCGAGGTCGGCTTTCTTCATCTTGGAGAGATCGCCATAGATTTCCGGGTTCTTCCTGATGACCGTGGCGATGAAGTCAGCATCGGTACCCTGAGCCAGCATTTTGTCCAGCTGCTTCTGCATACTTGGGTCAAGCGTGTTGCGGAAGGCATTGGTCAGCTGCTGGGTGTTCTTTGCACCTTTGGCTGTTCTGGCCATATCGACACCAGTGAAGCCCATCCCTATAGTTCCTCCGCCGATGTTAAGCAGTCCCGACGTGATGTCGCCTTCAGAGATGTAGCCGATGCCGTCAGCTATGGTAATCACATTGCTGGCTATATCGCCTGCCTTTCCAACCTTTGCTGCGACGTTAGCCACTTTCATGGCGTTGGCAGCCTTGGCAGCCAATGCAGCGGCGCGCGCTGCTTGGCTGGCTTCGGCTGCTGCCGCCACGGCTTGGGCACCCTTAGCTGCTGCCGCTGCTTTTGCTGCGTTAGCCACCAACGCACCTCCGCCACTTAAGACAGTGCCTGCGATGTTGGCTGCAAGCGGTAGGACAAGATGCCAGTTGACAGTGCCGTCGGTATTAGTGAGCCTGATGGGCGTTGCGTCAAGTCCCTGTCCACAGTGTGTAATGGTGATAAAGCCCAGTCCCCAGCAGTTGCAAAGGCTTTTGTCTACCAGGACGGGTTTCTTTCTGATCATTATCATTTCGCCCAGGATAGGCAACCACGGTGACGGCATCATGGTAGCCAGACAGGGCATGGGGGTGAGTACGAACGTGCCTGCGGCAATGGATGCAGCCAGCGTGGCGGCAGCGACAGCCGGGTTAAGAATGTTCCAGCAGGCCCCGAAGCCATCGAAGTTCAGGCCCGGCACGCAGTCGGTGACGACGGCGCAGCGGTTTTTGATGGTTGTGCCTATGGCCGAGCCTCTGAGGGGGTCCATGACATGGAGTTTGGAGCATACCGACCCCATGGCACACTGTACGATGGCGTTCTCCGTACACAGATTCATCGACCCTTGCAGGGCTGAGTGGAACCCATCCCTGGCGGGAAACATCGACTGGTCGACTCTGTTCAGGTGAGCCGTCGACTGTTTCTGAATCTTCTCGTAGTCAAAATTGTCGGTAAACAGCGAGCGGTTGGCCTCCTCGTGCGTACCCTGATAGTTGGCATCGTTATAGAGTCCAGTGTCGGACTTCCACCAGCCTTCTCCTATCATTTTGGCTACCGTCCCCACTTGTTCGCCAAAGCTCTGTTCTTGGGTGTTCCCTGTGTTGCCGCTTTTCGTACTGTCTGCCATAATTACATATAAAAGTGGGGTGTCAGTTCATCAGGATGGTCATGGCTCCCATGTTTACGGTGCCCATGGCCGATATTGTCATGTCGGTTGTAGCCTGCAGGAAGAGTTCGGCTCCAGCCGAGAGCGAGGCATTGCTGCCCGCCATCTCCAAGGATGAGCTGCCGTTGGTCAGTTTATAGTGTACATTTGCCGTATGCAGCAGTTCCTTCGTCTTGATATCTATAAAATCGTCAACCTCTTCGGTCACCTGTTTGGTCTTCATCAGCATTTGCCCACTGGCCAGGTCGAGTTGGAACATAGCCGGTACTGAAGTGGGAGCTGGTGGTGCGCTGCACACTTGGTCTTCGTATGAGGACATGATTGGCTCTGGAGCTGGTATCTGGTAACTGGGTACCACTTCCATATGGAAACTTTGGCCAACGATGTTTGTCATACTTGATCCGGTCGTTATTTTGAAGTTTTGGCCCGCATTCATGGTGATGTCCTTTTCCGCATTCAGACTAATATTTCCAGAGGCTTGTATGCTGACAGAAGCACTGTCGGTGGACATGGTGATGGAGTACTTGTTTTTGTCCTTGTCGTAGATACGTATGTATCCTCCTTTTCCTTTGTCGTGAAACTCTATGGTGTGGCCGTTCTTGGTACGGATAGCCTTGACCTCGTTTTCGCCTGGCAACCACTTCACGTCAGGCGAGTCAACACCATTGAAATAGGTGCCCATGATATAAGGCCGTTCGGCATTGTCACCCTCAAAGCCAACCATCACCTCCTCGTCAATCTCAGGAATGAACAAGAATCCCTTGTCCTTGCCGCCGTAGGGCTGGGTGATGCGCAGCCAGGGCGTCATCATGCTCTCGTCCTGCTGCTTCTGCCAGTCGAACTGCACGCGGATGCGGCCGAGGGTCTCGGGGTCTTCGTTGTCCATGACGATGGCGCGGCTGGGCATGCACTTGGGGAACGTGTTGGGATTGTAGGTGGGCGGATAGTCGCAGCCGGCGGGCAGGCCCTTGAAGGTGTTCTTGTAATGCTCTTCGACGTCAAACTCATGAATGAGTTCGGTGATGAGGATTTCGTCCTGCTGAACGTCACTCTTGCTGTTGGAGTCGTCGCTGGTGATGTAGTTGTCTTTGATGACGAGCTTGCTGCCGAGTTTGAGGTTAGAGCAGTAGGTGACGCCCGTGTACTCCAGCATCTGGGCACGGTTGCTGCGTGCCTGTGATTTCGCCGCAATGTCGAGCATCTTCTCCCGGCTGTCCTCACCGGCAATGCCGCCCATGTTGAGCTGTTCGAGTGTGGGCTTGACGAAGTTGTTGACAGAAGCTTCATAGACACTGTCGTTGAGCGTATTCATCTCTTTCTCCGACTCGTCCTTGCCCTCCTTGACGGAACTGTCAAAGGCATGGTAAGAGCTGGCCACCTGCTTGAAATCCACATGGCGCATCTTCATCTTCACGCTGTATTCAGGCACGTCCTTGCTGGGATAGCCTAAGACGACAGGCTCTGGTTCGCCGATCTGCCCAAAGAGCAGAATGGTGCCGTCGTTGAAGAACCACTCGCCGTAGCGGCGTGCCAGCCGCTTCAAGAAGTCGTAGTTGTTTTCGTTGTACTGCACGGTGTACTCAATCTCGTCGCTGTGGCGGGTTGCAACGATTGAGCCGAGGTTGGGCACTCCGTCGAGCACGTCCTGGACGATGTCCGTGAGGGTCTTCTTCTCATACGACTTACAGTTGGGGTGGTCCTGCAGCAGGGCATCCCACGTCTTAGCTTCGACATGCACCACGTACTGGCTGCTGTCGCGGGTAGCGGATGCACCGGTGACAAGTCCGTCGAACTCGAGGTCGGCCACCTGTGCCCCCTGTGCCCACTTGGCTATCTCCGTCTCAATGGAGTCGGTCTGCAAGTTGAGTATCACGGGTTTGCCGATGATGTCGGCACAGACGGTGAACTGCGGTTCGCTGATGTCTTCCTCTGGATTTTTAACGAGGTCGAAGGTCAGCACGTTTGGCTCGTCAAGCCGCTGAACCAGCTTGAAGTTGTTCAAGTTATACTGCGCACCGCTGAGCTCAATCTTGAATTTTCTCGACTGCGTGCCGTTGATGCTGAGTGTGAGGTTTTTTACGGATATTGACATAGGGCTACCACTTCACTTTTCACTCTTCACTTTTCACTTTTCACTTCATTCAGCTCCACTCGTTGTTGAACTCGGCAATGTCGTTGGAGCCAACCTGTATGATTTCGGCCGCGATGGTCACCTCGGTGTACATCAGCTTGCTGTCCTTGTCGTTGAAATAGTCCTGCAGTTTGACGCAGTAGGCGTTCTCGAAGGATACGGTCTTGTAGTTGCGCTTGTTGTTGCTCGAATAGACGACGAACTTGAAGAATCCCGACTCTACCTCGGTCTTGCTGAACATCCACTTGTAGAAGAACACGTTGTCGTCGCTCAGCGATGGTGTCTTGAAGGTGATGTTGCCGCCCCGGGGCCTTGACGAGGGCTTGCCCGTGCTGTCCTGCGTTTGATGAAACTCGTATGTACACTCCACGACGGCGTACTTCTGTCCGCCCACCTTCACGTAGCCGTAGAACGGGAAGTTATCGTCGCTTTCGGCAGGGCCGCTGCTCAGCGCGTTCATTATTGGTGCCTGTATCTTGTCGGCTGAGAGGGCCGACAGGTCGGGAACTTTGGGCTTCAGTCCCGACGTGATGTCGTTGCTCCAGTTGCCCAACGAGGCAACAGCCTCCGAAGGGTTGTCGGCCAGATTCTTCAGCGTCTCCTTGCCCTTGGCCTTAAGGTTGCCAAGTTTCTCTTTGGCGGCTTCTTTCAGGTCGTTGAGCACCTCCTTGGCTTTCTCCTTGCCTTTTTCCAGTATCTCTTTGCCCTTTTCCTTTACAGCCTCCTTGATTTTCTCCTTGCCCTCGTCGATGAGTTTCTTTCCCGTCTCCTTCAGTTTTTCGAGGGTTTTCTCCTTGAGCTGGTTCAGCTTGTCCTTAGCCTCGTCCTTCAGCTCATTCAGCTTCTCCTTAGCCTGGTTCTTCAGGTCGTCAAGTTTCTCCTTGGCCTGTTCTTTCAGGTTGTTAATCTCCTCTTTCGCCTCATTCTTCAGTTCGTTGAGGTCGTCCTTAACGTTGTCAATAGCCTGTTTGCCCTCCTCTATGAGGTTGTCTATCTCTTGCTTAGCCTCATCGATGGCGTCGTCGACCATTTCCTTCGCCTGGTCGTAGACTTCCTTGCCTTGTTGCTCCAGCTCGTTGGCTATCTTCTCTGCCTCTTGTCTGGCGTCGTTGCCTAACTGCTCGGCCTGGCCCTTGAACTGGTCGTAAGCAGCATCGACGTCAGGCATGGCGTCACCGATGATGTCGTCGAGTTGCTTCATGCCGTTGTCCACAGCCTCCTTCAGCATCTGGTCGGCTCCTGCTGCAGCATTCTCGGCCATTTTCTCAAGACCGGAGACGGTATCGCCGATTTTCGACTTTGCCCCGTCAATGGCACTTCCGGCCTGTTTGCCGGCTTCCTTCGCCATGTCAGTGGCAGCCTTTTCTATCTTGCTGCCCTCCTTCTTGGCTTCTTTGACGCCGGCTTCAACTTTCTTTTCCAGCTCGTTTGTCGCTTTTGAAACTTGGCTGCCTACCTTCTTCGTCGCATCGGCGACGGCACTGTCTAATTTCGTCTTTGTCTCGGCCACGGCACTGTCAATCTTGGCAGCTGCACCCTTTGCTTGTTTCGTGCCTTCGGCTGCCACTTTGCCTGCTGCGCTGGTAGCGCTGTCGACAATCGACTCGAACTCTGGAAATTTCATGTTGCTTGCGGTTTTAGGTTTTAATGGGAAAAAGTAAGGTTTGAGACTTGAGCGGGGTCAAGCCTCAAACCTGTTGAAGGGTGATTAGTTGTCAATCGTCCAGCGGTTGTTGTGGACGGCGTTGCCGATGGCAATCTCTTTGGCCGAGATGGTGAACTCCTCGAACTGCTGGACCTCGTTCTTGTTGTCATAGGTCTCAGCATACTCCACCATGTAGCCTTCCTTGAAGTCGAGGTGCTTCATTTCGCCACCCTGACGGTTGGGCCAGGAGATGGTGCCGCTCTTCGACATGTAGGTGTCGCACATCCACTCGAGCAAGTCGGTGTTACCGTCGTCGTTCGACTTCACCTTGAAGTGAATCTTGCCGCCACGGGTGGTTCCTGTGGGCTGACCTTCGACGTCGGTCTGCTGGTTCAGTTCGTAACGAACGTACATAATCTCGCGCTCAGCGATGCCGTCGGCATTGAGCGTAACAACTCTTTGTGCTGCCATAATTGTTTTGGTTTTTGGGTTAATAAATAATGTTATGAATGAAAGAAGCTTTTTACTGAACGTTCTGATCCCATTCAACACCAGCCGTACCATTGTGTCCTGTCAGTTCGATGAAGAAGTTCTTTGCGGCAAAGAAGGGCTTCAGCTCGACCTCGATCTTGATGTCCTTCGTCTTGGGGTCCTGGTTGATGCTCTTAAGGTTGTAGTTCTCGATGAGCTTGCCTGGGCCTTTGTAGTCACTCAGGAAGTCGTGGACGGCCTGCTGTAACTCGGCCTTGACGGCGGAGTTCCAGTTGATGAAGGCCTCGTCGTTGAAGAAGTTCTGGAACACCTTGCCTATCCAGTCGAACGTGCGCACGATGGGGTACTCCTGCAGTCCGAGCGTGGCGCCGTTGTAGAGCGAGCGGTTCGAGAAAGCCATGGTGCGGCCCTCCTCCTCGACCATGGGAATGACGCCCTGGTCGATGAGTGCAGCTATCTCTGACTTGCGCAAGTCGAGGCGCGAGCCTTTGACGTTGCTCAGCGTACCGTACTTCTTGCCGGCACAGCCTTGAGCGATGACGGTCTCCTCGGTGTTGGTCATGCGGCCGGCCAGTGCTGCTGAGCCGGGAATGTAGAGGTCGTCGTCCTCGTCGGCGAGTTCTGACTTCTTGCGGCCCAGCAGGTAGTTGCAGGTCATGACGACGTTGGCCATCTTGGCCTCTTGACCCATCATGTTGGCGTCGTCGAGCTCGTCCTTCAGCATCTCGAAGCTCATGGAGTCCTTGAAGTCGGTAAGCATGATGACCTTGTTACGGTATGCAGTATCGGCCCACATACGGATAGTGTTGGCGTCGCCTAAGTAGCCGGGCACGATAAGCAAAGAGTAGTTGTTCTTCAGGCTCAGACGGTCGTAGTAGCGTTCCAGCTCGTCGCGGATGGCCAGAGTGTCTTCTGAGTCGTGGTACTCCAACTCTTCCTTGTTGACGTTCATCAGCGTCAGACAGTCAATCTTGCCCTGTCCGGCGTTGGCGAAGAATGAGTCGAGCGAGCGATAGGTTACCTCCAGTTTCTTAATCTCGTCGTGAATGCTGAAGAGGTTGTTCTTCAGGTTGGTCTCAGCCTTGTCGCGCTTGGCGGAACACTGCTCGATGATGCTCATGGGGTCAGTGCCTCCCTCGCTGAGTATGCTGACCCACAGTTCCAACTCATTCTTCAGCTTCTTGCGGGCCTCCTTGTAGGCGGAGTCCGAGAGGAAGATGTTCTTAACGGCCTTGCGGCGCGGGTCCATATTCTCTACGCCTTTGATGAGGCCTTTCACCATCTGGAAACCACCAAACTTGTTCAGACCGTCAAGGCTCTGCTGCAACAGCGCTGCGGGGTTTTCCACCTTTTCTCTCTCGCGCAGTTCTACGGGCTGGCCTTCTTCTTGTTTTTTCAGTTCTTCTGCTGCCATAGTTTTCTGTTATTTCAATTCTCAATTCTCAATTCTCAATTCTCAATTGTCAATTCTCAATTGTCAATTCTCAATTCTTACTCCGCCTCTTCCAGTTCTGCAAGCAGGGCCTTCAGGGCGTCCTTCAGATTACCGCGTGCGGCCTCGTCTTTCAGGGCGTTGCGCAGACTCTTGTTCTTCTCCAACTGGCGGATGACCGAGTTGTAGGCGTCAATCTTGTCTTTAGCGGCACCTAACAGTGCGCTCTGGTCGATGAGCTGTTCGTCCTCGAAGTCTTTAATTGACTTGAAGTCGAAGTCCTCGTAGACAGCACCTCCCTCCTCATTCTCTAAGGCGATGCCCTTCTTGCTGGGCTGGAAATGCTCGAACACATCCTTCATACTCTTTGCCTTGAAACCCTCGCGGTCTTCGTCGCTCTGGGGGGCTTCGTCGGTAAACTGGTCGGCATACAAGGCACGGTTCTGCGGGAACTCAATGATGCCGTCTTGTGCTTCTACATCGAGCACTTTACTGATAACGGTTTTTCTTGCCATAATCGTTTTGGTTTTGTTTATTGATAAATATTAACTGTTAGTTCTCGTCGGGAGTGTCAATGTCCCAGAGTATCTGCTTCTGAGCCTCGTCGTAGCGCATGGTGACGGTGTCGCCGGGAACCACGTCGCCGGCGATGATGAGTTTCGACAGCGGACGGCGTATCTCCTTGCGGATGATGCCCAGAATAGGTCGTGCGCCGTAGTGGGCGTTGAAGCCTACGCTGGTGACGTACTTGCGTGCTGACTCGTCGATTTGAAGTTTGATATTCTGCTCGCTGAGTGTCTTCAGCAGGTTCTTGATATGGATGTCGAAGATACGGTTGATCATCTCGGACGTGATAGGCGAGAAAGGCACAATCTCTGTCAGGCGGGCCAGGAACTCGGGGCGGAACTGGCCTTGCATCACCTCCAGCAGCTGGTCGTGTGAAGGCACGCGGCCTTCGCCGAACGACTTGAAGATGTACTCGGAACCGATGTTCGACGTGAAGATGATGAGCGCGTTCGAGAAGTCGCCCACACGGCCCAGTCGGTCGTGCAGTTTACCCTCGTCGAGAATCTGCAGGAATAAGTCGAACACCGACTTGTGGGCTTTCTCAATCTCGTCGAACAGTACGACGGAGTAGGGGTGCTGGCGTATCTGGTTTACCAGCAGGCCGCCCTCCTCGTAACCGACGTAGCCCGGAGGTGCACCGTAGAGCAGGGCCACGGAGTGCTCTTCCTTATACTCCGACATGTCGAAACGCAGCATGGCAGTCTCGTCGTCGAAGAGGAAATTAGCCAGCGACTTGGCCAATTCGGTCTTACCAGTACCCGTCGGGCCGAGGAAGAAGAACGAACCCATGGGCTGCCCCTTCTTGTTTAGGCCAGAGCGGCTTTCGAAGATGGCATCGAGGATACTCTTGATGGCGTGGTTCTGGCCTACAACACGGCGGTGCAAAATCTCCTCGGCATTGCCCAGCTTCTCGCGCTCCTCGCTCTGGATGTTACCCATTGGTATGCCTGTCATCTTGGCCACGACGTCGCGGACGGCCTCCTTCTCAAGGGTGATATCCGTTTGAGTTGTTTCGGGTGTGGGAGCCTCGGCGTTGAGGGCTGCCAGTTCAGCGGCAATCTTCTGTGAGGCCATGGCGCGGTCGAGTAGGTCGAGGGCGGACGACGGCAGACGGCGGTCTGGCATGTAGCGCTTGGCCAACCTGACAATCTCGGCGGGTACATCGTCGCCGATGGTCATCTTGTGAAACGTCTCGTAGCCTTGGCGCTTGGCTTGGATAATGGCAACGGCCTGTTCCTCGTTTGGCTCCTCAACGGTAATTTTCTCAAAGAATGACGTCAACTCCTTGTCCTTCTCAATATCCTTCGTGTAGCCGTCGACAGTCGAGGTGATGACTACCTGGAGCTGGTTTTTCGAAAGCAGACGCTTCAGTCCGGGCAGGATGCCGTTGAGCATGGACTGCTTTTCCTCAACGCGATGGAAATTCTCGATGACCAGCAGCGGCTGGGTCAGCTGTGCCAGATTCTCGGTTACTTGTTTGAAGCGGTCTTCAATCTCGCCTTTGTAGCTGACGCCCTGGCTAAGGGCTATAAGGTCGAGCTCGTATGGCTGTAGGGCTTCGAGCGAAGCGGGCACCTTCTTGTCGCGAACGCGCTGGAGTATACTGTAGATGAGGCTGCTCTTACCTACGCCAGTCTCACCTACAATGAGCAGGTTGGCACGGTCCTTACGGGCCAGCACCTCCGTAATGGAGAGTACTTCGCCGTCGAAGCCGATGATGTCGGCCTCGGGTAGTTCGTGCAACATGTCGGTGCAGTAGTCGTCAGCGGGCGCACCGCTGCCCGACACCTTATTATATATAGAGGGGGCTGAGGCTGGCTTCGCTGGTGCACCCGACTGTATTTGACTGAGAATCTTGTCGGCCTGCAGCGGCAGGGTCTTTAATTGTTCGTAGCTGAAGCCAATGCCCGGTGTGACGAGAGAGGCCAGCAGGCAGGGAGCCGTAATCTCTGTCAGGCCGCATTTCTCGCTGATGTCCTGTGCCTCCTTGACCACCTGCTCGGCGTCATGCGACAGTTCTATACCTTTCATCGGGTAGGGCGACTTGTCGCACTGTTTCATGCGCATATCGGTCCAGTCAACCAGGTAGTAGTAATCCTCGTCGAGTGTGTCCTCAATGTAGTTCACCAGCCCTGCACTCTTGTGCAGCAGGGCGCGCAGAAGGTGTGCAGGCTCAATCTTGGGCGACTTGTTGTCGTTGGCAAATGACTGTGCGATGTGTAGCACGTCGAATGGTAGGTTTTCTAATAGTTTCGCGTATTTGTCCATAATCCTATATAGTTATTGGTTGTTAAGGTACTTATTTTATAAAGCCATCAGGCTCTGCTTGGGCACATAGGCGATTGCCACGGCAGCCACGCCGTCAATCTGAACCACTACGTGCTTATTGTTCTTAATACGCTTGATAACGCCCTCTACGCCGGCAAAGTAGCCTTCGGTGACACGGACGCGGCATCCGGGCTTGGCTAAGAAACTGCTATATTTGAGGAAATGAATCAGCTTATGGTCGGCACTGGCCACCCTGATGAAATTCTCCATCTGGCAGTCGGGCACACGCATGATTTCCTTTCCTTGCCCGTCGCTGGCGGTTTTCATGATGTAGCGCATTGGTTCCAGACTGCGGCGAGTCATCTTCAGCATCGTGATTGTCTCCTGTGTGGAGTGAACGAATATCAGGTTGTGAATGGCTGGCACCAGTTCGTATTTGCGATGGTCGCCTGTGCCCGTCACCTCATACTGCATCGGTAAGAAGTTTTCAATGCCCAGTTCGTCAAGCTGGTCCTTGATCTTCAATTCCCGTTTGTAGGTTACCCTCATAGGGAACCATTCTCTCGGTCCGTTAGCTAAGTTGTTTAGTTTCAATTGGTCAGTGTTTTCGAGTAAAGAAGAGGGTCGCTACAATTTAGTCAATTTGTAGCGGCGGCGTAGTAATATACGTTTCCTTTTCACTTCTTCTGCACTGATTCCCAGTAGCATTGCAATGAATAATTGTTACGCGAACTTATGGTTAGGTTGCGTTATTCAGTTGCAAAGATAATTAAAAAAAGCGGAACTGGCAAATTTTTTGTCCTAAAAATCTTCGTAAGCGGCATTTTTTTTCGTAACTTTGCAGCCCCAAAACAATAGAAGTATGCCTGACAACAGTAATAACAGCAACAGACGACCACCGCGGCACACACCGCAACCAGTAGACAATACCTATGGGCACCTGCAACCGCAGGCCCTCGAGGTAGAGAAGACCGTGCTCGGCGCACTGATGATCGACAAGGACGCCTATTCGGTGGTGTGCGAAATCCTTCATCCCGAGAGTTTCTATGAACCCCGCAACCAGAAGGTGTATGCCGCCATTCGCGACCTGGCAATGGCCGAGAAGCCTGTAGACATCGTCACCGTGACCGACCAACTGGCGAAGTCGGGCACGCTCGAGGACGTGGGCGGACCGGTGTATATTGCCGAACTGTCGGGGCGTGTGGCGTCGTCGGCCAATATCGAGTATCATGCCAATATCATTGCCCAGAAGTATCTTGCACGCCAGCTGATACAGTTTGCCAGCGATGTTGAGACGAAAGCCTTCGACGAGACGATTGACGTGGACGAACTGATGCAGCACGCCGAGGGAGCGCTGTTCGAACTGTCGCAGAAGAACATGAAGAAGGACTACACCCAGATAGACCCCGTAATCAAGAATGCGATGGACGTTATCAATAAGGCGGCGCAGAACAAGGACGGACTGACGGGTGTGCCCACGGGCTACCACGCACTCGACGACAAGACCAGCGGCTGGCAGGCCAGCGACCTGGTGATTATAGCCGGGCGCCCGGCCATGGGTAAGACGTCGTTCGCGCTGTCGATGGCCAAGAATATTGCTGCCGACTACAAGGTGCCGCTGGCTTTCTTCTCGCTCGAAATGTCGAATGTCCAGCTGGTGAACCGTCTCATCTCGAATGCCTGTGAGATTGAAGGTAAGAAGATTCTGAACGGCCAGTTGCGCCCCGACGAGTGGGAACGCTTAGACAAGCGCGTGAACACACTGCTCGGTGCACCGCTTTATGTGGACGATACGCCCGGACTGTCGGTATTCGAGCTGCGAACGAAGGCGCGCCGCCTGGTTCGTGAGCACGGCGTGAAGATTATCATGATTGACTACCTTCAGCTGATGAATGCCAACGGCATGAGGTTCTCAAGCCGCCAGGAGGAGGTGTCGACCATTTCGCGCTCGCTGAAAGGTCTGGCCAAGGAACTGGACATTCCGATTCTGGCCCTGTCGCAGCTGAACCGTGGCGTTGAGAGCCGCGAGGGTGCAGAGGGTAAGCGTCCGCAACTGAGCGACCTGCGCGAGTCGGGTGCTATTGAGCAGGATGCCGACATGGTGGTGTTTGTTCACCGTCCGGAGTACTACCATATTTATCAGGACGAAAACGGACAGGACTTGCACGGTAAGGCTCAGATTATCATAGCCAAGCACCGTAAGGGTGCTACCGGCGACGTGACGCTGACGTTCCGCGGTGAATTTACGCGCTTTGAGAATCCAGAGGATTCGCGTATCGGTTCGCGGAAATCATCGGGCGGCGAGGGCGAGATCAGAGGCTCCATCATGAATGGTGACGACGTGGGCGGACCGTTCATACCCGGCCAGACCGACCCCTTTGCAGGCGGACCGATACCATCGCCGGAGAATGGCGAAGTGCCATTCTGACCGACCGTGTCATTCAGAGTATTTAGCTATCAGCCCGTCGGCTTGGGTATCGCCCAGCTCACGGGCTTTTTGCAGGTTCTTGATGCCTTCAGCCTTCAGGCCTTTCACGCACTGGGCCACGCCAAGGAACAGGTAGCCGTCGCTGTAGTCGGGGGCTATCTTGATGCACTCCTGGGCCGTGGCAATCGCTTCGTCGGTCATGCCTACACGTACCTGTAGCGAGGCCTTCTCGGCGTAGTAGAGCTCGTTCTTGGGTGCCATCTGTATAGCGCGGTCAATGTCGTTGAGGGCTTGCTGGAAGAGTCGCCCGCCGACCTCGGCCTGGAAGCGCAGGTAGTAGAACCGGTCGTTGACTGAGGTAGCCATCAGCTTCTCATACTCGTTCAGGTCGCTCACAGCCTTGCGATTCTGTTTGGCGTCCATCAGCACCTGTGCACGGGCCAGCAGATAGGGTGCCGCCTCTTTGAGGTAAGGCTGGCTGAACATGGCTACACAGCTGTCCAGAAGTGCTATCTGGCTGGTGGTGTCGTTGAGCGCAGCCTTGCAGCGCGAAGCCTCGTAGAAGACGTCGGGCGAGCGTAGGTCGCTGTTGAAGAGCGTGGCGTAGACGTCGGAAGCCTCGGCGTACTTCTTCTGGGCGTAGAGGATGGTGGCCACCTGGTGGCGGTAGATGGCTTGTGGATTGATTTTGTCGGCCTCGCGGGCCTCGTTCAGAGCCATGTCGAGCGACCAAGGCTCGTAAGGCATCTGGCTCATGTAGATTTCCTTCTGGTAGATGAGCTTCGAGTAGTTAAAGTGAGCCTCGTCCTTCTTCTCGGCTACCCGGATGGCCTGCTCCATGTCGCGGGCGGCATCGTCGAAGTCCTTGTCGATGAGTTTCGTTTGGGCGCGGTAGGTGTAGCCGTCGGGGGCACTGGGGAATCGCGTGATGAAATCGTCGATGAGTTGAACGTATTCGGCCGAGTCTAACGAGGCCTGGCCGATGTAGAGCGCAAGCACGGCCTGGTTGAAATCAGTGGGCAGGTCTTTCTTGATCTTGGTGCTGCGCAGGGTGGCGTCGTTGATACTCAGTCCGCTGATGGTGAGCGAGTCGGCAAAGCGTGCGCTGACGGCGTAGCTCAGCGTGTCGGCCGTATTCTGCCTGTAGGGCTGCTGCATGAGTCCTACGACTTCGCCAGCCTCGTTGATCAGCGGGCAGTTGGCCGTGCCTTCGGGCATGGTCAGGGCCACGGTATAGTAGGCATGGCCGGTGGCAGTGGTCTCGGTCTTGCGGATGGTGCCGGCGACGGGCTGTCGCGTCTCGTGGTAGGGCAGCAGCCACACGGACGCCCCCTCGGCAGCCGAGGTATTGGCTACGGTGAGTGGCACAGTCTTCTTGGCCGACACGCGGAACTTGGCGATATCGTAGGTGTCGTTGGCTCCGAGCATGCACTCGACGGGCAACTCCTTGCCCTGAGCATCGATGACGACAGCCGACGAGGCGCCCTTGAAGGGGGCGAAACTGCTGACGGCCTCACCCTGTTCGCCTGTAAAGAAGCCGTTCGAGCTGCCTATGAGTGTGCCGTCGGCATCGAATGTCTTCAGCGTGAATACCGACTTGGCTGCCTTCTTCGTCCAGCCAGGCTGGGCGGTGGCAATTGAAAGTGGCAGTAAAAGTGAGAAGGCTAAAACCAGTATTTTCTTCATTTTTTCAGTGCTTTAATAGTTCTTTTGCGTGCGCAATGGCGGCGGCGGTAACGTCGGAGCCGCTGAGCATCTGGGCAATTTCGTTGATGCGCTCGTCGGCGCCGAGCTCCTTCATGGTGCTCGTCGTGCCGTCGGGGGTGTCGGTCTTCGTCACCTTGTAGTGACTGGTGCCGAGGGCGGCAATCTGAGGCAGGTGGGTGATGCTGATGACCTGACGGTCAGCCAGTCCCATCTCCTGCATCATTCTGGCCATCTGCTCGGCTACGCGGCCGCTGACGCCGGTGTCAATCTCGTCGAAGATGATGGTGGGCAGTTTCACGGCACCGCTGATCATGGCTTTCAGGGCGAGCATGACGCGTGCCACTTCACCGCCGGAAGCCACCTGCGAGACGGGCTGGAGTGGGGTGGAGGTGTTGGCCGAGAAGAGGAACTGCACCTTGTCCTGGCCGTGAATGCTCAGCTCAGTCGGCTCCACGGCGATGGCAAAGCGGACGTTAGGCATGCCTAAGGGAATCAGCCGCTCCTGCAGTTCGCGCTCTACCTGGCGGGCTGCCTTTGTGCGCAGCTTGGTGAGCTGGTCGGCCTGCTTCTGGCAGTGTGCCTTCAGCTGCGTACACCGAGCTTTCAGTTCGTCTAAGGCATCGTCGCTATTCTCGATGGCCGACAGCTTCTTCTGTAGTTCTGTCTGCAGGGCTATCAGTCCGGCTACGCTGTCAGTGTGGTATTTCTTCTGCAGGTCGTAGATACGGTCGAGCCGGGCATTGACGGCATCCAGTTCCGAGGGGTCGAAGTCGATGTTGTCGAGATTGGCATTAACCTCTTGTGCAATGTCCTTCATCTCGATGTAAACGGAGTCCATCCTTGTGGCCAGCTCGGCGGCGGCAGGAAACACGTGGCCAATACCTTTCAGGGCGTTCATGGCGTTTCGAAGCTGCCCGACAGTTCCCGTCTCGTCGCCCGACAGGGCGTTGTCGGCCTCGTAGAGGGCGCTCTTGATGTCCTCGGCGTGAGTCATGGTCTCGCTCTTCTGCTCAAGTTCCTCTTGTTCGCCTTCGGTGAGCCTGGCATCGGCGAGTTCGTCGTGCTGGAACTTCAGGAAATCAGCGTTTTGGCGGTTCTGCTCAATCTCTGACTCCAGTACCTCCAATTGGCGGCAGGCCTCGTGATAGTCAGCGAAAGCCTGCTTGTAGACCTTCTTCTGGGCTTCGTCGGAGGCAATGATGTCGAGGACCGAGAGCTGGAAGTCCTGCTGGCGGAGCAGCAGGTTCTTGTGTTGTGAATGGATATCGACCAGCTGCTCGCCCAGTTCCTTGAGTGTCTGTAGCTGTACGGGGGTGTCGTTGATGAAGGCGCGGCTCTTGCCGGCGGCAGTCAGTTCGCGGCGAATGATGGTGTCGTCAGGGTCGTACTCAATGTCGTTGTCGGTGAAGAATGGCTCCATGTCGTAGCGCGACAGGTCGAAGCGGGCTTCGATGACGCACTTGTCGGTGCCGTGTTTCAGAGCCTTTGAGTCGGCCCTCTGTCCTAAGAGAATTCCGATGGCTCCGAGGATGATGCTCTTGCCCGCCCCGGTCTCGCCAGTGATGACTGAGAATCCCGGGTGCAGTTGTATGTCGAGCGTATCAATGAGTGTGAAGTTCCTGATATGTAGCTGTCTGAGCATAATACTATTGCTTGATTTTCTCCCACGAGTTGTTCTGTGAGGCGTTGATGGAGAAGAGGATGTCGTAGACCGACTCCTTCTCCTTCTGTGTACCCTTACCTTTATATATATTGGCCAACTCGTCCTTCTTGTAGTCAGTCCATATCTGCGGCAGCAGACTTAGGGGCTTGTCTTCGTGGGCTTTCTTAAGACCGGTCTCCAGGGCGGTGGTCACCTCGGTACGGCCGCGCTCCACGTTGTTGGCCATCTCGTCGAGTCCTTTGCGGTAGTAGTCGTACTGCAACTGGCGGAAGGGGCGCATGGCTTCGTCAAGATAGTCGTTGATGATGGCAAAGCGGTTGCGCGAGTCTTCGAACGACTTCCATCCGGGGAAACCCAGGTCCTGGGCATTGTTCACCAGATACATGCAGCGTTGCAGCACGTCAGTGCCCCCCATAGGCGAGAAGGTGTCGAGGTCGAGGCCTATGATGAGGTAGGCATAATAGGCGAAGAGTGCCGTCAGCTGATTGTCTACCGACTCGTCGTTGAAGTTCAGCTGGTCGAACTGTGCGAACGTGAACTGGAAACTCTTGTCGGTGTTATTGTAGATCGTGGTGGCGTAGGCAGAGTTGAAGACGGGGCGGTTAGCCTGGATGGTGGCTGTACACTCGAAACGGTTCTCGGCCTGCACATACTTGTCGACAGTGATGTTGAAGTTGCACGTTATGCGCTCGTTCTTTTGGAATTGCAGGGCCGTCCACTGCCGCTCGTTGACAAACTGCTCGAGCGTCTGTTTCAGGTTCTCGAATATCGAGGCGTCGGTGCCTTGAACCTTTGAGTGGTTGATGTTAATCTTAGCCTCCAACTCCTGACTGCAAAGGTCAAGGGCTGGCAACAGCAGTGACGCTATGGCTATGAGCACTCTTTTCATCTGTTGGAAGTCGCTTCGCGCAGTCTGATGCGAGTAAGCACCTGCTTGGTGTTGTAGGTGAAGTCGCCGCCGAGAATCCAACTGTAATAGCCGGGGTCGAAGCGCAGGACGTCGGAAACGGGCTTGCCCTTGTGCTTACCGAAGTTGAAGACCTCGGTGCGCTGGCCGTTGACCTCCTGCCAGACGATGCGCCCGGCGAAGTCGACGTTGTCGTTCATCTTGGAGAACTCTGCCAGACTGTCCATGTTGTTCTCGAGTACCTTTTCGGGGTCCTCGTTGGCGCCGGGGGCATATTTGTCGAGCTCGCCCATCAGTACGCGGTAGGTGGCCTCTGTGTCCTGGTCAGCGCGGTGAGCCTCGAAGTCGTCCTCCATGTTGCGCCCACAATAGAACTTGTAGGCGGCAGCCAGATTGCGGCGCTCCATCTTGTGGAAGATGGTCTGCGCGTCAATCAGACGGCATTTGGAGAAGTCGAAGTCAATGCCTGCCCGCAGGAACTCCTCGGCCAGCAGTGGCACGTCGAAGTGGTTGGAGTTAAAGCCGGCAATATCGCTGCCCGTAAACACGTTGCATAGCTTGGCGCTAAGTTGCTTGAAAGTGGGCTTGTCTTTGACATCCTCGTCCGAGATGCCCGTCAACTGTGTGATGGCGGGGTCGATGGGACGCTCAGGGTTGATAATCTCGTTACCTCGCTCCTCGCGGCCGTCGGGGTACACCTTAATATATGATAGCTGAATGACCCGATCCTTCACCAGGTCAAGTCCTGTGGTCTCTAAGTCGAAGACGACCAGGGGTTTTGTAAGATTCAGTTTCATTTCCTTAGGCTTAATCGTTGATCAGCATGGGCATCATCAGCATCAGCACGTCCTGATTCTCAGGCTGCTCAGAAGGCAGGACCAGACCGGCTCGGCTGGGGTCGGCCAGGCGGATGATGACCTCGGGGCAGTCGAAGTTACTGAGCACCTCGATGAACGAAGAGCCCTTGAAGCCGATGCTGATAGTCTGACCGTTGTAGTCGCAGGTCATTCGCTCGGTAGCCGTCTTCGAGAAGTCGTAGTCCTCGGCGTCGAGCTGCAGGGTGCTGCCTTCGACGTGGAAGCGGATGAGATTGCTTGAGTCGTTGGCAAACGGCTGAACGCGGCGCAGTGCTGCCAGCAGTCCGTTACGGTCGACGCGCAGCTCGTTGGGGTTGTTCTGGGGAATGACAGAGTTGTAGTTGGGATAGCGGCCTTCGATGAGGCGGCACAGGATCGTACCGTCGCCATAGTTGATTTCGGCGTTACGCTCGTCATATCTGATGGTAACGTCGCTGCCGTCCTTGCCGAGTAGGTTCTTCAGCAGCGAGGCGGGCTTCTTCGGCAGGATGAACGAGGCGGGCTGGTCGCTCTTAATGGTAAAGATCTTGTTGCGCACAAGCTTGTGGCCGTCGGAGGCTACTACAGCCAGGCAGTCGGGAGTCAGGTCAAAGTAAATGCCGTTCATCACGGGGCGCAGCTCGTCCTGAGCTGTCGCAAAGATGCAGCGGTTGATGTTCTCGCCGAGCAGCTGGTTGCTGATGACGATGGTAGTGGCGTTGTCGCCAACCGTTTGGGTCGTCGGGTATTCGTCGGCATTCTCAATAGGAAGCGAGAAGAGTCCGTTTTGATAGCTAATCTTGACGATGTTCGTCTGCTGGTTCACGTCGAAGGTGATGGGCTGCTCGGAGATGCCCTTCACGGCCTCTAACAGGTCGTGGTTGCCAATGGCGAAACGGCATTCTCCCTCACATTCAGCCAGCTCGACGCTGGTCTGCATCGTGTTCTCGCTGTCCGATGCCGTCAGGTTGAGGGTCAGCCCACTAATGTCAAAAACGAAGTCGCCGAGAATAGGCAGGGCGTTTTTACTGTTAATCACTCTTGAGAGTGCGATGAGCTTGGTGCTCAGTGCTGTGCTTGAAAGTGTAAACCTCATAATGTATATTTGTTTTTGATTTTCCTTCAAAATGGAGTACAAAGATACGAATTTTTGTCATATTAGAAAAATTTATGCTTAAAAATTATGGCTTTCAAACAATTTTTTGTACTTTCGCAGGCGCAAATCGCAAAAAACAACAATTTTAATACATTATATTTATGGATTTAACAGGTAGAATCATTGCTGTATTGCCAGCACAAAGTGGCGTCTCGGCGCGCACAGGTAACTCATGGATGTCGCAGGACTATGTCATTGAAGTCCCGGGGCAGTATCCCAAGCGCTGCGTTTTCCGTATCTTCGGCGAAGACCGTATCAAGCAGCACAATGTCCAGCTGAATGAGGATGTCACCGTTCAGTTCGATATTGATGCCCATGAGTATCAGGGCCGTTGGTTTAACGATATACGTGCATTTAATATCATTCGCGGACAGGCTGCCCCTGCTGCTGCCGACCCCTCGGCCGCTGCTCCGTTCCCGCCGGCTCAGCCCGCCGCTGCGGCCCCGACGGCTGCTCCGTTCCCTCCTGCTCAGGAGTCATCAGCCGACGGTTCTACCGACGACCTGCCCTTCTAAAACTGTCTCGTAAAGCCTGTCCTCAGCCAGGGCAGGCTTTATGAATTACAGTAATCCGAAATCGGTTACGGAAGATTTTTCCATTCTTTATTTGGTGGTATAAAAAAAACATTGTATCTTTGTGCCACAAATCGAAAACTAATTCAAAAAACAAGTATTGAAAAATGGCAAAGATTGTAACATTGGGCGAGATTATGCTCCGCCTTTCCCCGCAGGGAAACGACCGTTTCATCCAGAGTGAATCATTCCGCATCATCCCCGGTGGTGGTGAGGCTAACGTCGCTATTTCGGTGGCCAATTATGGTCACGAGGCTTACTTCGTCTCTAAGTTGCCGAAGCACGAGATAGGACAGATTGCCGTCAACGCCCTGCGCCGTTACGGCGTGAACACCGAGTTCGTGGCTCGTGGCGGCGATCGTGTGGGTCTGTACTATGCTGAGACTGGTGCCTCGATGCGCCCCTCGAAGGTTATCTACGACCGTGCTCACTCTTCAATTGCCGAGGCCAGTCCCGAGGACTTCGACTTTGACAAGATCATGGAGGGAGCCGCATGGTTCCATTGGAGTGGCATTACGCCGGCTATCAGCGACAAGGCTGCCGAGCTGACGCGGTTGGCCTGCGAGGCTGCCAAGCGCCACGGCGTGACGGTGTCGGTAGACCTGAACTTCCGCAAGAAGTTGTGGACCAGCGAGAAGGCTATCAGCATCATGCGCCCGTTGATGAAATATGTCGATGTCTGCATCGGCAATGAGGAGGACGCAGAACTCTGTCTCGGCTTCAAGCCCGACGCTGACGTCGAGGGCGGCCAGACCGACGCCGCTGGCTACGAAGGCATCTTCAAGCAGATGATGAAGGAGTTCGGCTTCAAGTATGTCGTCTCTACGCTTCGCGAGAGTTACAGTGCAACGTTCAACGGCTGGAAGGCACTCATCTACGATGGAAAGGAGTTCTACCAGTCGAAGCGTTACGAGATTAACCCGATTATCGACCGTGTCGGCGGTGGCGACTCGTTCTCTGGCGGTCTGATTCATGGCCTGCTGACCAAGGAGACACAGGGCGAGGCTCTTGAGTTTGCCGTGGCTGCTTCAGCCCTGAAGCATACCATCAACGGTGACTTTAACCTGGTGAGTGTTGACGAAGTGGAGTCTTTGGCCGGTGGCAATGCCAACGGACGTGTGCAGCGCTAATTAGGACAGCCTTATATCGCAATATTGTAATAAAGGAAAGAGAAAATGGCTAAATTCGATAAGATTGCCGTACTGAAGAAAATCGGCGACACGGGCATGGTTCCCGTTTTCTACAACAAAGACCTTGAGACCTGCAAGAATGTGGTTAAGGCCTGTTATGAGGGCGGTGTTCGCGCCTTCGAGTTTACTAATCGCGGCGACTTTGCGCAGGAGGTTTTCGGCGAGCTGGTGAAGTGGGCCGACAAGGAGTGCCCCGAGCTGGCTCTGGGAATTGGCTCTGTGGTCGATGCCCCAACGGCTGCAATGTATCTGCAACTGGGTGCCTGCTTCGTGGTAGGACCGCTGTTCAACCCCGATATTGCTCCCGTCTGCAACCGCCGACTGGTGCCTTACTGCCCGGGTTGCATGACCGTTTCGGAGATTGGCAAGGCTCAGGAATTGGGCTGCGACCTGACGAAAGTGTTCCCTGGCGATGTCGTCGGACCTAATATGGTGAAGGGCCTGAAGGCACCTATGCCTTGGTCGAAGATCATGGTTACCGGTGGCGTGTCGCCCGACGAGGAGAATCTGACGAAGTGGTTCAAGGCCGGCGTGTTCTGCGTGGGCATGGGCTCTAAGTTGTTCCCCTCTGACAAGGTGAAGGCCGGTGACTGGCAGTATGTGACCGACAAGTGCAAGGAGGCACTTGGGTATGTGGCTAAGGCGCGCGCTTAAGCTGCTCCTTGTCACGAGTATAATAACAGCTTGTTCACCCTCTGATAGGCAGATGGTGGACAAGCTGAATTCTCTTTCGTATGCCTATCATTATCGCTCAATCGACTCTACCGCTCACTACGCGGCTCTGGCTGAGCAGGCTGCCGACGACTGCGGTTATCATGACGGGCTGGCTGAAGCCCTGAATAACAAGGCCTTCGTCAGTATAGTACACATGGACTATGACGGGGCGGAACAGACGCTGGACGCCATCCCCGGAATCACCGACAATCAGCTGGAACTGCTCGTCAGCTATGTTCAGCAGATGAGGCTCTGCCAGCGTCAGTCGCGCAACAGGGATTTCTATGACTACCGTGAGCGGGCTCACAACAGCATGCTCCGCATTGAAGAGGAGCGCGATATGCTGACCGATCGCCAGTGGCGGCGACTGATCTACGCCGAGACGGAGTTTGCCATTGTCAATTCCACCTATTATTATTATATGGGCCTCGAGCAACAGTCAATCGACGCTCTGTCCGATGTGGATGTTGACGAGGTGAAGCAGGATACGACCCAGTTTCTGAACTATCTGTATAACATCGGCGCTGGCGGCATCTTGACAGAGGGGTCTGATACTGACATCTACCAGCAGGAGGTCGATTACCTGCTACGCTGTTTCCAGATAGCCAGTCGTGATGGCTATCCCTATTTTACCGCCAACTCACTGGAGGCTATTGCCGAGCACCTGATTGCGACGCCTGCCGATATGCCTCAGGAACAGAGCCTTACACTCGTCAATCCTGATAATTTGCCCGCCGAACAGTTGGCGGTGGCGCTGGCTGAACAGTCTTTGCTGATTTTCCAGGATTATGGCGATATCTACCAGATAGCTGGGGCATACCGCACACTGGCTTCCTGCCACCGCGCTTTCGGTAATAATGAGAAAGCTCTCGAGAACCTGGAACAGGCCTTGGCTGACTCTACTATTCTGCAGGCTCCCGACCTTGTAGCCAGTATTCGCGAACAGCTCAGCGTAGCTTACGCCGCCATCGACGATAAGGCTGCCAGTGACTATAATCGTAACCGATATCTCGACCTGCAGGAGCAGACCAGGCAAGACCGTCAGCTCGAAGCACGCGCCGGACAGCTCGACCGTGTAGTCAGCCAGCTCAACATGATTCTCGTCGCCGTCGTGGCTGCCATCGTGTTGCTGGTCTTTCTCCTCTGGCTTTTCCGCTATCTGAACAGAAGGCAGAAAACCGACAGCCCCCTTGACGAATTGATAGAAGAGCGCAACGAGCAACTGGCTGTCAGCCGTCTGCACTTGGAAGAGGGGAAACGACGACATCTCCAGCAGAGAGCCAAGATGTCTTTGGTGAACAGCCTGCTGCCGCTCATCGACCGTATGGTCTATACCGTCAATCGTCAGGGCGACAAGGAATATGTCTGCGAATTGATTGACAAAATCAACGCCGACAACGAGGTGCTCACACACTGGATCCAGCTGCATCAGGGGCAACTCGACCTGCATATTGAGAGCTTCCAGCTCCAGCCATTGTTTGATATCATAGCCCGCAGCCGGAAGAGCTTCCAGATGAAGGGCCTGGCTCTCGACGTGAAGCCTACCGAGGCAATAGTAAAGGCCGACCGTATACTGACCCTTTTCATGCTTAACACATTGGCCGACAATGCCCGCAAGTTTACGAACGAGGGTGGGGTCACCATCAGTGCCGAGGAGATGCCTGCCTACGTCGAGGTCTCGGTAGCTGACACGGGTATCGGCATGGATGCTGAGCAGTTGGCACACGTGTTCGACCACAAGCTGACGACTCATGGCTTCGGTCTGCTGAACTGTAAGGGCATTATTGAAAAGTATCGTAAGTTGAGTCAGCTCTTCAGCGTCTGTACGCTGCAGGCTGAGAGCAAGCCGGGACAGGGAAGCCGCTTCTTCTTCCGCCTGCCAAAGGGTAGGGTTGTGGGCATCGTGGCGGCATTAGTAAGTCTGATGAGCAGTGCCGCGATGGCGCAACAGAGCCCTACGCCCTTGGCTCGCGCTGCCGTGTTTGCCGATTCGGCCTATTTCTCGAATATCAATGCGACATACGAGCGTACACTCGTCTTTGCCGACTCGTGCATAGCCTGTTTGAACCGCCACTACCGCAGCCAGCTGCCTCATGGGGAAGTATTCATGCTCATAGAGGGTGACATGTCAGTCGTGCCCCCCGAGATTCAGTGGCTACACGACTCGCTGCAGACGAACTATAACCTGATTCTCGATATTCGCAACGAGAGCGCCGTGGCTGCACTGGCGCTTCACCAGTGGCAGCGTTATGCCTATAATAACCGCATCTACACCCTGCTGTTTAAGGAATTGTCGGCCGATAACACACTGGCAGACTACTGCCGGGCCATGCAACAGACCAAGACCAACCGAACGATTGCCGTCGTGCTGCTCTCACTCGTCTTGCTGGCTATTCTGCCTACCTACTATTTCTATTACCTGCGTCCCCGCCTTAATGCCCGGTTCAAGGCCGAGCGCATGCGACGTGACGACCTGGAACTCCTGGAAGGTGAACAGCGTCGGGTGGAAATGGAACTGGCAAACTATCATGTGTCGAACTCCGTGCTCGACAATTGCCTGTCAGCCCTGAAGCACGAGACGATGTACTATCCTTCGCGCATTCGCCAGTTGATTGACCAAAATGACATGGAGTCGGTGGGCGATGTCGTCGGCTATTACCGTGAACTCTATAACCTGCTTAGCCAGCAGGCGATGTCGCAGGTTGAGCGTGTCAAGCTCAGTCTCAGTCAGCTTGACTATGGCATCCTTGGCGACCAGGTTCTCATTGATTATCTCTTTAATATTCTGAAGAAGGAATTCAGTCCGGCAAAGCTGGATATAGAAAGCCGGCACCTCAACGAAAAGTATGTCGAAATAGATGTTCATACTCACAGACAGCCGTCGGGAGTCGACTTCTTTAATCCTTCGATTGAGAACATCCCTTATTTGCTCTGTCGCCAGATTGTACGTGACCATGGAGAGGCAACAAACCGTAGGGCGTGCAGTATCAGGACAGAAACACGCGATAACGAAACCATTATCATTATAATTCTTCCTGCTTATGGAAAAGTTCAAAGTAATCATAGTTGAAGACGTACCTTTGGAGCTGAAGGGTACGCTGGGTATTATACGCAACGATATACCCGAAGCTGAGGTGATCGGTACGGCCACTAACGAGGCTGAGTATTGGAAGGTCCTGAAACAAGGACTGCCAGACTTGTTGCTGCTTGACCTGGGGTTAGGTGGTTCGACCACGATCGGTGTCGAGATTTGCCGTTCGACTAAGGAAATGCACCCAGACGTGAAGATTCTTATCTTTACGGGCGAGATCCTGAACGAAAAGCTTTGGGTTGACGTGCTCGATGCCGGCGCTGACGGTATCATCCTGAAAACGGGTGAACTCTTGACGCGTCACGACGTGCAGAGCGTCATGGATGGCAAGCAGTTGGTTTTCAACGAACCGATTCTGCGCAAGATTGTCGAGCGGTTCAAGCGTGCCGTAGGGGCACAGCTGGCCAAGCAGGAGGCACTCATTAACTATGAGGTCGACGAATACGACGAGCGTTTCCTGCGTCATCTTGCCCTTGGCTATACGAAGGAACAGATTACCGGCCTGCGAGGCATGCCTTTCGGCGTGAAAAGTTTGGAGAAGCGACAGGCCGAACTCATGAAGAAACTCTTTCCCGACGGCAATGGCGGCATGGGCATAAATGCTACGCGTCTTGTGGTCAGGGCCTTGGAGCTGCAGATTCTTGACATCGACAATCTTGAGCCAGACGAGTGCTGAGTGTTCTTTAATGGATAGTCACAATTGAAGAAGTTCCTGTCATACCTCGTTTTCGTGCTGGCGCTGTCTGAGGTGGTGTTGGTGCTGGCGTCGTGGCTGCTGTCGGCCACGATGGCAGGCAATGTGCGGTCGTTACTGTCGTCTGAGGGAGTAAGATGGTTCTTCGGCAGCTTCTCGTCCATGTTGGCTTCGCCGTGGCTGGTCTGGCTGATCCTCTTGGCAATGGCCTACGGTTGTCTCAGACAGAGTGGCATGCTTCAGATAGGCCTGCCGTTGTCGTCGCTCCATTACCGTCAGCGGGTGGCTTTGCGCACGGCTATTGCGCTGATGGTTCTCTACGTGGCTGCTGTCATGGCGCTGACGCTCGTACCCCACGCCGTCCTGTTGTCTGCCACGGGACGGCTGTTCCCTTCGCCCTTTAGCCGGGCCATAGTGCCTATAGTGTCGTTCGGATGCCTGTTAATGTCGGTTGCCTACGGATGGGCATCAGGCCGATTCCGTTCACTCACAGGGGTCATTTCGTCAATGTCGGCTGGCGTCGCTTCTGCAGCGCCGCTCTTCATCCTCTACATTGTCTTCGTACAATTATACAAGTCGTTACGCTTCGTTTTCTTCTGAGGGGGGTCAGACGAGCTCCACTTTGCTGATGTCCTGCTCCTTCTCGCAGTAGTGGCAGGTGAGCGTGCTGCCTTCTACGTGGAAGTGGGTCTTCATCGGCTCGTTGTTTGTGATGCACTTGGGGTTGTTACACTTCACGATTCCCCTTATCTCGTCGGGCGTCTCAACCGTCTTCTTCTCCACGACTTCGTAGTCGCGGATGATGTTCAGTATAACCTTGGGGGCTACGACTGAGAGACGCGAAATCTCGTCGTCGGTGAAGAACTTGTTGCTGACCTTGATAATACCTTTATTCCCTACTTTTTGCGACGGGTAGTTGAAACCTATGGTGACGGGAGTGGTCAGGTCGAATAGTCCCAACAGACTGGCTACCTGATAGGTCTTGCTGGCTGGTATATGGTCAATCACAGTGCCATGCTCTATGGCCGCTACTAAGCGCTCTTTCTTGTTCATAATCTGTCCAATCGTAAATGGTGAATCCGTGAAATCGTAAATCAAATGATGGTCTTGTCGTTCTTGACGTCGTCAAGGCTGATGCCTAACACGTCGCAGAAGATGGCTTCACGGGCGAATAGTCCGTTGCCGGCCTGTTGGATATAGTAGGCGTGGGGGTTGTCGTCTACTTCGTATGCTATCTCGTTGACGCGGGGTAGGGGGTGCAGAATCTTCATGTTTGGCTTCGCCAGACGCAGCAGGTCGTTGTTTAGGATATAGACGTTTTTCACCCTTTCGTACTCCATCAGGTCCGAGAAGCGCTCCTTTTGGACACGTGTCATATATAAAATATCTGCATCCTGGATGATCTTCTCGTTGAAGGCGGTGTGCTCTTGGTACTTTATGCCGTGCTGATCGCAGTATATCTTATACTCTTTGGGCATGGCCAGCTCCTTGGGCGCAACGAAGTGGAACGTCGGGTTGAAGTGGCGCATGGCCATCAGCAACGAGTGGACTGTCCGCCCATATTTCAAATCGCCTACCATGTAGATGTTAAGGTTGTCGAGCGTTCCCTGGGTCTTGTAGATGCTGAAGAGGTCGAGCATACACTGGGAAGGGTGCTGATGGGCACCATCGCCGGCGTTGACGATGGGCACGGGCGATACCTCGGAGGCATATTGTGCAGCTCCCTCTATGAAGTGGCGCATGACGATGACGTCGGCATAGTTGGCTACCATGAGGATGGTGTCTTTCAGTGTCTCGCCTTTTGTCCCACTGGTAATCTTGGGGTCGGCAAATCCGATGACTCGTGCACCGAGGCGGTTGGCGGCCGTTTCAAACGAAAGTCGGGTTCGGGTAGAGGGCTCAAAGAAAAGTGTGGCGACGACTTTACCTTTCAGCAACTCCCGGTTAGGGTGCTTCTCAAACTCTTCTGCCATCTTAATCATGTAAAGGATTTTATCCCTTGTAAGGTCGGCAATAGTGACAAAATTATGCTTTTCCATCATTGATTTTGGTAATTGATGGGGCAAAATTACATATTATTTCTCTATTTCGTGTGATTATTTCAGATATTTTTGTATTTTTGCAGGCAAAAACAGGAATATGAGAAAAATTTTCGTCCGTTTCTTGTGGATATTACTCGCTACTGGAGTGGTTATGACTACACTCGCATTCTTTGCTATCAGCGAAGGGTGGCTGGGGTATATGCCACCTGTCGAAGACTTGCAGAACCCGATTAGCAGGTACGCCACACAGGTCTACTCTTCCGACGGGAAGATCATGGGTACATGGAACTATAACAAGGAGAATCGGGTCATGGTCGACTATAACAAGCTCTCGCCTTCATTGGTACAAGCGTTGGTAGCCACCGAGGATATTCGTTTCTACGAGCATTCAGGAATCGACTTCTATGCCTTGGGGCGCGCAATCGTGAAGCGTGGTATTATGGGGCAGAAGTCGGCCGGCGGCGGCTCAACCATTACCCAGCAGCTGGCTAAGTTGCTCTTCACGGAGAAGCCTGCGCACACTACTCTCGAGCGTGTCCTGCAGAAGCCCATTGAGTGGGTCATTGCTGTGAAGCTGGAACGAAACTATACGAAAGATGAAATCCTGACCTTGTATCTTAATAAGTTCGACTTCCTGCATAATGCCGTCGGCATCAAGGTGGCCTCTAATACCTATTTTAATAAAGAGCCTCTTGACCTGACGACTGTTGAGGCTGCCACGCTCGTGGGCCTCTGTAAGAATCCTTCGTATTTCAACCCCGTCAGGTTTCCCGAGCGGAGTCGTGACCGCCGTAATGTCGTGCTGGAGCAAATGAGGAAGGCTGGCTTCATTACTCAGGAGCAGATGACTAAGTTCCAGGCCGAGCCGCTGAAGCTGAATTTCCATGTAGCTGACCATAAGGATGGCGTCGCCGTTTATTTCCGCGATTTCCTTCGTCGCTATATGATGGCTAAGAAGCCCGTGCGTTCTGATTATCCATCATGGTCGGGGGTGAAGTTCCATATTGACAGTATTAACTGGCAGAACGACCCCTTGTTTGGCTGGTGCCATAAGAATAAGAAGAAAGACGGTAGTTACTATAATGTCTATACGGATGGTCTGAAGGTATATACCACCATCGACTCCCGTATGCAGGCTTATGCAGAGGCGGCCTGTTACGAACATGTGGTGAAGTTCCTGCAGCCTGCCTTCAACAGCGAGAACCGTCGGAAACCTTCTGCTCCGTTCTCCAACAAGCTGTCATCGGCTGAGGTCAATAAGATCTTAATGCGCTCCGTCAGACAGAGCGAGCGCTATCGGGCATTAAAGGCTGGAGGCGCTTCGGAGTCAGAGATCAACAAGTCGTTCAGGACCAAGACTCCGATGTCGGTGTTCACTTATCATGGCGAGGTCGACACGGTGATGACGCCACTCGACTCTATTCGCTACTTGAAGTCGTTCCTGCGGACGGGCTTCGTCAGCATGGATCCTCATAACGGTCACGTCAAAGCCTATGTCGGTGGTCTCGACTTTACTCATTTCGCCTATGATATGGTGATGGACGGCCGCCGACAGGTTGGCTCGACCATCAAGCCTTTCCTTTATTCGCTTGCTATGGTGAATGGTTTTTCGCCCTGCGATGTCGCCCCCAACGTGCAGCAGACCTACATGGTCGGCGGAAAACCGTGGACTCCACGTAACGGCAGCTATTCGCGCTACGGCCAGATGGTTACGCTAAAATGGGGACTTCAGCAGTCGAACAACTGGATTTCGGCCTACCTCATGAGTAAGTTAAATCCGGCCGCCTTCGTCCAGCTGTTGCATGAGTATGGCATCAACAACCCCGAGATTCATGCCTCTATGGCCCTTTGTCTCGGTCCTTGTGAAATTACCGTTGGCGAGATGGTCAGCGCTTATACGGCTTTTGTGAATCATGGTATTCGTGCGGCTCAGATGTTCGTTACAAAGATTGAAGATAACGAGGGAAATGTGGTCGCCCAGTTCCAACCCCGCATGAACGAGGTCATTAGCGAGGAGGCAGCCTATAAGATGCTGTATATGCTGAAGGCCGTTGTCGACGGAGGTACGGCCAGCCGACTGCGCAACAGGTATAACCTGATGGGCGAGATGGCCGGTAAGACCGGTACGACCAACAACAATAGCGATGCTTGGTTTATGGGCATCACACCCTCGTTAGTGTCGGGATGCTGGGTCGGCGGCGACGACCGCGATATTCATTTCGACACCATGAAATATGGCCAGGGAGCGGCAATGGCATTGCCCGTCTTCGCACTCTATATGAAGAAAGTCTATGCCGATAAGCAGCTTGGCTACGACGAAAGCGAAGTCTTCGATTTCGACGAGGGCTACAACCCATGCTCTTACGAGGATGATATGGAAGAGTTAAACGATATAGAAGAGGTCTATGAATAGTGTTCTTATGTTAGGACTTGGAATGCAGGAGGTGCTTGTCATCGCGCTGATTATCCTTCTGCTTTTCGGTGGAGCTAAGATTCCCGAACTGATGAAAGGTCTCGGTAAGGGTGTCAAGAGCTTCAAAGAGGGAATGAAAGAAATCGACGACGACACTTCGACAGACAAAAACTGATGAGCCAGTCTTCGGGGTATGCGTCTTTTTGGGACCATTTGGATGAGTTGCGGTCGCGGATTATCCGAATGGTGGTGATGCTTGCCGTCTTCACGGCTGTGGCATTTATGCTGAAAGACCAGCTCTTCAGTATCGTCCTGGCTCCACGCAGCAGTGATTTCGTGACCTATCGCTTGATGGGTGTCCCCGCTTTTTCTATCCAGTTAATCAATACTGGCTTGACCGAGCAGTTTATGGTTCACATGCGTACAGCCCTGTTCTCAGGCCTGCTCGTTTCTTCACCTTATATTATATATGAGTTGTTCCGTTTCATATCCCCCGGACTGTATGACAACGAAAGGCGATATGCGGTTTGGCTGGTTGGCTCGGCTTACCTGATGTTCCTCCTGGGCCTGCTGCTGAATTATTTCCTTATATTCCCGCTGACGTTACGCTTCCTCGGAACTTATCAGGTCAGTGCCGATGTCGCCAATATGCTGACCTTGCAGTCCTACATCGACACCCTTATAGGCATGAGTTTTATGATGGGGGTGCTGTTCGAGCTGCCCGTAGTCAGTTGGCTCATGGCACGCATGAAAATCATCAGTGCCCGGCTGATGGCGTCTTACCGGCGGCATGCCATTGTGGCTATTCTCGTATTAGCTGCAATCGTTACTCCGACAACAGACGTGTTCACGCTTTTTGTGGTGGCTTTACCTATATGGATGCTCTATGAATTCAGTATTTTCGTCGTAAAAGCGTCTGGAATGTAAACAATCTCGAAAACTTTTAGGTTTTCTGAAAAATAATTGCCGAAAAATTTGGAGGGTATCAGAAAAACCCGTACCTTTGCATCCGCTTTCGCTAAAA